>Ga0172382_10007988_pt1 | contig 14893 bp, 16 predicted proteins | sample Leawel138RmetaG_FD_122245 | JGI IMG/M metagenome (GOLD analysis project Ga0172382, IMG submission 122245) | Leachate microbial communities from a municipal landfill in Southern Ontario, Canada - Leachate well 138R metaG | ecosystem: Engineered > Solid waste > Landfill > Unclassified | place...
AAGCTTCAGCTGGACACCATCAGCAACGATGAAAAACAGCCACAGGACGTGATCCTCTCGATACGTCCTGAAGAGCTCTTCGTCAAACCATACGAAGAGGAGGGGGTAGCAGCCTACGTCGACGATGCGGTCTTCCTCGGCCTCAATACCCACTACTTCATCCACTTCGAGAATGGAGAGAAGGCAGAGATCATCCAGGAGTCACAGATCGACAGCATCATAGAGAAGGGCACGAAGATCTCGCTTGGAGTGAAGACAGACAAGATCAACGTCTTTGATTCAGAGGGGAAGAGAAATCTGGTTGAGGGGGTCGTAAACGACCTCGACCTGTCCGATGGAGCACAACGATGACTGCCTCATTCTCCAAGGAGCGGGACGTCTGGAAACTGATCACCGTACTGATCTTGGCACTCTATGCGGTCATTCTGGTCTACCCGCTCACAAAGCTCTTGAAGGAAGCAGTCATCTCCCCCGACGGGCAGTTCACCTTGGATGGCTTTCGGTCATTCTTCGGTCAACGGTATTATGTGCGCTCCATCGGCAACTCCCTGAAAGTGAGCATTGCCACCACGCTGGTTTCACTGGCAGTAGGGGTTCCGCTGGCGTATTTTTATCAGATGTATGAACTGAAGGGAAAATCCCTGTTGCAGATCCTGATTATCCTCTGCAGTATGTCAGCTCCGTTCATCGGCGCATATGCCTGGATCGTGCTGATGGGCCGAAGTGGGATCTTCACCAAGCTGCTGGCAAGCATCGGCATCCAGGTGGGGAGTATCTATGGCTTCAAGGGAATCCTGCTGGTACTTACCCTCCAGCTCTTCCCCTTGGTATTCCTCTACGTTTGCGGAGCGCTGAAGAACATCGACAACTCACTCTTGGAAGCTTCCATCAACATGGGGCGCAGCGGAGCCAAGATGTTTTTCACCGTCGTGATCCCGCTCTGTATGCCAACCATCATCGCAGCATCGCTGCTCGTCTTCATGCGGGCATTCGCCGATTTCGGCACCCCGCTGCTCATCGGCGAAGGGTACAAGACCTTTCCCGTCATCATCTACGATGCATACTTTGCCGAAACAGGTGGAAACAACATGTTCGGAGCTACGGTGAGCATCATCGGCATCATCATCACCGCCGGTATCTTCCTCATCCAGAACTGGTTCAGCAACCGCCACAAATTCACCATGAACGCACTCCACTCCATCGAGAGGAAACAGGCCCATGGGCTCAAGAGCCTCGCCTTGAACTTCTATAGCTGGTTTGTGGTCTGCCTGGCGTTCATGCCCCAGGTGTATGTCATCTACTCCTCGTTCCAGAAGACCAGCGGCAAGCTGTTTGTACCAGGATATTCACTTGACAGCTACCGCTTCGCTTTCACCCACTTGAAGAAGGCGATTCCCAATACCTTCAAAATCGGAATCTCTGCCTTGGCGATTGTGGTCGTGTTGGCCATTTTGATCGCATACCTGGTCGTGAGAAGAAGCAATATCGCCAATAAAGTCATCGATACCCTCTCGATGGTCCCCTACATCATCCCTGGCTCAGTAGTGGGCATTGCACTGGTGTTCAGTTACAGTAAACGACCGTTCCTCCTTACGGGAACCGTCGCCATCATGGTGATCGCCCTGATCATCCGCAGGATCCCGTATACGATCAGGTCTTCGGTCGCGGTCCTGCAACAAATACCGTTGAGCATCGAGGAGGCCGCAATCTCGCTGGGAGCCAGCAAGATGAAGACCTTCTTCACCATCACCGTCCCGATGATGGGCAATGGTATCATCAGTGGCGCAATCCTCAGCTGGGTGACGATCATCACTGAGCTCTCAACTGCGGTGATCCTCTACAATGCCAATACCATCACGCTGACGCTGGCCGTCTATACCTATGTCAGCCGGGGCAGTTACGGGGTGGCAGCGGCGTACGCCACGATCTTGACCGTCACCACGATCATATCGCTTTTGGTATACATGAGAGTGACAGGGAACAAGGAAGTGACGTTGTAGCGCCATGAAGTTGCTGATGATCCGCCATGCCGACCCTGATTACGAGCACGATTCCCTGACCCCACCGGGGTGGGTGGAAGCCGAGGCACTGGCTCAATTCATGGAGAACATCCCCGTCACCGACTACTACGTATCCCCGCTCGGCAGAGCCCAGGATACCGCCTCACTGACGATGAAGAGAATCGGCCGTGAGGCAATCGTCCTCCCCTGGCTTACCGAGTTCTCCCACAGCACGCCGCTCAAGCCCGACTACCCCGACTCTGCTGGTGTACCGTGGGACTGGCGTCCAATCCATTGGACACATCGAGACGAGTTCTACGACACAGATCGCTGGGCTCATGCACCGGAGATGGAGGGGGCGGAGATTGCGTCCCATCATGAGAGCGTATGCCGGCACTTTGATGAGTTTCTCGCCGAGCGAGGGTATAGCAGAAGCGGCAGGATATACCGCACGCAAGAGGGCAATAGCGACACATACGTGCTCTTCTGCCACTTTGGCATCATATGTATCATGCTAGGCCATCTCTTCGGCCTCTCACCCATGGTTCTGTGGCACTCGTTCTGTGCCCTCCCCTCCTCGATCACCACCGTGGTGACTGAAGAGCGGACCAAGGGGTATGCCTCGATGAGGATGCTCTCCTTCGGGGCGATGCCACACCTTGAGAGAGCCGGCATCGAGCCCTCCTTTGCCGCACGCTTCTGCGAGACCTACGAGATGAGCGACCAACGACATTGAAAGCAGAATATCCTCATCTCATCAAAGAGCGATAGTTCTCCTTCGGGATGTAGAGCAGATTCCAGCAGGTGATCACAGGAGTGCCTGTCGCTTCGGTGGCCGCGATCATCGAATCGGCTTGCCCAGCGGTGATCTGAGTTGGGAAGACCGGATGATCGACGAGCTCGACGCCGGCCACTACCGGTACGCCGCAGCGCACCGAGCGCTGCACGCAGCTAATCTCAGAGCGCAGCACATCAACGGAGAAGCCTCCGCTTTGATAGAGATCCTCCATCGAGCCAATGGGCAGACCAAGCAGACCCTCTACAAAGCGCGAAGCCTTCTCTCTTCCAATCTCCCGGTGGGCCTCTTGCAATCCCGTGACCATTGAACGCGCCTCCAGCGGTAACCCTGCCGGCCCGATGGCCCGGGTGTAGGTCATCGCCTTGACCCAATCACTGCACACCGAGAGCTGCCCATAGTCCTGGCCGACGAGCGGGGCGAGGGCGGGAGAGAGGAGGTCAAGGCCAACGCTGAATCGAGATCGGTCCACACCCCCTGTGATGGTCTTCACTACCTCGGTGATGGCTCGCGCCCGTCTCTCCATCAAATCACCCAACCCGCATGCTTGGACGAACGTCGGCCAATCCATCGCATGGCCTTCCAGACAGTACGCGACCATGCACTCCACAGCCTGTTCTGCTACACGATGTTGGTGTACAAGCCCAGTTTCAAGGCATCGTTGGCAAAAGCAGGAGAAGAGCATCTCAAGCCCATTTGCCGGCGATGGGTAGCGAATCCGGTCAAGGAAGACACCGGTAAACCCAAAGCGAGAGAGTGTTGTCGCAATCTCTCGCCCCTCCTCCTCTCCATCGATGGAGTGCTCGGGGCAGCGAAAGAGGAAGTTCTCATCATTGCCTACAAAGCCATCCCAGAGCCCCAGCTCACCATACCCACTCTGCCAGGTGGCTGAACGTACCAGTTCATCAGTATCAGGGAGGCTCTTGTCCATCCGGTCTGCCAAGACCGGATACCAGAGGTACGGCTCAAGGTGATGCACATCACAGAGCTTCACCAAGCGCTCAAACCACTGGTCACCCTGGTTGTTCCAGATGATCAGGCGTCGGGTGGGTACCGCCTCGACATATCGCTTGATACGGTCGAGAATCTCTTCTCTCGAGAAATTGGCACTCTCATAGGGTCCAATGACGAGCTGGGTATCACTCTTGGCCTGCATTCAAAGCCTCCGTTTTCCATGCATGAGGTGGGCGAGCGCTAAAAGCGGATGGTGGTACACCATCCTCGGCCCGCTGTACCGCATGGCCACCCGGATCCGCTGTCGCATCTCTGTGTTGTAGCAGTGCACCGGGCAGCTGCTGCAAAAACTCTTCGCCTCCATCAATGGACAGTAGTCGATCCTCATCTGAGCATACTCTACGAGCTCACTGCACGAAGGGCACAAGCCATTGTTGCTGTGCTTCTTCCCCTTGCAGTACATCCTGATCATCTTCTCAACGATGTACTTCTCTTTTGCTCTCCTGTCCATCTCTCTTCCCAATTTTCTTCGCATACTGTGCAGGGTAAGCCTCCCCTCCCCCAGGGTTGATGATCCACCCCTGAGGATGTGTAATGGTATGAGCATATCACCAGAAGGGCAATGGTCACCGTCTGGTGGTTTCGCTGTGTACCAAGACAAGGCATGATCTTAGGAAATAGGGGACAAAAACAACCACCTCAAGGTTCTTGAGACACAGAAGTGTCACCAGAAAATCCATACGGTTAGGTGCGAACAGGTTGATTGCTTTGGTACAAATCAAATCGATTTTACCCTCCTCACAATCGGCATGTGGCTCTAAAAGCCAGGTCAGGAGCTGATGGTCTACCCTGATTTGACATCAGTATGGGTACCAACATATTCCCAACCAAGATTCTCCAGGCTGTCCTCCCGTTGGAACCTAGCTGACCAAGAGGCTGTTCTGCTGAAGCGCCGTCTGCGTGCTAACGTAGCACTACAAGGGCGCGCACGTGCACTTGAGATACCGCTTGGCCGAGATGATACGATGGGCCTTCTTTCTTTGTCCGGCATGGTTTGCCCTGTATAGCACGGATCGAGTGAGGTGGGTGGCTTTGGATAATCAATTATGACTGGACATGAAATCGAATTTCTATTGCTCAACCATGTAAACTGAGACTCTAGAACGACATCGCATCCACATTGGAATCAACCTATTGCCTTATGTGTTAGATTGTAATTCTTTCTCCAACGCATCCACAGTTTTTTCCAGTACTTCCAATTGTTTCTTCAATGAAGCTACCTGCGCAAGTGCTGATAGTGCAAAGACGAAGGCTATTGGTGCTAAAAATCCTAGATACTGTATCATTTTTTCTTCTCCTTCCATGATTTTCTTGTTGATTACGTATCAAGACCAGGTGTCATACCAGCTAACATCCTGATTATCGGGGTACTCACGTGACTTGCTTCTCCCAAACCAGCAATTGACGATTCAGCACGGCCATCGCCAGGTGCGTGTTGCGCCGATCACCCATGTGTTTACTCATCACAGCGGGAATCCCAGCTCCTCTGGGTAATCCCGCCACCTATCCGACTCGATTGCATGGGGTGTGAACCACCTCCCTCCCTTTCGAGAGGGAGGCTAGCATCTGCTTCCACGACATCGATATACGCCTGATATCCTGCCGCGATGTTCTCCATGAACACGAACCTTGATGATTGGTTGGACGCCAACAGGGGAAGCCCAGCATCCATCGGTGTTCTCTGAACCACGACAAGAACAAAACCATACCGATTGTCAGCACCCTGTGATTCGATTGTCTTGACAGGAAGTCGTTCGACCGTAGAAGAGGTCGATTCACACAATTGCAACCTATTTTTTCTTGCGGCTTCCAGTCGGGTCCCTTGAACCAGTACGGTGACATCCTACTGAATCGTGCCAATTTGCCAGCCAACGGGCTTCCGCTCGCCCCAGATCTTATACTCTGAATTTTCATATCTCCCCTCAGATTGTCACGATTATCCACAAGACGGATACATGGCAAGGTGGCAGCCAAACAATGCCATGCCCCATTGACCTTCCATGCAAAACAGTGAATAGCTCCTCTGATGTTCTCGATACGCTCCACAGGATGCCAATCCTCCATGTTGCCGAAGGAACTGCAGTAGAAGGCAAAGGACGAGACTACATAAACGCCCTGATGTCATATTATCGTGCCTTGTAGTGAGCATTCTCAACAATCTTCTTGCCTTGCCATCGACAGAACCAATAAGAAAAGACAAACATCTGGAGAGCAATCTCCGGATACCCAATTACTGGGTCGAATGGGAAACGGGTATACAGCAAACCTTCGATCGATCCGGGCCCTGTGATTACCGATCCGATACTGGAAAACACAAACAGCAGTACGAACAACTTGATCCAACCCGATGTACGTTCAATGATGACCACCCTGAACGGATACACCGCCAAAGCCAAAAATCCACCACGGACGACCTGCACAACAGGTGCTATTCTGACGGATAATGCATCTGACGGCTTCATCACCTCGCTGAACATCGGATCATGTGAAAAATACGCAAAATATTTACTGACGATCATGAAGAATATGCCAAAGCCAAGATACGTCAGCACGTGCACGGTAATGAACCTCAATGAAAAAGAAACCACTGGATGCAACCGATTCGTTTTTCTCAAAATATTCCTCCTAATACGATTCTGTCTATCAGAATCAGTTCACTTTCTTATGCATGGCAATCCGCAATGCATGCCAATCAACATCGAGAAGAGTGAGAACCGAAACTGAGAATTTCATGTTCGCACCTCTCTCATCCTTTTGATCTCTGGCAAGATCCCCGACAACAACAGTGAGGCAGAAAACATCAATACTGCCAGCCCTAGCCATGGTGACAGGACGGGAAACACTGAAGCAACAAGCAAATACGGTTGGTTGGCACTCCATGCAAGTATGCTCATGAGCACCATCGCGGTGGAGCACTTGAACAGCATCACGCCTCTCGGTTTTCGCTCTTTCCAAGTCAAGGCAAGCCTTACCACCATCAGCAGGCTGGCAGTGAACACCAGGGCTATGAACCCGCTTACCACATAGTGAGCCCGTATGATGTTACCCATGCCCACAGATGGGAGATCCCTCCATTTGGCCCATTGGGAGAGTAAAAGTGCAATAAAAGGCCAACTTCTTTGGCTATTCGTGAGCACCACGATGGCGTCCCCCGTTGCTGGCACAATCTGAAAATGCGTCATGATTCCGTTTCCCTGCCCCCCGTGAGAGACGGATAGCAATCCATTGGGAAGCGTCTCAATATAGTGACCGAACCCATAGGCATCGAACACCAAGCCATACATGCCGATATCTTTACGTTCCGGCGCATACATCATCTGGATCTGCTCATCGCCCAATACCAGGTTTTCCTTCATTCCTGCCACCGCGAACCGTGCAATATCCTCAGCTGTCGAGAACAAGCCTCCCGAAGACTTTTCTGGGTAGATGTAAACTGGAACAGCATTACCATCAAGGTCATACCCGGTTGGGGGGTATGGTCGCAGAGGTTCGTCGAATTCGAAGAATGACGCGTTCATGCCCAACGGAACCAACACTTGGCTGCGCATGTACTCTGAAAACCGTTGTCCACTGACTTCCTCTACCAGAAGCTCCAGCACGTGGTAACCGACATTCGAATAGGAGAACTTCGTTTCAGACTCGTGTGTCGATACAGCTTCTTTGGCAAGCTTCTCCTTGAGGGTCGGCAGATGATCTCCAGGAACATATGTGTCCGTGAAATCACCCAACGGCATGCCGGCGGCGTGACTTAGCAGATTCCGCACCGTAACTGTTTCCATCGGATAATCAGTCGGGGGGAATTCCCAACCATTCAGGTATCGCAACACAGCGGTATCCAAGTCGACCGTACCGTTTCCAACAAGGTTCATCACTGCCCATGCGGTCAGGGACTTTGTGATGGACTGGACACTCATGGGGGTATCCGTTGTCAAAATCCTGCGACTCTCCTTATCCGCATATCCATGGACTTTACTCCATACAACCTCGCTGTTTACCACAAGAGCAATATTACAGCCAGGGATTTCATATTTCGCCATCAGGTCTGGTACCAATTCATCCAAATGTGCCGTGAACTGGTCAAGCGAAGCCTCTGGGCTGATCTTTCGCTGTATTTGCACACTGCTGGAAAGCAACGCGGTCAATACGCCGAGAAATAAGAAGAAGATCATGAGGCTCCACCACATCCGATGGCCTTTCGATTCTGCATTATGTTCCATCTTCATACCGTGTTCCAAATTTCTGAATTACCCTCTCCGTAGAACCGCACACCGCTGACCGACTGCGATGCGTGATGTTTGCATCAAATTGTTCCCCACTTCTGGCCATTTGAAGACTCAACCAAGCAGTTCCATGATGTCGCCGATAGCCTCGACAGGCAGCCAGTCGTCCATATTGCCAAAGGGGCTCCTATTGATTCGAAAGGGTGCAACTCCCAAGTATTGTTCCACTTCAATCAGCACAAGATATCGTTTGTTACTCCATCGCTTGATTTGATCGGGAGTCAGGCAGAGCTTTGCCTGATAGTCCGAAATAAACCCCAAGGCTTTTGAATCTTCCAATTTCTCCGAGTTGAGAACATTTTTCACAATGGCTTTGCCACGGACCATTCCATCACCGCTGTTCTCGACGAACCACAATGTTTCGCCGGCAAAAACCCGCCCGTAGGGGAGCTTTCTTCCGGTCGCTCCCCTGATGATCATGCACTTCTCACCGTCTCCCAGCTTGTCCAATTCCTTTGCCTTCGCATCGAGATATGCCACGTGCTCCATAAATGAATCCCCTTTGTACCAACTTTGTTTGATCATGAGGGTGAACACCGATCATGATTCTTCGATGTATTCTTTGTTATCCTCACGCTTCCCCCACACTGGGCTGGCGCAACCTGTATACCAATCCATACGGCGCTTCAACCAAGAGCTTATTGAGAAGGTTCCCATCGGTTCAGCGATATAAGGGCTCCCCCGCTACCTCCAATCAAGATCACGAGAGACGACACGATCGGTTTCAATGATATGGAGAACCCTTGCGTGAGGCGAATCATCTCCGACCCCAAACGAGTGAATGAATATTCACCAAATCCCCCAAGCGATCCAGACATGCTGAACAGCAACCACAAACCCATGGAGCAGAGACCGGCAACGACGGGTTTTTCAACCATTGCTGAAACACTTATCGTCATTACTGTGATCACTACGAGATATAGCATGAGCAATAGGTTCGATTTCACGAATGGGATCACAGGAAATCCTGGGAAAAGATACCACGCATAGAGACTGCTCAAAATCACTGCGACACCGAGACCCGAACAGACCGTGAACACCATTGCCAAAATTTTCGAGCAGAGAATCGATTGGCATGGTATCGGCCTGACCACCAAAAGTTGCAGCAATCCGTCGACTTTTTCTCCGGCAACGCTGCCCATTGCAAGGAATATGACGAGGATTGAACCGAGCTGCGTGAAGTTTTTCACGTATTGATCAACAGCGTCGCGATAGGTGGGAGCGGTTATGGTGAGTTGGACACTCTGTGTTGAACCGATCAATGCCAGGATGTCCGACATATAATACGCCGAGAGCGGCGAGAGGATGCCAAAGAATCCACAGATGATCGTCCAAATTAGAAATCGATGAGTACGGAAGCCTTCGGTCATCTCCTTTGACAACAAAATGCTTATTTGGTTATGCATGGTTGCGTTCCTCTATGTGATGCATGAATACATCCTCCAGTGTGGCGCTCTGCCGGCCGATGCTGACAACTCGCAGATCGTGTTCGGCAAGCATCCTCATGATATTTGGATAGCTTGTACGGTAATCGTCCTCTGCAATAGCTACCCGGAAGTCCGATTCAGCGGCACCCACGACCGATTGGCTTGCCATGAGGGCAAGGAAGGCCCTAGCGTCTGTTGAGGTGGCGAATTCCAAGCTCATGCGTGGTCGGGCATGGGACTGTAGCAACGGTTTCACCTCCCCGTGGAGTATGATGGACCCATGCGATACAATCGCTACCTCATCGCACACACGCTGGACGTCTTCGAGGATATGACTGGACATGAAGATGGTCGTCTCCTCTCGCAACCGAGTGATCAATTCCAACACTTCCTTCCTTCCCACCGGATCAAGGGCTGAAACTGGTTCATCCAGCAGAGTGACCCTCGGCCGGTGCAGGATCGCTTGTGCAATGCCAAGCCGCTGCACCATTCCTCCCGAATAACCTCCGATTCTCCTATCAGCTGCGTGCTGAATGCCGCAGAGTTCGAGTAATTCTAAAATCCTTTGCCCTATCTCGGTAGAAGACATTCCGTAGAGCTCACCCGAAAACCGCAGCAGTTCCCTTCCGGTCATCCACGGATAGAACGAAGGGTGTTGGGCTAAATATCCGACGTACTTCTTCGTAGCGGCATTGGTCACACCGTTTATCCTGAAACTCCCTAAGGTGGGTTTGATGAGCCCGGCAAGGATTTTGATCAACGTGGTCTTTCCAGCACCATTGGGGCCAAGAAACCCGAAGACAGCCCCCTGGCGCACCGACAGGGAAATCCCTTTCAACGCGTCGACTTCATGATATCGTCTTGTGATGTGTTGAACCTCAATCATTGCCATCATATTTTCTTCCATATACTAGGTATGCCACTGGACCCAGTAGATTCACGAACAGGAAGATCAGTAGCCAAGCTGTCCTTGACAAACCGTTCAGTGACTCTCGTTTCATCCAGTCCCCCAGACACACTGCCTTTAATATCAGCTCCATTACCACGAGCGGAGCGAAAAGCAGTAGGGTTTTTCCATTCATGATTCTTCTCCTTGATATGGCATCGAACAGGACACCTGGATTGGAGTCCAGCCCACTTTCAAGACAACCCGGCCCACCGTGGCGAAGACTTGCTGCGATTGGCCGCTTGCCACTCTATCCGCACTACAAACCCGGTCTGTGTATGGCGTTCTAGATGGATGATCGCTGGATTCGGGACGCAGCCTATCGTTCCCATGCAGGGCAGGTTAGGATTTCTGGAACACTCGCTGGGAATCGGTTGTCCCTGGATTCAAGACTGATGAAAAACCTGGGGCCTTCAACACAGCCATTGTGCTCACAAAACCCGTCTTCAAAATCCAAATGCTTCCTGCCGTTACAACCAAAGAATGTTTGAACCAATCGCGCAACACGTCCGAATCGTTTCATGTTTGCCTCCTGAGCGCAACACTACGATTCCATCGAAATGGTTACCAGTCCGAATTGTTACGTACATGCCGATGGGGCCCCGTTACGTAGGATTACGTAATGGGAATATCTTGTTGATCAATTCGAGTTTTGTCGACACCGAACACTTCTTGAATATTCGGTAGATATGCGTCTCGACGGTTCTAGGGGAGAGCGACAGGTGGAATGCGATCTCCTTGTACGTCATGCCGTCAACGAGTAATCGCACTATCTCCTGCTCCCTCTCGGAGAGCTTGTATCGGTCATGGAAGCTCTCCATCCGATTCCGTTCCCTGGTGCCGATGGAGGAAAACTCACGCAGGTAGACCATCACATCATTCAGGCACCATACGATGATATACAAGGATGTAACGAAGGGGTCAAACCCGGGTCTGTGGAGGGTGGGGAACACGTTGAATATGATCGCGTACCAGCTGAAAAACAAGAAGGCGACTGACGAAATCACCAAGAACGAACGCATTCTTTTTGCTCGGTAGGAGTGTTGGCGTCGGGTACGGAAGAGTGCACAGAGAAACGAACCGCCCACCAAAGCGTTGAAAAGTACGGTGACATAGGGACCGATTACCACTGAACGGATGAATCCCAACAAGATCAACAACACAAAGGTCCCGCATCCAACGATGATAGAGATTTTTTTTGAATCCTTTGAAATCTCGCCAGTGATGATGGTATCGAGAAACAACGGAATCCGATGGAAGACCATGATTGTGAATGCATAGCGGATCAGTGTATTGACCGTCAAGATGGCCGGGGTATCTCGCTGCAACACCGTCAGGTACACAAAACCTATGAATTGGAAGAGAAACCACATCCACGAAAGTCCGATGTACCAGAGATATTGGTCGAACATCTTGTGGCGGTTTGTCTTTCGAGTAATGAGGGTTAGAAAAAAGGTCCCGAACAGGAGGGAAAATCCCACGATGTTCAGCCAGAAGGCAGCAATTTCCACAAAGCGTACTCCCAAACCCAGTCTATTCGGTATATAGTATTTTGTCGATTATTTGGCATTATTAATTTGTACGCATCAATCGTCCAGATGAGACTGGTGGCCGCATATTTTCTTTGACTATCATGTTTGAACCCATGCGATAATGGAGAGACCACTTCAACCCTTACAGCACTTGGCATGGGAGTTTGATTGCTTTCTATTCAAAGTGTTCACTAAAAGGATTGTTTGGGATCAAGGATCTTGCGCGGTTACAAGGAGGACTTGAGAATGAAACAGCTGGCCGGCTCTCCGCTGTTGGGATTGACGGTAATCCTATTGACCGCTTGCTTGTCATGTGTGCTTCACCCGATCGACCCATACCTTCGGACCAAAGAAACAGTGGATACTGTCGGAAATGCTCTGGTCACTGGACACGGTGATGTGAGTGCGGTGTCCATCGCAGTCATGCATGAAGACAAGATCATCTATTCAAAGGGATTCGGCAAACGAGATCTTTACAAGGATTTGCCTGTGGAGGAGAGCACCAGATTCAATATTGGGTCAGTGAGCAAGATATTCACGGCAACCGCCATCCTGATGCTGGAGGATGAGGGATTGTTACACCTGGATGACAAGGTTTGCGATGTGTTGCCGGATTTCACAATGGAGGATGAACGGTATAGGGACATTACCGTTCGGATGTTGCTCAACCACACATCAGGCTTTGCTGGAACAAACATGCGGCAAACGTTCTCCACCCATCGATCCATTGATTATCCTGAGCAGACTATGCAAGAGTTGTCCAAGGCTTCGCTGAAGCATGATCCGGGTGCATTCTCACCCTATTGCAATGATGGGTTCACCGTGGCACAGCTTGTAATCGAGCAGCTGGCAGGAACCTCCTATCAGCAACTCCTTCAAGAACGAATCTTCAACCCTTTGGGGATGGATGACACATCGGTGGGATTCTTTCACGAAGAGTCAAATATGGCTGTAGCATATGCCAATCGCACGGTGCCACTTCCAAAGGAATTCGTCAATGCGGTTGCGTCCGGTGGCATCACATCAACGGCGGTAGACCTATGCAGATTTGCCGTAGCAGCGTTCAATCCAACATTGCTCAGTAGTCTCGGCCTCACAAAATTCCTTACAGGGCAGCATCCAAGGTACGTGAAGGAGAGCTCTTATGACCCCATCTTCAGTTTCGGCCTTGGATGGGACATGACCTCGAGGGAACCCTATGCCACCCAAGGCATACAGGTGGTGGGGAAATCCGGTGGAACCCTGCAATACACCGCGATGCTGTTCGTAATCCCTCAATCACAAAGCGCTATAGCACTACTTTGTGCCGGCCATATGGATGCTGTCAAAACAACATTGCCCATCGTCGATGCTTTGTTGATGGAAACGGAACGATTGCCACCGGAATCAAAAAAAGTGGCGCCCAAATCGCTGGAGGCAGTGGCGTTTTCACCAGACATAGGCTCATACGACGGTTACTATGCCTGCGATGCAGGCATATTCAAGATCGATCTCAATTCTCAATCCTCAACGTTGGAGACAAGTGCCTTCAATGGGAGCACGTTTATCCATACGTCCAGCGCTCGACATATGGGAGGAGGTGTCTTTGAAAATCCACAGGGGGAAATAGTTGCGTTCGAAACCCTGCTGGGTGTTCCTTCCCTCATGAAGGTCGAGGGTCCATATGATCTTGCTCAGATCGAAATGACACGGCTTGATGAAACGATGCCCTACTTCGAGCATGAGTTTCGAGAGGGGTATTGGCTGCCAACCAATTTGCTGCCCCACGATTTATATATGCAGGTATATGAAACCAAATTCATCGGACAATTGCCATCCTATCTCATCGTGACTGGCATGACGACAACACCCTACGCAATTACAGGCAGCAGGCGTACCTCGATGACCCTACCTGCGTTGCGTGACCAGACTCCCCCGTGGATTGCAGATGATGGGAGTTTGATGGTAGGAGCGTACCAATGCATGAACCATAGCGATGTTCTTCCTTTGGTATCGGGTAAGACGGTTCAGATTGCAAATGCGGGGGTTACCTCACTCTGGCGTCGGGTGACCGAGCACGGTACCCTCTCCTGCGAAATTCCTGACGGAGGGAGGATTATTATCTTAGGACCCGATTTCAGAGTGTTGGAAGATACACTCTACAGTAAGCAAAATCGGATAGACAGGGAGGTGTATGGCTCATATGTGGGTTTCATTGCGATGGAACAAGGGTTCTTCAATCCCACTCTTGTCCTTTTCGACTGAAAGAAAGAAAACTTGGATTTGACCAACAACCAGGTTCTCAACACAATATTGCTTACATCCCAGTTGAATGTATTCACAGAGTAATCTTTGACACCGTAAATTATTGGTGTTCACGCATTCTTGAAGAAACTTGCCGTGGGGATGATCAAAGATTGGGCTTTATTGAGTGTGAATGTGGGACTCACTGCCCGCCTATCGACACCAACCATATTGTTCGTCAGCCAATGCCACTCACCGGTCCTCATCTTTCATACGCATCTAGGATACGTTGGCCCTCCTCTACCCCACACAAACCTTATGAACCAGCTCACAACTACTCCATTTATTTTTCTTAGCGATTGACTATAAATGCCAATCAGTGCTTAATGCGATGAATGTCATCGGTATAGTAATATTTTGAAAAATCGAATTATGGAGGAAAACAGGGATGGGTAAAATTCAGGCGTATACGATTTCTGCAGAGGAATTTCATCGGTTAACAGAGGTGGATGCTAAATACACTGCCTTGACAAACTTGATTGAGAAGAATAATCCGGTTTTTGTTACTGTTTCAATGATTGCTAATTCATTTGGGTTGAGTAGACAGGAAGTAACGAGTCGGCCTTGGCTTATGCCCAATTTTGGCAGGTGCGAGAGAACTGATGAAAATCGGAA
>Ga0172382_10007989_pt1 | contig 14892 bp, 25 predicted proteins | sample Leawel138RmetaG_FD_122245 | JGI IMG/M metagenome (GOLD analysis project Ga0172382, IMG submission 122245) | Leachate microbial communities from a municipal landfill in Southern Ontario, Canada - Leachate well 138R metaG | ecosystem: Engineered > Solid waste > Landfill > Unclassified | place...
ATAGCTGCACGTGCGATCTTTCAGGATTCTCTTACAGGTGAGACACAAGACGAAGTTACGGAACGCATATTGAGGTTCCCTCGTATTGATGGAGTTTTTACAGAGATGAAAAAGTCTTCAAAGACTATTGAAGGCGGGGGTCCCTTTTCGTTAGAACTTTGTCGTTTCGTTGATGGTGTTTGTGCCACAACAACCGAGAATAGAATTAAGTTCGCAATAGGGAAGAGTTTAATGGATACCACTTTCAGAGGTTTAGGTTGGGCACGCACTGATCCTAATAGTAGGAATGTTGAAGGCTGGACACCACGTATCTTGGCTACAAAAGCCGGTAAATGGTATACACGTTTTGAAGAAGTTAGTGTTCAATTACGCGCAAATGGCAAACAGTATTTTGTCTTGAATGAAGATTGTAAGTTGCTGGCCGGAAAATACGCCGATTTGCATAAAGGCGCTTTCGTTTACTGCGATCCAGCTTGGCCTTGGGCTTTGAAGTTTAAAAGTAAAAATCCATACTTGTTCGTTGTCGAAAAATTATCATCAATTCTTTTGCAGAAAGAAACGCGAAAGGATCAATTCCGTTGGGAAGAGATGACAGACGGACAAATTGCTGATGAAGTTACCGATTGGGTTTTGGATGCTCTCAAGGCGGGAGCGTTACGCTTTGTCTTAAACACTCAAGGAACGAATCGTCCTAATCCAGAAATGCTTGTCGGGTATTGTAAAGAAAAGGATATAATTATAGAGGATGTAATTAAAAAGGAATTCAAGGGAACGAACAATCCATTTGAAGAAACGTGGATTGTATGTAGGAGGTAACTTATGGGAGAGAAGAAACGTATTATCGATGAGGCATTCAATCAGTTGGTTGATGAATTGTTTGAGGACGTTCAAGGACCTGATTGGAACTTACAAGAATTGGGTAAGAGTTTAGAACCCGATGGTCGTATGAAATTCTTCTTCTACTTGCGTAAGGTTGGCGAAAATGAAACCAGCAGGTAGTAAGCAAAAAGGATCGTCTTTTGAGTTGCAAATCGCGAAACGTATCTCGGGTGTGATTGGAGTCGATCAACAAAAATATTTACAGCGGAGTCCTGAAAGTGGTGCGCGTATTTCTTGGAAGGGAGACATTGTGCCAGTTTATCCGTTGGCGATGGTGTGGCCTTATCATATCGAATGTAAGAAACGCGAAGGTTGGAACCTTGATCAATTACTTGATCCAAGCAATTCGAAGTGTGAACCTATGATTTGGTTTAAAGAAGCGTGTGAACAAGCTTATGACGATAAACATATTCCGCTTATAATCTTTTCGAAAAATTATCGACCGATATTGATCGCGTTTCCGGAAAGCCTATATACGCCACAACACTTCTTAAAGGTTAAAGTGCTCGTTCAGAAACACAAAGTCTTGTATGTGTTGAATATTTGCACTTTGACAGAGTTCGAAGCGATGGTTTTCTATCCATTGCGGGATCAAGTTAAAGGTTTAGGAATATATAAAGGAGAGTAGATAAGATGATTCCTTCGTGTTTTGGGATAGAACAAAAAGATACGGGTATTTGTTATGTTTGTCCGATGAGTTGTATGTGCCAAGAAATAATTGAACGAGGACTTCCTATCGATGGTGGTTTGGGTGCTCTTCAGATAATTTTAAGGGAGCATCCCGATTTGGATGAAATCGCACAATGTGTTTTCACAAAAACGTGTCCTTTGTGTGGTATTAAGTTTTCTACTTGGGGTGAATTCTCGATACACAAAATGGACTATCACGACGAAACACCTCCTATTATTTATAAAGTAAGGAACGGATCGGTATAATGAAGTGGTTAGCGTTTTCTGACGCGCATCTTAAGAAGTTTTCAGATCCACGCCGTGAGAAGGATCAACAGCATTTCTTTGAATTGTTAATGGAGGTTGTTGTCGTAGAGAGAATAGAGTTAGTGGTCTTTATCGGTGATTGGTATAACAGTAAGTCGTATTTACATGCCGCATTATGTAATTTTTCGATTGATTTCTTGAAGCAATTATCGACACGTTGTGATTTAATATTTGTAGCGGGTAACCACGATTTTTTGTATCCCGATAAAACGGAAACGACTTTGGAACCTTTTTCACAGTTTGGTTCGTTATATGCCCAACCAGGTGTCTATAAAAGAGGTAATATTACTTTTGATTGTTTACCTTATACACGCGATGTCGAGAAGGTTCGGAGTTTTTGTGGTAAGAGTGGTTCGAGTATTCTCTTGGCTCATATCGAATTAGACCAGATGCGTGCGTCACGTAATTGGTTGTTGAAAACTGAAATGAAGAAAAGCGATTTGAGTTTGTCATCTTATGTCGTTGGCTTAACGGGTCACGTTCATTGGAGACAACAGATCGATAATCTCATTTGTATCGGGAGTCCTTATGAAATGGATTTCTCTGACGCAGGTAGTTTACCGAGAGGTCTTCACGTTTTCGAAGATTGTGAACTTTCGAAGTTTATACCTTTAGATTTACCACGCCACTTTATTATCACATATTCTAATTCTATACCTCTACCTCAAGGCGAACATTATATTAAAATCGTGGACGTTCCGGCGGATGAAGTTGATAAAGTTTTGAGGGACTGCTCGACGTTCGACTTTCGCGAGGTTGTTGTTATACCTGAAGTTGGTAAAACGCTCGAGAAGGATGAAAAGTTTTTCTCTATCAATTCTGCGATAGATGAATATGTCGAACGCGTCTGTCCAGATCAATTGGATAAGGATGAATTAAAAGAAATGGGAAAACGGTATTTAAGCGTAAAATAGGTGAAAAAGTGTTAAAGATTCTTAATATCGAAGCAGAAAACTTTATGTCTTATAAGACGCTGCAATTGGATTTGCGCGCTCGCGGTCCGGTTCTCGTCGTTGGAGAAAATGATGATTCGCCTGTAGCGTCTTCTAATGGTAGTGGGAAATCGTCTATTTCGGAAGCGATTCTGTGGACATTATTTGGAGTTACAGCGCGAAAGATGCAAGCGGATGGTGTTATAAAGTATGATGAGTCTAATTGCGTATGTAAAGTAGATGTAAATCTTGACGGTGAAACTCATACTATAACGCGTTCACGTAAACGGGGTGGACCCGATGTACTTTTATTCGATGGCCAAACTTTAGGTAGTTCCGTTAAAGAAACTCAATCTGTAATGTGTGAACGCTTTAAAATTGCACCTGTAGTGGCTGTTAATGCGATTGTGTTCGGTCAAGGGTTAACACAATTTGCGGATGCTACTGATTCTGAACGTGGTCAAATGTTGAAGTCTTTGCTATGGCTTGACATTATCACAAAAGCTAGAGAAGAAGCCCGTAAGGAAGCTAGAAGTTGGAATTCTCGAAAAGAAGAGAAAACGCGTTCTCTCGTTTCTAGCGAAGCTGTTTATGCTCAAATGAAAAAGAATTTGGACGATTGGAATAGCATGGCTTCCTCACTCAACGATAGCGTAAAGGAGGAAGCGGAAGCGTTTGCACACGCTGTTGATTCACGCCCAGAAGGTGCGTTTTCTCTTGTTTGGGAATCGACATTCTTGCAAACACGAATAAATGAACTCGAAAAAGCTATTGTTTCAGAATCGACAGCACTGCGATTTCTCAAACGTGACTTAACAACGTTGTTGGCTGAAGTCGAGAGAATCGACAAACTCGTAAAGTGTCCAACATGTTTGCAAGAAGTTTCAGGTCAACACAAGAAGGAAGTGACACAAACGCTGAGAGAAAACATAGTTACTAAACGCGAAGAACTTACTATAGGCCGAAGACATCTCGAATCTCTCGAAAAAGAGTTAAGCGTTTTAAAGGAAGAAAAAAGCGCGATACAACTTCCTCTTTCAGAGGATGTATATTGGAGACGTGTGACTGAAGCGAGCCAACGTTTAAAAAGCTGTATCAAAAAAATGAAATCGTTTTCTAAACATAAAAATCAAATTAAACATAACTTAACCACTTTAAAATCGGAAATTAGGGATTGTTTAATTGAAATCAATATAATTGCAACTGAAGAAACAAAATGTAGTTTTTGGGATAAAGGTTTCTCGGATAAAGGTATCCCACAACTCGTTTTAGGGAAAGCTGTAGAGAGCTTGAATCTCTACGCAGCTACTTACAGTAAAATACTTTTGGATGATGTCGTACCTGTTTTTAGTCTTCAACGCGAGACCTCTACAGGAGATAAGTTCGGATTGGCTGTTAAGGTCGAGAAAGATGGTAAAGACGTTTACAAAAATATGAGTGGTGGTGAAAAGCAACGTGTCAACTTAACTATATCTTTCGCTTTGTTTGATTTGTTGAGAACGCAAGTTACGCCCGTGAATCTGATTGTGCTCGACGAAGTGTTCGTTAATCTCGATAAGGTAGGTGTCGAAAGAGTTTATAAATTAGTCCAAACTCTTCCCGTAGAAACGATACTCGTCATAACTCATCAAATTGAGTTGTCTGATTTGTTTAGCGAAACAATTATTGTGAAAAAGAAAAATGGCACTAGTTATATAACGTAGGAGGAAAGATGGAGATATCGCACAAAGAGTTTTATGAAGCTTTGGTGGTTGCAAAGAAAGGAGTACCAGAACCTTTACACGAAACGACAGCTGTTTTGAGTTACGAAGTTGGTCGGATGATGGAACAAGCGATGTATCTATATTGGTTTGGGCCTGATAAAGCGCGTCTAGGTTTTTATAAATCAGAAACAATCGATGCAATAGCTCAATTAGTTTTAATTTGCGAAGCTAATGGTTGGGACTTCGAAGAGATGAAGGCTTTGGGAATAGAAAAAGCGATGGAACGTTTCACGGGTAAGGAAAAGAAATAATTCATGGAGGTTTAAGATGGGGTGCGCACAATGTAAGTGGAAAGTAGACTTTAAGAGTAATGAATCATGGTACTCCCAGCTTAAGAGACATTTCGAAGAAAAACATCTCGTTTTCGGATACTTTTTCGATTTAATATCGTGGTGAAAAAAGGAGTCGGGGTTATTATAAAGTATAATTTTTAAAGGAGGTTTTTAAATTGGGAACAAACACAGAAAAAATTGAAAAGGCATTGAGCGATTTATTGGAAAGTTTAGGTGTCGATTTGAAAGATGAGAATTTCGTTGAAACGCCTAAACGTGTAGCTGCTTATCTATGTGAGCATTTCGTTGATGAGGATACGGTCAAAAACGAATTGTCCTCTTACAAACGCGCAATGTTCCCTTCGTCATATGAAGGGGCAGTGTATTCTTTAGCAATTCATGTTAACGGAATGTGTCCACACCATATGTTACCAATAAATTACACTATCCATTTAGGATACTTACCAAAAGGACATATGATCGGTTTATCGAAATTAGGTCGTATTGCTGAAACGTTAGGTAGGCTTCCTATCTTACAAGAAGAGTTAACGGATAGAATTGCGGCGGCTCTTCGCGATACTCTTGATACTCCTCATGTAGCTGTTCTGGTAAAAGGTGAACATGCTTGTATGAAGATACGAGGAATTGAACAAAGCGATTGTTCTGTCAAGACGTGTACTGTCTGTGGCAAGTTCTTAGAGAACGATGCAGGTTTGAAGGACGAATTCTTTATGCTAGCGAATAACGGAAGTTAGGAGGACGCTAATGTTTTTTGAGCACGGTGATGATCTTAAGAGTTGCTTACAACCCGACAAGTTAGAAGACGAACTTCGGAAGCTCGATTTCAAAGATGGTGTTATCAGATTACCTGATGATATCGACGCGTACGTAGCGCACGTGGTAACTTCTCAATTGTCTCGCCTTTCGGATAAGGAAAGAGTTTATATAATGATTTCGAGCCATGGTGGAGATGCTTATTCGTCTTTTGCTATCTATGACGAAATAATGAGATTGCGCTCTCGGGGAGTTGAAGTCGTTGGTGTCGTTGAAGGATTAGCAGCTTCTGCGGCTTGTATGATTGTCTTACAGGCGGCTTCAGTTCGCATCGCGCGTCCTAATGCACGTTTATTAATGCACGAAGTAAGGCGTTGGGCGTTTCAGTATTTAGAGACAATTTCTCAATTGGCAGATGTCGTTGACGAAATGAGAGCGCTCGAAGAGAAAGTGGCGGATATTATTGCAGCGAGAGCATGTAAGAGTATTGACGAGGTTAAGAAAATGATTGAAAGGAAGGAGGTTTGGATGTCTGCTGAACAAGCTCTCGAATGGGGTTTGGTAGACAAAATTGAAAATGTATAGATTGCAAGTAAAGAGGCATTTTGACAGTGCTCATCAGATCAAGGATTATGAAGGTAAGTGTGGAGGGTTGCACGGTCATCGTTGGGACGTTGAGGTTGTGTTGGAATCACGGGATCTCGATTCAAGAAATATTGCTATCGATTTTGGTGACGTAAAGAAAGAGATTGATAAATTGATCGATTGGCCCAATGGGTTGGATCACTCAATTTTAAACGCGAAATTGGATGAACCAAATATTACGGCAGAGTTTTTAGCGAAATGGTTTTATGATAGACTTTCAGTTGTCCTACCTGGAGTCGTTCGTGTTACGATTTGGGAGAGTCCAGATTGTTGTGTTAAATATTGTCCCGAAGTGTTCAAAGCAACAGGTAAGTAGATGAAAGAATTGATACCAGGTGAAGAAACAATCCAATCAGCTCAAGCTGAAGAGCCATCGCCTCTCGATAGGGATGTTATAGAGGTTTGTGAAAAACTTCGGCAAGTCCTTAATGCTCACGGTATCGCTTTTGTACCGTATTGTGTCAAATGTCGAAAGCCTTTAGTCTGGCATTACGGCGATGGTAATATTTTGTTCAGTTGTGATAGTTGTAAAGGTAATTGGTTAAAAGGAGAAGGTTGGTGATGAAGATTTGTGAAGTTTTTAGAACTATATCTGGTGAGGGTTCTACTCAAGGCCAACCCGCGACCTTTATAAGGACTTATGGTTGCAATCTGAATTGTTGGAGAGGATGCCACACTCCTTATGCAATGGGACGTGACGGAAAATTCGAAACAGTTTCTGTCGATGAATTGGTTAAACGGATTAGTGTTTGGCCTCGAAATGTTATCATAACGGGTGGTGAACCTCTTTTACAAAAAGATGAACTTCGTTATTTGTGTGAGAGTTTACGTTATCGGGGCCATTCGGTTTTGATTGAGACGAATGGTAGTATTCCTTTAGAAAGTATGGATGAGGCAATCTTTGATATGGATTATAAGTTACCTTCGACGGGTATGGAAGAAAAAATGGTTATGGCCAATCTTGAGTTTTTAAGGCCGCATGATGAGTTAAAATTCGTTATTAAAGATCGTTTAGACTTCGACCGCGCTCTTGATATACTCTCATCTACGCCTCTGAAGTGTAAAGTTTATATGTCTCCATATTGGGAAGAAGATGGCCGAGATGGTTCTTTTGCAACCTTAGCTGAAAATATTTTGGTGAACGAGCTAGATGTCACGTATAGTATTCAGTTGCATAAGTGTATTTGGAGTCCGCAAAAGCGAGGTGTATAATGGAAAGTATAAGTTTTACAATAACGCCTAATTGTAAACCGTGTCACGATTTTAAGGTGAGTGAAGAAGGTCCAACGGAGATTCGAACTGCTTGGTTGACACCTGTAACCATCCGAAAGAATTTAGATGATTATCGTCTTTCGTGGAGATGTAATTACGGTGAAGTATGTTGTTCGAAGTGTTTGTATGCACACGGCTCGAAGAAATCGGAAATAAAAGGTGAAGGTAATGAAATTAGCTTTAATATTTGATGGCTCTAGTATCCTTTATAGAAGCTATTACGCTCTTCCGAAACTAACAACTAAAGATGGGAGACCGACGGGAGCTATATTCGGAGCCGTACGCATGATCTCTCGTCTCGTTAGAGATTTACATCCTACTTATTGGGCCTTAGCTAGCGATACTTTTCCGACTTTTAGAAATAAACTTTATGCGGGATACAAAGAAACACACGATAGACCTGATGACGTAAGACCCCAATTTGATTATCTCAGCGCTGTTGCTGAAACATTAAATCTACCTGACTTCAAAGTTGAAGGTTTCGAGGCAGATGATGTTATTAATTCTTTGACGAGATGTTTTAAAGAAAGAGGTTGTGATGTCGTTATTGAGTCTACGGATACCGATTTGTTTGTTTTGATCGACGAACGTACTGTTTTGCATTACAGAGATAAGATAATCGATTCAAATTACGTAAGAGAAAGGTTCGGCATCGAACCTTTTCAAGTTTCTGATTTCAAAGCTCTTTCGGGAGATAAGAATGACGAAGTCCCGGGTATAAAAGGAATCGGTGATTCTCGAGCGCGCCAATTACTCGTTATGTTTCCACACGTTGAAGATATCCGATTAGAGGAAATCGAACCTCGTTTACGTTCAATCTTGGAACCTAATATGGGGAGATTAGCTCTTTGCAAATCGTTAACGTCTTTACGTGATCCTATTCCAGATATTGATTTAGAAAAGTGTCTTGTTGGCCGTTGGAATGCACCTGCGTTCCTTAAAGCTTTGGAAGATTTAGAAATTATATTGCCACAAGAGTTTTTGTCTAATTTAGAATTCGGAGGAATGAAAAATGAGGAAATTACCTGAAGAAGGTACGCCTGAATTTGATGAAATAAAGGAGTGGTTTAAATGCGGAAAAGATTATTTAATAATTGCGAAATATAACGTTTCGCAATCGACAATTCGCCATACGTTCGCGGGATTGAAACGTTATCCTCTCGGCCCACAAGAACAACCTCTTGAGGATTTGGAGGCTCAAGTTTTAGGATTGTTAAAGAAGCAATCGTGTTCTGTAGGTACACTTAGTCGTTTGATAAATCCGCCATTAGGTGTTTCGAGAGAAACGGTTATTAAATTGGTCGATAGTTTACGCGCTAAACATTATCAAGTGGAACTTGATGAAGCAACAAAGGAAGTATCAGTCCCGGATATACCAACAAAAGAGTTCGAACCAACACAGTTTCAATATTATAGGAAGGTTTACAAAATTGGGTTCGCTTCAGATACTCACATCGGGAGCAAGTATTCTCAGATGAGTCTACTTTACGACGCATATTCTATCTTTGATGATAATAAAGTAGACTTCATTATTCATCCCGGTGACCTTTTTGATGGAAACGGTATGTATAGGGGTCATGATCAAGAAGTATTCTTACACGGTGCGAAAGAGCAAAGGGAATACGCTCGTGATAATTATCCGAAATCGCGTAGAGGAATAAAAACATACGTTATTGGAGGACAACACGATCGTAGTTTTTATAAACATCAAGGATATGACATCTTAGAACATCTTTGTGAAGAAAGGGATGATTTAGTCTATAGAGGTTTCTATAAAGCGACTTACCAAATAAAAGATGTCATAATTGAAGCTCAACATCCCGGTGGGGGTGTTTCGTACGCTAGGTCGTACCGTCCTCAGAAGATTGTTGAAAATATGGTTGGTTCTTTAATTTATGTTGAAGGTGTTCCCATACCTCATATTGTAGCATTCGGCCATTGGCACATACCTTTACATCTACCTTTATATATGGGAGTTGACGTAATCGCCTGTCCTTGTTTTCAGAGACAAACACCTTATCTTGAGCAGTTAGGTCTTATGCCCGTTGTGGGTTGTGCTATAGCTACTATAACTCTCGATGAAGTTGGGAAGTTGTCTTCGACAAAAGTCGAATTCGTGAATATGAACCATAGGATAATAGAAAAGGACTATTGATGTATATATATTGTAAAAAATGTAATAAAAAATACCACATTTGTACGTTTACGTGGTTAGATGGTAGCCACGCAATTTGTAGTGTTTGTAAGTCGGTGATAGAAGTATGGATGCCGAAGTAACAGAGATAACTTGTATTGTCGTTGTTACGCTTGAAAATCATATTTGGTATGTCGAACCAATAGTACTACTTAATGGAGGTAGAGATGGCGAAATTGAAACGTCCCAAAGAGACGAAAGGCTCAACACCTCGAATGGCAACGGGTTGCGGGAACCTTTATCTGACATTGGGTTATGATGATAATGGAAAACTGATTGAAGTTTTCTCGCATTTAGGGAAAGCAGGAGGTTGCGCAAAATGCCAACTTGAAGCGATTACACGAACTATTTCATTAGGGCTGAAATACGGTATACCTGTTGAAGAAATAGTTGATGAATTAAAAGGTTTACGTTGTCCGGCGCCAGTGTTCGCAGAAGGACAAAAAGTACTTAGTTGTGCTGATGCAATTGCAAAAATGTTAAGTCACGAAGTTCTTCGGCGTGAATTGAAAGAGGTGGACGATTTGAGTTCACAAACGGGCGTAGAGAAGGATAATATTTTAAATGGAAGTCGCGAACAAAAGAATGATAGTGGGAATTGACGAGAGCAACTTCTCGCCTAGTATCGCAGGAGACATCGTTGTATGTGCTTTAGTCGCATTAGAGAAAGTTGAGGGAATCAAGGATTCGAAAACGCTATCGCGTAAACGCAGATTTGAGTTGTTCGAGAAATTGAGTGAGACATCCGTTTATACAATTGCTCTTGCGTCTCCTAGAACGATCAGTTTGGTTAATGTATATCGTGGACGGAATATCGCAATCGAGACCGTACTCCGTGAACTCGTAATATTATTAAAGGACGTTGGTTTTTCTTTACCCGATGAAGTTATCATTGATGGTGTTTGGAGCGAAAAAAATCTTAACTATTTTCAAGACGTTTCGGGTCTTACGGTAAAGGGTTTGGCGAGAGGAGATTCTACGGTTTACGAATGTTCTGCGGCTAGTATCATTGCAAAGTGTTATGCTGACATATTATTTACGGGATATGAAAAATTGTTAGATTGTAGATTAGATTGCGGGAATCTCTCGGAAGCTCACATAAAACAATTGCGTGAGAAAGGACCAACGGTTGCACATAGAACTGGCGTATACGGTAAGGAATGGTGGAATACTATTTTAAAGGGAGGATAAGTATGTGTTCAATTAACGGTTGTTATTTACGTGAAAAGTATCGTACACCCGAGATGCTAGAAAGCATCCAAAACGATTTAATCAAGTTGTGTCTTCGGGCTGCAAAAAGAGGACGAGATTCTTTCGGTATTGTTTCGATTGATCGGGACAACGGTCATCTTGAAGCTAAATGTATCGGAGGACCTCAAAACGTTTTCCTTCCAGAGAATTTCGTCAATGAAAAAACAGTTGTTGTAATGGCGAATAATCGAGCTGAACCTACAACGGAATGGGTTGAAAATAAAACACCATTCGATATCCAACCTTTTTATGATCCAGAAAGTGGTATCCACATCGTCCATAATGGGACTATTGCAAACGATCAAGCCTTAAGAGAAGAGATAGGTCTTTTAGATCCACCCACGAAAATTGATACATATGCGTTGTTAGCTTATTTATCTGCGAAATGGGATAAGACACTTTCTGGATTGCAAAAGATTTTGAGGGATGATGTCGTAGGTTCGTTTGCGTTAGCGTTACATTCGAGAGACTGCCCAAACGATTTAGTGTTGGCTACTAATTACAAACCGTTGTTCGTTATGAATGATGCGAATCGAGATGTGTTGTGGTTTTCATCTTTACCTTCCTTCTTGCAACCTTACTCAACTTTGCGCACAATGCAACCCATCAAACAAATAGGGCCGTATGAAATCGTTTCATTAAACCCCCTTCTCGAAGAAGTCCATTTTTCTTTATATCCGACCAAGGTCCCGAAAAAAGTGCTTGTTATTTGCTCCGGAGGGCTCGACTCTACGGTAGTCGCGACACAATATGTGAGACAAAAGTACGACGTAACGTTACTACACTTCCAGTATAGTTGTCGGGCTCAGAATAGTGAAGAAAGAGCTTTACGGAATGTAGCTGAAGAATTAGGTTGCGAAGTAATGGTCGTTCCTATGGATAACCTATTTAAGAGTATTATCGGCCATTCGCGTTTAACTGATACTGGAGGGACATTGATGGTAGAACGTGGGGGTGAAGCTTCGGCAGAGTTAGCATACGAATGGGTACCGGCGCGTAATTTAATATTCTATTCTATCGCTACTGGTATAGCAGAAGCATACGGGTTTGATATTATCGCACTTGGAGGTAATCTCGAAGAGAGCGGTGCTTACCCAGATAATGAAGCTATTTTCACTTTAGCGTTTCGTGACGTTTTACCTTATGCGGTTAATTTAGGAAAACGTGTCCAAGTCGAAATGCCCGTTGGTAACTTGATGAAACACGAAATTGTTAAGCTCGGTTTGGAGTTGGACGCGCCTTTAGACAAAACATGGAGTTGTTATGAAGATGCCGATAAACCTTGCGGTATTTGTGGTCCAGATTATATGCGTCGTGTCGCTTTTAAAATGAATGGTGTGAAAGATCCTTACGAATACTTTCACAATGTTGATGAAGGATATTGGAACGGTTGCGTTCAGTATAAACAAACGGAGAAAAAATAATGATTATCTTTTCGATTTTGCAAATCGTAGGGGGCTTTCTATTAGCGTTAGGCTATTGGCCTCAGCTTGTTAAGCTAGTAAAGACGAAAAACGCTTCATCGTTTTCGGTTCCTTTTTTAAGTCTTTTGTGGTTGGGAGTAGCGCTAATGGTTCCGTATAGCATTGAACTTCTTATTTGTTATGATTCTTGGGCATTTCTTGTTTCGAATAGTTTGTCGTTAGCTATGGCTACAGTTTTACTGACTTTAGTGTTGTATTATCAGCGTACGACTGAATGAGACGTATAATATATCGACAATATTTAAAGGAGGGCAATGAAATGGAGGAATTTTTAGAAAGTACTGTCGATTTGTCCTCGTTGGAAAATCTCGAAAACGCTTTGGCTGTCGCTGTTGTGAATTTATCTGACTTCAAGCAAAGGATTGAAAAGGCAGAAACTCAAATGCTCGAGTTGTTAAGAAGTGTGGAGGCATTGAAATATGATATCGCGAAAACAAATAATTAAGGAGGAACGTATGTCGGACGCTAAATTCAAAAGAGTGTTCGCGTTTACGGTTTTGTTCCTCACGGTAGGATGGGCTATTTTTGCGGTTGTGATGACTTACTTTGCGAGTAAGTCTCTCGATAGTATCAATGTTATTGTCGCGGGAGGTGCTGACGTTTTGTTAGGTTCGATGATAAGTTGGACTAATGACGTCAAGCAGTATTTCTTCAGGAAGAAAGTTGGTCTAGAAGATGATGCTCCTGAAGATGATGGAAAGGATTAGTTGGACTCGTTTTTTGAAAAGTCGAGTTATTTTATCTCTTCTTAAGGAGGTGGGCGGATTATGCTTTGGACATTGAAAGATTTACCGAGATTGTATACAGGTGACTTGTTAGCTTTTGAAGCCAATGGTTGGTGGCAGAAAAAACTCGTAGGTATCATAAAAGCGAAAAGTTGGCATTGGGCAATAGTTGGTTTCCCTTTACCGCGAGATGAATTTTCGAAAGCTGATTGGTCAGTTGCTGAAGCTGTAAATAAAGGTACTGCCTTTAATCTTTTGTCGTCTTACCGTAATACACCTATGAGAGTTTATCGCCCTACAATGACTTTAGATGATCAACTCGAAATGGGTCCTTACCTCTTAAAGAGGTGTTGTTATTATGGTAATGCGGGATACGATTGGTGGGGAGTAGGTGGAGTTGGTTTTTGGTTCGTGTTGAAACATTTAGGTATTCCGTGCTGGATTCAAAACGATATGAGATTCTATTGTATCGAATTTTGTAATCAAGTTTGGGCAGATTTAGACTTCCCGATATGTGACATGTCTGAACCGCCCAATCCTTACAATTTTGAAAATAGTGGTCAAATAAAAATGATTTGGGGAACGTTTTAAGGAGGACAGTTATGAACGAAGAAAAGAAAATAACGAGAAGAGCAATTATCAGTTTCATTGTTTATTCAATTTTCGTACTCGGTTTAGGTGCTTGGATCGGTTTTATCATTAGAGGAGTATGTTAATGTGGTTTGTTGACATCGATGGTTGCGTTGCAGATTTACACACGAGCCTCATTCAGAAAATGAATGCTAAATACGGAACGCATTTTACTGTTGAAGATATCAATACGTGGGATGCTATTTTATCGGAAGGGGGTAAGCGATATCCGATAGATAATGAAATCCGCGAAGTCTTTAACGACAGTAAGTTTATCCTTTCTCTACCTCTCATAAAGGGTAGCCTTGAAGTAATTAAGCATATTGCCAAAACTGAAAGAGTTGTGTTCGTTACATCGCGTAGCCATAAAGGCGTTGCATGGACTGTAGAATGGTTGAGGAAACAAGGTTTCGGTTATCTCAGTAATTTCGTTGTTCATCGAATGGTTGGCAATTTATTTAAAAGTAATCAGGATGTTTGTGTTGATGACTTCGAAGGTAATATTTATGGTTTCGGTAACGTGTTGTTTTTAGATCGACCTTGGAATCGCGATATCCTTTTGCCAAGTTCTGCCATCCGTGTCGCTTCTTGGGAGCAAATTCAGCTTTGGTTCGACGCGCATCAAAAATCGGTGACGGCTCGAATGGGTGCGCTCGACTGTCGTGTTTTCAGAGGTTTAAATCCTCACGTTTGATTTTTTATGTAAAAATCCCTCAATACTAATTTATTGTTTACTGTGTTTTCAAACCTATTTTTTAAATATAGAAACGTAAAAATGAACGATTTTTGTATTCAAAACCGTATTTAAGAAAACGTATTTAAGACGAAAATACTCAACTATGACACACCAAAGTATGCCCTACCGACTTCTTTACCATCGCACTTCCATATAATAGTTCTGATGTCATTCTTGTCCTTAATTATTTTCTTAATCTTTTTTACCATTTATTCCCTCTCTAACAAACACAGTCTTTTTGCCATCAATAAAGATTTCTATTTTATCAGTACTGTTTATCTGCTCAATCCGTTTATCATCAAGGTTTTTCTGGGCTTTGACATTTCTCAAAATAGATTG
>Ga0172382_10007992_pt1 | contig 14886 bp, 3 predicted proteins | sample Leawel138RmetaG_FD_122245 | JGI IMG/M metagenome (GOLD analysis project Ga0172382, IMG submission 122245) | Leachate microbial communities from a municipal landfill in Southern Ontario, Canada - Leachate well 138R metaG | ecosystem: Engineered > Solid waste > Landfill > Unclassified | place...
TATCTTGCTACCAGACAATTAGAAGAACAATACCAAAACGACAAAAAAGAAGCCGTTATCAAAAGCAAAAACCAACAAATAGTTCTGATAAGTAGCTTCCTGATTGCTATTATTTTGGGATTGATTATACTCATCAGAAAAAACAGACAAATCAACAGACAAAACAATATCATCAACACACAGGTTATTGATTTGTCAAAAATACTGGAACAAAAACAAATGCTTTTATCAGAGTTACAACACAGGGTAAAAAACAACCTGCAACACGTTATCAGCATTCTGGAAATTCAGAAAGAATCGGCTAATTTTAATACGATTGAGGAGCTTATCAGAGGAAACCAAAACCGAATCCATTCAATGGCTTTGCTCCACAAAAAACTCAATATTTCAGATGGTGTGAATGACGTAGATTTGAAACATTATATTACCGAGCTTGCAGAGTTGGTCAAAGAATCCTATGACAATCGAAAAAAGCAAATCAGCCTCAGCATCAGATGTGAAGTTGAAACAATTTCTATCGAAAAAGCATTGCCTTTAGGGTTGATTATCGTAGAATTAGTGAGCAACAGTATGAAACACGCTTTCAAAAAACGAAACATCGGGATTATTACTATTGAAATCATTCCTACCAGAGAAGGAAGTTGTTTATATTATTCAGACAATGGCGAAGGTTTTGATTTTGATAAACCAGCCGAAAAAGGATTAGGTCAGGAAATCATCAAAGGACTTATTGATCAACTGGATGGCAAGGCGGAGGCTGATAGCAGCAAAGGATTTGAACTTGTAATTTATTTTAAATAGCGTATTATTTTGTGTAGTAAAAGTTATGGAATCACAATCTATTTTATTAGTGGAAGATAATTTTCTCAATAGAAGAATATCCAAAAAAGTCTTAGTAGAGAACGGCTATCTTGTTTATGAGGCAAAGAATACCAAAGAAACTCACGAAATACTGAAAAACGAAACCATTTCGTTGATTATTCTCGATATAAACCTCGGAGAAGACGAACAAGACGGAATTACTTTGGGGCAGCAGATAAAGGAAAAATATGGAGTTCCGTTTATTTATTTAACGGCCTATGAAAATGCGGAAATTATTTCCAAAGCTGTGGCAACTTCACCTTATTCGTATCTGACCAAACCCTTTAAAAATGTAGATTTGATTACCTCGGTCGAAATTGCTTTGAGGCAGTCTGCCAATCGGGTAAAAAATAACCTCAACATTATGGTTAAAGATGAAGATTATAATGTGTCCCTTCCGGCTGACCAAATCAATTATATTGAATCAGACGGGAATTATCTTTTATTTCATACGGATAAAAAGGTGTATAAATGCCGTTCGACCATCAAACAAATCTTAGAAAAACTTCCTGAAACCGATTTTCTACAAGTGCACAGAGCCTATGTGGTAAACAAAAACAAAATAGAAAAATACTGTTCTAAAAGTGTTGTGATTAAAAATAGAGAAGTTCCGGTTTCCAAAAATTTCAAAATCTAAAGAAACTGTTTAAGCTGTCTGGTTTCGCTCAAAAACAATCTGTAAATTCCATACAAGTTTCTAAGCATATTAGCTTTTCACCCCGATGTTATATCCCTAAAAAAGCCTTTATATCCCAATTATTATTCGGATATGGAGGCTTTAAATATTTTTGCTTCGAATATAATTTGATATAGAAATGAAATTACTTTTACTTTTTTGGAATTATCTGCAAACGAGTTTTAAGAATCATTTGTCTTAGAGAGATATTTGTCAATTGATTGAGTTGTGGGTGTTTTTAATAAAAATATGTCCATTTTATTAAAATAATTATGCCAAAAGCAATTTTTATCCCTACAACCAACCTTCTATCCCATATTTTTTGACTTTTAACAAAGAGAAACGAAGTTTGTCCCCGAGTTAATAGATGTTAGAATTTTTTTGGTGTTTTTAGAGTAGTTTTTTGGTTTCATTTCGCTTTATGTCTGCCTCTCTGTTCAGAGAGACAGACAGGGCGAATTGAGTATAAAAAACTTCTTTTTTAGACACCTACTAAATTAAAAAACCATAAACCTAAATACTATGAAACAATTTTACTTTGGAGCTGTAAAAAAAATGCAGTTTCTTTTGCTATTTGTGTTATTTGCAGTGTCTTCTGTCTGGGGGCAATGCCCGCCTTCAAATCATTACATTACTTATGCTAATAAGCAATATTTGCGTTTTCTTGATCAGGCATCAATAAATAGTTTCGCAGCAAATTACTCGGGCTGTACAACTATTAACACGAATGTTCTAATTGGTAGATTTGATCAAGGATATAATTCTAATATTACAGATTTGTCTCCTCTAACTAATATTACAAAGATCACGGGAGACCTTATTATTCGGCAAAATTCTCAATTAGTAAACGCTAATCTAAATTCCTTAGAAGAAATAGGAGGTGATTTAATATTGTATAGCAATAGTAATCAATCTTTAGCAACTCTTTCTTTAAATAACCTGACAACTATAGGAGGAAAACTTGAAGTTGAGATACAATCAAATTTGAATACTATTGGGCTTAATAATTTAGAAACCATAGGTGGAAGTGTAGTTGTTAACAATACAGCACTTACTTCATTTTCGTTAGGGAATGTTGCAAGTCTAAGTTCCGTTTTAGAAATTACCAACAATGCTAATTTAGCCTCGCTTTCCGGTTTACAGAGTCTCACTTCTATAAATGGTACACTTAGAATTCGATATAACCATGCTTTAACCTCACTTTCCGGTTTACAGAATGTCACTTCTATAGGTGGTGCTATTACAATTCGAAACAGCAATGCTCTAACCTCACTTTTAGATTTACAGAATGTCACTTCTATAAATGGGGGACTTGTAATTCAAGATAATCCTGCTTTAACCTCACTTGTTGGTTTGCAGAATATCTCTTCGGGTATTACTAGTCTAACTATTCAAAACAATACAAATCTTGGGGTGTGTACACTTTCAAGTTTATGTGCTTATCTTTCTAATCCTATAGGCACACATCCGAGAACTATAACTGGCAATAAAACAGGCGGTAGTTGTGTAAGTCCTGCAGCTGTAATTTCTAGTTGTAATACATGTGCTGTTCCAACAGCTTTAGCCGTGACAGACATTACACAAAATGAAGCTACTCTCACTTGGACAAGCTCCGGGGATTTATTTGATATAGAGTGGGGAACACAAGGATTTACATTGGGTAATGGAACATCTGCAAGTTCTGGACAAAATTCCTATACTATTTCTAATTTATCTCAGAATACACAATATCAATATTATGTTAGACAAAACTGTGGTTCTATTCAAAGTAGCTGGGCAGGACCGTTTGGATTCAGAACCTGTAGTTCGGGAAATGTTACATTACTTACACAGGAACAAGTAAATGCTTTTGGAGCCAATTGTACGACCATTAACGGGCATCTTATTATCGGACACAATAACCAGACTTATACCACTACCGACATTACCGATTTATCGCCTTTGGCAGGAATTACTCAGGTAACAGGAAATGTTGTTATCAGAAGAAACCACAGTCTGACAACCATCAATTTAGATGCTTTACAAACCATCGGGGGAACTCTTACGGTAAACGAAGAAAATAGTTTAACTTCTGTTTCTTTAGCAAATCTCGAAACAGTAGCAGGAATTTCTTTTACTGTACCGAGTTTAACTTCACTTACCGGGTTGAATGAGCTTGAAACCGTAACGGGAAATATGTCCTTTTCGGGTAATTTCGGCATGGCTTTCCCTACGTTTGACAGCCTGACTTCAATAGGCGGTAATCTGACGTTCTCAAATATTACCGGTTTAACTTCCGTTACAGGATTTGCCAACCTGACTTCCATAACTAATAATTTTAGTGTAAGCTCAATAGCTGAAGTTTCAGGGTTTAACAGCCTTACTTCTCTTGGAGGAATTATCTCCCAACAAAACAGCAATCCACTGACAAAATTTGAGTTTTTGGGCACAGCACCTATTACTATAACAGGAAATATTCATTTTGAAACCAACGCTGCCGGTTTAAATACATTCCTTTCTCAGGGACTCAATTTGAGAAATGTTACTTCTGTAGGAGGATTTATCAGTCTTGTAAATCTTGGGGCAACTTCGGTTACGGGTTTTGACAACCTGAATTCCGTAGGTAAACACCTGAATTTTTGGAGCATTCCAAATCTGTCGGGAACGCTAAATTTAGGAAATCTTACTTCGGTAGGAGCAGCAGGTAATGCAAACGAAAAATATGTCAATTTTCGAAATGTTGGTACTTCTTCCATTACGGGATTGAACCTGACAGAGATTGGGGGGTATCTTCAATTTAATGGTACTCCAAACCTGACTTCTGTTCCGGGTCTGGAAAATAACCTGACCTCTTTAGGAGGATATGTTAATGTTCAAAACACAGGGTTTAGCTCTCTTTCTTTCTTACAAAATATTACTACCCTACCTAATTATCTCCATATTAGGGATAATAGTTCTTTAACATCACTTACTGCATTAGATGGTCTGACAACCATAAACGGGTATTTGACTATCAGAAGTAATGGCAACCTGAACTCACTTTCAGGATTAGAGACTATAACTTCCATAAACGGAGTTCTTACTATAGAACAAAATAATGCATTGATTTCTCTTTCAGGATTACAAAACATAACATCGGGAATTACAAATCTACATATTTGGAATAATGCAAATCTTGAAATGTGTGAGCTGGCTAATTTGTGTTCCTATCTTTCTAATCCTGTAGGCACACATCCGAGAGCCATAGGGCTAAACAAAACAGGAGGTAACTGTGTAAACGAAGCTGCTGTAATTGCTGTATGTACTCCTCCGTGTGATGCTCCAACAGCTTTAACCGCTTCGGGAGTTACGATTAGTAGTGCCAATCTGGGTTGGACAAGCGATGGGACTTCGTTTGACCTGCAATGGGGAACTTCAGGTTTTGAATTAGGTGATGGAATTGTAGTAGAAAATCTTACTACTACATCATACAGCCTTTCAGGGTTGAGCTACAATACAGCCTATCAGTTTTATGTCCGTCAGAATTGTGAAGACAACCAAAGTGACTGGGCAGGACCTTATGCTTTCAGCACACCTACGTTTTGCCCTCAGGGGAATTACACCCTGAAAACCCAAGCAGAAATAGATGGCTTTTTAACCACAAATCCGGGTTGTACGGCCATTACCGGAAATCTTGTTATTGGTCACAACAATATAACATACGGCAATACTAATATTACAGATTTATCTCCTTTGGCTAATATTACTCATATCACAGGTAATCTTATTATCCGAAGAAATTATAACCTTACAGAAATTAACCTCCCTAATCTTACCGAAGTGGGAGGAAATATAATGATATGGGAAGAAAATGAATTAACTTCTATTAACTTCCTTGCTCTTACAACCGTAGGAGGGAATATCAATTTTACCACAATTCCGAAATTAGAAACGGTTTCAGGATTCAACAATCTTACAACCGTAGGAGGAGCTGTTCACTTCCAGCAGTTGAGACAGACAGTCGTTCCGACTGCTCCGAATACGCTTAGCTTACCTGCATTTACAAGTTTGCAGTCCATAGGCGGAAACCTGACTTTCCTGAATATTTTCGGTTTAACGTCTTATGCTAATGTTTTTCCGAATCTGCAATCCTTAGGCGGAACACTTCAGTTAAGCAACAATAATTCAGCCAACGGAACGGTAACTTTTACAGGATTCAACAACCTGACAAGTATCGGAGCAATCAACGTTTCGACCAATCAGTCGGCTTTGCAGACCTTTGAGTTCTTGGGCAATGCCCCGATAAGTGTGGCAGGAGATGTTAATTTTCAGACTAACAATCAGTCTGTAAGCACATTAAATCTGGGCAACATTACTTCTGTAGGCGGAAATGCCAATTTCGCAAAAGTAATGGCTTCTCAACTTACAGGATTCAACCCTGTTACCATAGGCGGTAATCTTCAGATAACAGATGCTGTGAATCTGAATACGGTTTCCAATTTCAGTAACCTAACTTCTATCGGAGGAAATTTACATTTCTTCTATTTGCTGGGTCTTGATTCGGTTTCGGCTTTTGAAAATCTGGAATCCGTAAACGGATATATATTCATTCGTATGTGTCATCTGACATCGCTTGACGGAATGCAAAATATTGATGCTTCGGGTATTACGAATCTAAGCATTTATCAAAACCAGTATCTTGAAGTATGTGAACTGGAAAATTTCTGTACTTATCTTTCTGACCCGAACAATCCGAGAACGATTTTCGGAAATAAAATTGGAGGAAATTGTGTCAATGAAGCTGCTATAATGGCTATTTGTATTCCTCCGTGTTATGAGCCTATGGGGCTTTCGGTGAGTAACCTTACAGCCAATACAGCAACTTTAAGTTGGAATACAACAGGAAATTTTGAATTGCAATGGGGAACAGCTGGCTTTACTTTCGGTTCGGTTGACATTGTAAGCGGAAATGGAAATTCTTATGACCTTTCGGGCTTAAATCCAAGTACACAATATGAATTTTATGTTCGTCAGAGTTGTTCCGAAAACAACCAAAGCGACTGGGCTGGACCTTTTTCCTTTACGACCGAAGGTTATTGTGTTCCGTCACCTTATGTGGCAAGCCAAACAAACGGAATATATATCAATTCTTTTTCAACTGTTTTAGGAGTTGAAAATATCGATAATGCCAATTCCGGATTCTCTTCAGGAGGTTATGGTGATTTCTCTTCGCTTTCAGCAAGCCAACATATCGGAGAGTCTATCCAATTTACGATGACTCCGGGAAGTGATTCTAATGCACAAGGAATAAAAATTTGGGCAGACTGGAACAATGACGGAGTTTTTGAAACCTCAGAAGTAGTTTATACTTCTCCAGATGCTACTATCGGAACACAATCAGGACATTTTATAGTGCCAAACGTAGCCGAAGGCAACTACCGAATGAGAGTAATGATTAAATATAATTCTACCACTATAGACCCGTGTGAGGCTACTTTCTACGGAGAAGCAGAAGATTATAGTTTTACGGTTTTACCGGTTTCACCTTGTCCTTCACCAACTGCTGTAACCGCTTCAACTATCGGAATAAATACAGCAGAACTTAACTGGAATTCGGTTACCAATGCTCAAAATTATAGCTGGATTGTAGTAACTTCGGGCTCAAATCCTACTACTACTTCTGTAGCTTCGGGCAATACGACAGGAACATCAGTTACTGTTTCTGGACTTTCGATGGAAACGGCTTATGACTTTTATGTAAAATCAGATTGTGATACTACTGGTCAAAGCAACTGGTCTGTTCCTTTTAGCTTTACAACTCAAGGTTCTCCTTATCGTTTTGTGAAAGCTGTAGCTTCGGGTACGGGAGACGGTTCGAGCTGGGCAAATGCAAGTGCCGATTTACAGAAAATGATAAACGGAACCGGAACTGTAGAGGTTTGGGTGGCTTCGGGTACTTATAAACCAATCCGACCGGCTGATAATTTAAATGTTATCGATCAAGAAAATCAAGATAATGCTTTCGTACTGAAAAACAACGTAAAAGTTTACGGAGGTTTTGCAGGAACAGAAACTGAATTAAACCAAAGAGATTTCACTCAAAATATTTCGATATTAAGCGGAGATTTCAACAACAACGGAATTGTTGATAACGATGATGCTTATCACGTTGTGGTGATTGCCGGAAACCTGGGTACTGCCACTCTTGACGGATTCACCGTTACGGGAGGTAATGCAACAGGTTCAGGAAATATTGTCGTAAACAGCAGAAACATTTCAAGAGCTCATTCCGGGGGTATCAATATCGTTGAGTCTCCGATAGCTTTAAGAAATCTTACGGTAACAGGCAACAACGGACAGTACGGAGGAGGAATATTCCTTATTGAATCTCTGGCTTCATTAAAAGATAGTAAAATCACTAACAATACTTCACAAAGTGGAGCGGGAATCAAATTTGATAATTCTGCCGTTGTCATTACCAACGTAGTGGTAACAGGAAACCTTGCAGGTACTTATGGAGGAGGTATAGATATTTACGGAACTCCAAGCCCGACACTGACCAACGTAACCATAAGCGGAAACGTTGCAGAGGAAGGCGGAGGAATTTGTACGAATGAATCTTCTCCGATTATTAGAAACTCCGTAATTTACGGTAACAATACAGGTTTGGTAAACCTCACTCCTGCTTATACCGTTACTTATCAGAACAGCTTGGTGGAGGGTGTAACAGACAACTCCAACGGGAACATAGACGGTGCTACCGACCCGATGTTTACGGATATGCCTGATTACAACACGGCTCCTTTTGCTGGAGGAGATTATACATTACAGTTGTGTAGTCCAATCATCAATAAAGGAAATAATGCTCATATTGCAGGAACAACCTCTGATATAGCAGGTAATCCGAGAATTAAAGTTACGGTTGATTTGGGTGCTTATGAGGTTCAGGAAGGTTCAGCTCCGGTTATTGATTTATATGCAAGCGGTCTTCATACGACTACGGTTACTTTGGGCTGGGACAGCGAAGGCAGTCTGTTTGACTTGGAATGGGGAACAGCAGGATTCACTCAGGGAAGTGGAACTTTAGTATCCGGTTTAACCGTAAATTCTTATACACTTACGAATCTAACATTTGACACTACTTATGAGTTTTATGTTCGTGAGAAATGTGGAGGAAATCAAAGTGAATGGTCTGCACCTTTTGCCTTTACTCCTGTTTACAGTATTTGTCCGTTGGGTTATTTGGCGTTTACTTCACAGGCACAAATTGATGCTTTTGGATCAACCTATAGCTCTTGTAACGTTACAACCGGACACTTGATAATTTCTGGAAATGACATCACAAATCTATCACCACTAGTAAATATCATTCAGGTAGGAGGAAACTTCCATGTTCATAACAACCCTCTATTACAGAACTTCAATGGTTTACATAATATTAAAAGTGTTGGAGGTTATATCCGAATCCATAACAACACTGCTTTGACCTCTATTGCTGCTCTGACACTTAATGAGCAGACAAATGGTGTGCTGGATAGCTATCTGCTTATCGAAAACAACCCTGTTTTGACTTCGCTTGACGGTCTGGAAAGTATTACTGAAATTACGGGTTATCTGAAAATTCACAGCAATCCTCTTTTGGCTGATATGGATGCTTTAGACGGAATGACAGGTATAGGAACTTCAACAGCTACAACACTTACCTACAGAGGTGTATCTGTTCAGGGAACGGCAATAACCGCTCTTCCTGACTGGGGTTTGATAACAGAAATCAAACAGGAACTTAATATTGCTGATAACCCGAACCTGACTTCATTGCAGGGGTTACACAATATTACTTCCGTAGTAACCTATCTCCGTATTCACAACAACGGTCTGACCAATTTGGATGCTTTGTCAAATCTGACAAGTGTAGGCGGAAACCTGACGATTCACGGTGCTGCCTTAACTTCGGTTACCGGATTGAGCAATTTATCGGGAGCTATAAACGGACATCTTCGTATCGAGAATACAGCTTTGACATCACTTAACGGATTGCAGGGTATAACTGCTGTTATCGGCAATCAGGTTTTCATCGGATACAACCCGAACCTGACCGATATTACAGCATTGCAGGATACAGACCTTGACAACATTACCTTGCTGACAGTCAGAAACAATGCTTCTCTTGCAGAATGTGGTATTTTCTGTGATTATCTGTCTAATGACCCTGCTACTCACCCGAGATATTTTACTTCTAACAGCGGTAACTGTGCCAATGTAAGTAATGTAATTGCCTCTTGTCCGGCTCCGGTTGTGTGTCCTACAGGAAATCTTACGTTCAACACACAAGCACAACTTGACCAGTTCAAATTAGACTACCCGAACTGTACCGAAATAGCAGGACACGTTTTGATAAGCGGAGGTCTTAGTGTAACTGACCTTGACGGTTTGAGCAATATACAAACAATAAACGGAGGATTTACCATTTGGGCAAATCACAATCTGCACTCACTTGCAGGATTGGAAAACCTGACAGCCGTTGCTTCGACCTTTACGATTTACAACAACACGAATCTAAAAAATGTTGATGCTTTGTCAAATCTGGAAAGTGTAGGTGTTGGTCTTACTGCTCCTATGCAGAGTTTGGCAGGTGCTGCTCATCTTATCATTCAGCACAACAGAGATTTGGAAGACCTTGACGGACTTTCGAATCTGACAAAATTCGGAGGAAACTTAACTATCGAAAATAATCTGTCTCTTGGGAATATCAACGGATTGGCTTCGCTAAGCACAGGAAATATGGCAAATTCAACTCCGAATGTTATAAAAAGTATCTCCATACGGAACAATGCTGCATTGGTAAACATTGATGCTTTAGACCACCTGACAAAAATCGGGTATCTGTATGTGATAGGTAACGGAGCTTTGGAAAACCTTGACGGATTGAGCAATGTGGAAACAGCCGTAGGAAGCATAACCATTGCCAACAACCCTGCTTTGAATGATATTTCAGGTCTGGGAAGTCTTGATATTAACTCAATTTTCGGAAATGCAGGAGGTTTCAACACTGGAGTAGGTTTGGTAATTATTGATAATACGGCACTTTCGGTATGTAATTTACCGACAAACCTTTGTACTTATCTGGCAGGACCAAAACAAAGAACCATATCGGGTAACTTAGCACCTTGTGCTGATGAACAGGCAGCAATTGCTTCCTGTCAGTCTTGTGAGCTTCCGACAAATCCGATATTAGTTTCGGTAACACCTTATACAGCAGAATTTTCTTGGACAGCAGCAGACGGTGCTGACGATTACAATTGGATTATCATTACTGATAATGAAAACCCTGATACGGCAACACCTTTGTTTTCGGGTACTACAGCAGGAACAACGGTTACTGTTCTGAACTTGGATTCAAATACACATTATGATTTTTATGTAAAAACCGATTGCGGAGGAAATGAGAGCAGCTGGTCTTCGAGAGTAGATTTCTTTACGGAAATCATCTGCCCTTCAGGAAACGTTTTCCTTACCACTCAGGCAGAAGTAAATGCTTTCCCAACGACTTATATAGGTTGTACGATAATTTCGGGTAATCTTACTATCGGAGGTATTTCTTCGTTGAGCAATATCACGGATTTATCTCCTCTGAATGGCATTACTCAGGTTACGGGAAGCCTTGTTATCCGAAATAACGGTGCAGGCTTGTTGAACCTTGACGGATTGGATTCGATTACACAAGTCGGAGGAAATGTCGATGTAATGAGCAATACAGGTCTGGCTTCACTTTCGGGCTTAGAAGGTCTGACAGCAACAACAGGATATCTTTCGGTTGTAAACAACAGTGCTTTGACTTCACTTTCCGGATTGCAAAACATTACAACAGTTGGAGATTATCTTACCGTTTTTGGAAACCATACATTGCCTAACTTAAACGGATTGAATAATGTAACCTATGCAGGAAATTATCTGAACGTAGGATATAACCTTGGGCTGACATCGCTTTCAGGCTTAGGAAGTCTGACACAATTAGGTGGAAGCCTTGACATCAGGCACAACGGGGCTTTAACCTCACTTTCAGGATTGAACAATCTTGTTACTGTAGGAAGCGACCTCCGTATCTGGGATAATGCTATTTTGACAAATCTTAATAGTTTAAGTACGGTAACAGCCATTAACGGCTATCTGCACATACAGGCAAATCCTGAATTATCGGATATTACAGGTCTGGCAAATATCAACCCTGCTACTATCGGAGGGGTATTGGGCCTGTATATTGTTGATAATCCTCAGCTTTCTGTATGTGATTTGGCTAATTTCTGTACTTATCTGGCTAATCCTGCCAGTGTACGAACTATCTCCAACAACGGAGAAGATTGTACCGAAGCAGATGTAATTACCGCCTGTACCCCTGTTTGTGATACCCCTGAAAACGTAACCGCAACTTCAGTAACGACTACATCAGCCGGTTTCAGCTGGAGCAGTGCAGACGGAGCAAACGGATACAGCTGGGTTGTAGTGGCTTCGGGAGCAAATCCTGACGGAACAACCGTAGCTTCGGGCAGTGTTTCGGGTACGACAGCTTCCGTTTCGGGACTGGCTTTTGCAACTAATTACGATTTTTATGTAAAAACAAACTGTACTGCAATCCATAGTGATTGGTCAGAGGCTTTGAGCTTTACAACATATTCTCCTGATTATGAAACAGTCCCTTTAACAGGGTTCAATGCTGATATTATTGCTGAAGGAAGCGGAAATCCGGGCAGTTTTACCACACATAATATCGACGGTTGGAATAATGTGTTTTATAATAAGACATACAGCTATAACTGGGTTTCTCCGCAAAATTATCTTCCTGCCAACGGAGCATTTGTGAGTGAGCAGACAACGGGACTTCCGTATCAGCTTGCTCCTGCCAACGGAAATAATACTTTACGTTTGACTCAGGGGCAATCGGGTACACTTACATTTGTAACCCCTGTTTCAGCCAAAACCGTATTTGCTCTGATAACTTCGGGAGGAAGCTCCTCGATGGTTACTGTTACCGTACATTTTGAGGACGGCACAAATCAGCAATTTACCAACCGTTCTGTAAGCGACTGGTTCAACGGAAGCAATTATGCCATTAAAGGTATCGGTAGAGTGGAACGGTCAGGATATTATTTCCAAGACCTTAGCGATAATCCAAGAATTTATGAGATAGAACTGGAATTAAGCCCTGAAAATCAAAGTAAAAACATTACAGGAGTGCATTTCCAGAGAGTAAGCAGTGGTACTGCCGTTACGGGTGTAATGGGTATCAGTATCGAAAAAGGGTTCCCTCCTGCTGCCTGTCCTGTTTCTACGACTTGGAACGGTGGTTCGTGGAGCAACGGTCTGCCTGATGTAAACAAAAAAGCCATAATCAACGGAACTCTTGTTTTGAATGCTGATTTAACCGCTTGTGAACTGGAAGTAACCGAAAACGGAATCCTTACCATTCCTGCCAACCGCAGCTTTACGGTAAAAGGAAAGGTTATCAACAACGCAGCTGCTGCAAATTTTGTAGTAGCCTCAGACGGTATGCTGATTCAGCTTGACGATGTTGAAAATGAAGGCGATATTACGGTACTGCGAAACAGTACTCCAATGAAACGTTTAGATTACACCTTGTGGAGTTCACCTGTTGAGGGAATGTTACTGAAAGACTTTTCAGAAGTGTCACCATCAGGAGGCTACGGAACTTTGTGGAATCGTGTTTATACTCTTGGAGAAACCGCTTGGGAACAAGTTTGGGCTACACAGGACAATTATTTAGCAGACACTTCAAATACTTTCGAAGAAGCCAAAGGTTATCTGTATCGTTCCAGAAATGATTTTCCGACTACTCCGACAGTATTTTCGGGAGAATTTACAGGAGTACCACAAAACGGAGCTATAAGCATCAATGCTCCACTGCTTTTCAATGCTATTGGAAACCCTTATCCGTCTCCTGTTGATGCAAATGATTTTCTTGCTCAAAATGTAGGAATACTTTACTTCTGGACAAATGTAAATGCTCCTGTAGAAGGAAATTATGTATCCAATAACTGGGCTTATTATGGAGCAGGAGGTATTGGAGGAGTTGGGGTAGCAGATGTTGAAAACGGAGGCACCAAATTTACACCCGAAGATGATATGCTTATCCAACCCGGACAAGGTTTTATAATAGGAACAGAAGCAACAACAGTTCAGTTCAACAACGCTATGAGAGTAACTGAAAACGGAGCTTTCTTCAAAATGATGAGTAATGAAAAACACCGCTATTGGCTCAACCTATCAAACGAAGAAGTTGTTTTCAATCAAATCTTGGTAGGTTATCTCGAAAATGCCACTCAAGAAGTTGATACAGGAATTGATGCTAAAATGTTTACTTACGAAGGAAATGCGATTTATTCTATCATCGATAACAATGAAGAGAAATTTGTAATCCAGGGTCGTGAACTTCCGTTTACGGATACTGATGTAGTGAAACTTGGTTTCAGAGCGGTTCATCCGGGAAGCTTCTCTATCTCATTAGACAATTTCGATGGAGACTTCGAATCAGAAAACCTGATTATTTACCTGAAAGACAATTTTAGTCAAACTCAACACAATTTGAAAGAAGGAACTTATACATTCCTTAGTGAAGAAGGTGTGTTTGAGAATCGTTTTGAGGTAGTTTATCAAACTACTTTGAGTACAGAAAATCCAACTCCAACTAATGTCGATTGGATTGTCTATAAACTGGAGGAAGACTTCCGGGTTCAAACCAACGGGTTTGAGATGAAAGAAGTTTCGGTTTATGATATGTTGGGTAGAAGGGTTTATACTTCACAAGCAGAAGGACAAACTCATCAAATTCCAAATCTCGGTTCAGAAGGAGTTTATATCGTGAAAGTTACTACAACCGAAGACAAAGTTCTGAACAAAAAAGTAAGATAATCTCAACTCCAACGGAGTTTAAAACTCCGTTGGAGTTATTATAAAAACTAAGAAATATGAAAAAGAGAATCATAAACCGCATATTGACAGCAGTATTTTTTGTTACTGCTAACCTTGCCGTTTGGGCAGACCCCTTGCCAACCCCCGCTCCTTCTTTTTTTCCGGTTAATCCGGACGGAGGAGAAGACGACCCCGCAGGAGCCCCCATTGATAGTGCAATCTTATGGCTATTTGTAGTAGGAATTTTTTTGGCAGTGTATTATTTGATAAAGTTCAGAAATAAAATACATATCAAAAATTAAGAGCCTGTTTAAATTTATATTGTGAGAATGTTTATAGCTTATTTTTGAGCGAAACGAGGCGTATTTTTTTGAGATAGCGGTGTTCTATCTCAAAAAAATATAACGAAGTTGCAGCCAAAAAGAAGCATAAACAAATTATTAGATAAATTTTAAACAGGCTCTAAA
>Ga0172382_10007995_pt1 | contig 14883 bp, 11 predicted proteins | sample Leawel138RmetaG_FD_122245 | JGI IMG/M metagenome (GOLD analysis project Ga0172382, IMG submission 122245) | Leachate microbial communities from a municipal landfill in Southern Ontario, Canada - Leachate well 138R metaG | ecosystem: Engineered > Solid waste > Landfill > Unclassified | place...
CTTGTTCGATTTGCGCCAGTAGTAAGAGACACCCCATATTATTTTTATAATATCCTTTCCGAACTGTCAGTTCCTGGAGAGTTTTATATAGACAGAGATACTGGCAATCTCTACTTTTACCCGCCGGACAAAATAGAAGGAAGCGAAATGATTGTATCCACGCTCAACTCTCCCATTATCAATATTAAAGATACCTCAAACCTTCTTCTTTACGGGCTAACGCTGGAAGGTACATGGGATAGCGCATTAGAAATGGCAGGTGGAAGAAACAACCTTATAGCCGGCTGCACCGTACGAAACACAGGAATTATGGGAATACACATTAATAAAGGATGGTTTCATGGTATAGTAGGTTGCGATATATATGATACCGGAGAGGGAGGAGTTAAACTAAACGGTGGGGATGTAGAAAAACTTATCCCAGGAGGCCATTATGTTGAGAATAACCATATATACAGGTTTAACAGGTTTAGTTTTGGGGGAGAAAAATTTGGAATTTCAATGCAAGAAGGAATCGGTAACAGAGCTTCACACAATGTGGTGTATGATTCCCCTTACATTGGAATAGCATTCAGCGAAAATGACAATATTATTGAATATAACGAAGTTTACGATACTATGTATGAAGGCCAAGATGGTGGCGCCATATACAATCACAATAGACAAGCATATTTAAGAGGCAGAGGTAATGTGATGCGTTACAATTTTATCCATCATATAACTTCACATTCTTCTCCCACCAGGCCAAGTCTTGCCGCAGGTATTACCATAGACGGAGTCAACGGAGCTATGACTATGGAAGGCAATATATTTTACCGTAACGCTCCTGCTATATTTACCCACGGACCAGATGCCCGCATTGAAAACAATTTCTTTATAGACAATGCGCAGGGTATTCTTATGGGGAGAAGGTTACACCTTAGCCATACAGGGCTACACAGACTTTTACCCACGGTTGAACAACTTTTTAAAGAGGTCAATTACAAACAACCCCCTTGGAATTACAGGTATCCACAAGCAGTACAAGTGTTTGAAGATACGTTACCCCTCGGGAAAACTGAAAAAAACATAATAGAAAGGAATATAAATAGCAAGGGCTTTTTTCTACAAATTCCTCTATCTATAAACGCAAAAAATAGTATTATTAAAAATAACTGGGACCAAGGTGACCCATTGTTTGTAGATGCACAAAATATGGATTTCAGACTTAGGCCAGGCTCACCTGTATTTGGAATAAGCGGGGTTGAACCTGTGTATTTTGAAAATATGGGATTATACAAAGACCAACTGCGTGCTAGCTGGCCAGTAGAAAAAGCTCCTGCAGGTAAATACTACCAAGCCGATAAAACCCTAAACAGACTCGACCAACAGGATACCGACCCTATGACACGTAGATTCCCACCATTAAAAAGAATTAGCGAAGCTCGCGAATATCAAGTAAAGAGAAGAACGTCTCCCATAACGATAGACGGCAACCTTGATAACACTGAATGGCTACAACTTGATAAAGGTAAAGCCATGCTCATAGAAGAAAATCATATAACAGGCAAAATAAAGGAAGGAGCAAGAAGTTACGCGTGGCTCTTGTTTGACGATAATTACCTTTATTTAGGAATAGAGAACTGCCCTGACCCATGGAAAGAAGGCCTTAAAAAAGAGTTATCTTCTTCTTTAAACGAAATCACAATAGAAGGTATTTTTGGTAAAAACACACCCTGGTGGGAAAAAGATATGCCGATAGGTCCTCTTTACACATTTAGTGGACACTCAGACGGTAATTTCAAAATACACGACCTTTATGGGATGCCTTTAGAATCGGCAGAATTGATTCAAAAAAACATAGAATATAAGACCAAAATAATAGATCCAAAAACCTATCACTGGACAGCAGAATGGAAGATACCATTTTCAGTTCTTTCTATGTCAGTTAAGGATATCAGTTCGCTGAAATTCAATATCGGAGGACCCAAAAGAGAAGGGTGGGTCTGCTGGGTAGCAACTGGTAGCTCATTGTGGCGCATAGACAACGCTGGCTCTATAAAGTTTTCCGAATAAACGAAGGTCTAACTTTCAAATAAGTGCGCCCTTTAAGCAACGATAAGGTTAAGTATTTTGTTCTGTATATATATCTGTCTTTTTATTGTTTTGCCCTCAATCCACTTTAAAAAGGTAGTATCTTTCATAACACCACGTAAAACGTCTGCCTCTGTTGCTCCATAAGAAACTTTAATTTTACCTCTAACTTTTCCGTTCACCTGAACAACCACCATAACTTCTTTATCCAATATCAACTCTTCACTCCATTTTGGCCACTCCTCAACAGTAATAGAGGTCTCTTTTAGGTGTTTGTTCCATAGTTCTTCTGCAAAATGAGGCGTAAAAGGAGCAAGTATTTTAATGAAATCCAGCCACGCAGAAACAAGTTTTCCTTTTGAAACTTTACCAGCTTCAAGTATTTTGCTCAACTCGTTGATAAACTCCATCATTTTTGCTATCGCAGTATTAAACTGGAATTCACGTTCAATATCTTCTGTAACTCCTTTAACAACTCTGTTTATAATTTTTATCAAATGGTTATCATCATCATCATTACTGCCAGTATTTTGATATTTGAGTATTCTTTCATTAAAACCCCATACCCTATTAACAAACCTCCACGCTCCTTCAATACCTGTTTCAGCCCATTCAAGGTCAAGTTCCGGAGGTGCAGCAAAAAGAATAAAAAGTCTTAACGTATCAGCACCATATTTATTTATGATTTCTCTTGGGTCAACAACATTACCCTTAGATTTTGACATTTTCGACCCATCTTTAATAATCATTCCTTGACACAGTAGATTCTTAAAAGGTTCTGAGAAAGAAACATACCCCATATCTTTAAGCGCTTTAACAAAAAACCTGCTATAAAGAAGGTGGAGTATTGCGTGCTCTATACCTCCTATATACTGGTCAACAGGCATCCAATAGTCAACCTCTTCCCTATCAAAAGCCTTATCTTCATAAACCTCTGAAGCGTATCTCAAAAAATACCAAGAAGAGTCCATAAAAGTATCCATTGTATCTGTTTCACGTTTAGCGTTCTCTTTACAGACAGGACATTTACATTCAACAAACTCTTTTATTTTTTTAAGAGGTGATTCTCCCGTACCAGTAAACTCAACATTGTAGGGTAGGGTTATAGGAAGTTCTTCCTCCGGAACAGGAACAATCCCACATTTATCGCAATATATTATTGGAATAGGCGTCCCCCAATACCTTTGTCTTGATATACACCAATCCCTAAGGCTATAATTTATGGTCTTCTTTCCACGTCCTTCAGATTCAAGACTTTTAGTAATCTCTTTAATACATTCTCTATTATGGAGCCCGTTAAATTGGGCAGAGTTAATCATAACTCCTTCACCCTCATAAGCATAATCTTGGCTTTCAGTACCATCACTCCATTCAGGGTTTTTTATAACAAACCTTACAGGAAGTTTATATTTATGTGCAAACTCAAAATCTCTCTGGTCGTGGGCAGGTACAGCCATAATCGCTCCTGTGCCGTACTCCATAAGAACATAGTTACCTATCCATATAGGTATCTCTTGGTTATTCACAGGGTTAACCGCTTTTATTCCAGTATCAACACCCTCTTTTTCCATTTTTGCTGTAATCTCTGCAGTAATATTCTGGTTCAAGACTTTTTTCAAAAAAACCTCAACAGAGTCTTTCACAGGACTTATTGAAAGAATCTCTTTAACAATAGGGTGGCGAGGAGAAATAACCATATAGGTTGCCCCAAAAAGCGTATCTGCTCTGGTGGTATAGACTGGAAGATTCTTATTTAACGCAGGAACATTAAAAGATATTTCAGCGCCCTCGCTCCTACCTATCCAGTTTTTCTGCATAAGAATTACCCGTTCAGGCCAGTTAGAAATACCAGAAAAATCGAGAAGTTTTTCTGCGTAATCGGTTATTTTAATAAACCATTGAGGAAACTCTTTCTGCTCGACAGGAGAATTACATCTCCAACACCCACCATCTACTACCTGTTCGTTAGCAAGGACTGTCTGACACGAAGAACACCAGTTTGCAGGTGAAAGTTTTTTATAGATAAGCCCATATTTATATAACTGCAGAAAGAAAAATTGGTTCCATCTATAATATTCTGGTGCGCAAGTTACAACCTGCCTTTCCCAACAGTATGATATACCCAATCTTTTAAGTTGGCTACTGATAGTTTCTATATTTTTATATGTCCAATCCTTCGGATGAACATTCTGTTTTATAGCGGCATTTTCAGCAGGCATACCAAAAGCATCGTACCCTATCGGATGAAGGATGTTATACTGTTTCATCTTCATAAATCTGGCTAAAACATCTCCAATGGTATAGTTTCTTACGTGCCCCATATGCATTTGAGCAGAAGTATATGGAAACATTTCTAAAACGTAGAATTTCTTCTTATCTTTAAGAAATGTAGCTCTATCAATTCCTGTCTCTTCCCACCTTGCTTGCCATTTTTCTTCTATCTCCTTAAACCTATATTTTTCCATACTTCTCTCCCAATTTTCTCAATATTTTTAAGTTCCTAATATCATCAGCAGGGGTATCTTTTGGAGTTTCTATAATATAAGGTAGTGTTCCAAAATAATCATCTTTAATAAGATTTTCAAAACCTTTTAAACCAATATGTCCTTCTCCTATATGCTGATGCCTATCTGACCTGGAACCTTTTGAGGTCAGAGAATCATTTGCGTGAACCATTAAAATATACCTTAAACCAAAAGATTTTTCAATTTCGCTTTTTAGGTTTTCAACAAACCCTTCAGTAGCCAAATCGTACCCTGATTCAAAAGCGTGCGCTGTGTCAAAACAGACTCCCGCTTTACCGTTTAGTTTATCAAGAATCTCTCCCAACTCATTCCATTTACTACCAACAGAATCTCCTTGTCCGGCAGTATTTTCAAGGAGAATTTTAACATTTCCTCCTACAAAATTTTTAAGATTATCTGCAACAGAAGCAACCCCATAGTTAATCCCCATACCTTTATGACTCCCTGGATGGATAACATAGTAAGCAACCCCCATCTTTTCACATTCCTCAAGTTCTACTTCAAGAACCTTACAAGACTTGTGTATTATAGTTTTATCAGGTGTAGCAAAATTGACAAGGTAGGGCATATGCACAGCAATAGGAAACACTTTTTTGGTTTCTGAGTCTTTTTTAAACTCTACCAACTCTTCATCGTCTCTACTTTTTCTGTTCCACCCTCTGGGGTTATGAAGAAAAATCTGACAACAATCACAGTTAAGTAGAAGGGTAGTTTCCAATACTGAATTAAGTTTTTTACCTAAAAAAATATGTGCGCCTATTTTCATTTTCTTTGACTTTTTATTTATTTAGTTTAATATTATTTAATGATAATGTAAAATAAAACTTTAATTCCCCAGTTCGTCTTTACGAGTTATGCTGATGAAGGTGGTAACTTTGGGGGCAAATGTCATACTTTCGCCTTAGTCAAGAGCAAAGAAAAGGAATACCTCCCGTCTTTGCCCTCTCCCCCAAGGGTAGAGGCAAGTAAGGAAAGATTGCATTGCGAGGATTTCTTAGCATGGCAAATAGCACTCCTCGTAAGACAAACACAAGGGGTTGGATTTTACAAAACTTTTTTTAAAACTTTGGAGAACTAAATGAAAAGAAAAATAAAAATAGGGATTATTGGAGCAGGAGGGATAGCTCAATATGCGCATATCCCAACTTATAAAAAGGCAGAAAACGTTGAAATAACATCAATAGCAGACACAAACGTAGAGAAACTAAAATATGCGTCTCAAAAATTTGATATTCCAAAAACTTTCACAAACTGGGAAGATATGCTCAACGAAGATATTGATGCCGTTAGTATCTGCACCCCCAACATTTTCCATTCCATACAGTCTATCAAAGCTATGGAAGCAGGTAAACACGTTCTTTGTGAAAAACCTTTATGCCTAACAGAGCAAGAAGTTGAAGATGTTTTCAATACATCGGAAAAAACAAAAATGAAATTTATGGGCGCTATGCCAAAACGGTACTCTGGCGAGGCTCAGATAATGAAAAAACTTATAGAGAACGGACATTTTGGCGAAATTTATTATATGAAAGCCAGTTATATGAGAAGAAGAGGTATTCCAGGACTCAACACTTGGTTCACAAATAAAAGACTCGCAGGTGGTGGACCAATGATGGACTTAGGTGTTCATATCATCGATTTCTTAATCTACCTAACAGGTATTTTTAACCCAGTAACAGTTTTTGGTACCACCTACTCTAAATTTTTTGATTCAACCACCGACGGCGGTTGGCCACCACTTGATACAAGAATAGGGAACAAATTTATTGAAGAAGTAAATGTAGAAGACCTTTCTTCTGGTTTTGTTAAATTTGCAAATGGAGCAACTCTTTTTGTTGAAACAAGTTGGGCGGGCAATTGTGAAACGGGTACAAAAATAAGTATTTTAGGCACAAAAGCTGGAGCCCAATTACCAGACCCCGAAAACGCCAAAAACCCTATTAAAATATTTGGTGAAATTGAAGAAGTTTTATCAGATACAATCCCAACAATCCCTCCAACCAAAGCATTTGATGAAGAGATTAACCATTTTCTTAAATGTGTAAGAGAAGATGTTGACACAGGAACAAAAAAAGATGAAATCCTTACCGTTACCCGTATAATAGACGGCATATACAGATCTGCTGAGTCAGGTAAACCTATTATGTACTAAAACAATTAAAGAGGAAAAGTGAAAAACAAAAAAGATTTTTTTAAAAAAAGTGATAGGTACAAACCGTCTACAAAAAAAGAAACTCCAAAAAAGGCTGGGAAAAAAGAGTTTTCTACATCAAGACAGCGTACCTATACAAAAGAGACAGAACCTCTTCTTGAGCAATATAAACTCAGCAAAGGGTTGATACAGATTTATACAGGAGACGGGAAAGGTAAAACTTGCACAGTAATAGGTCTTACCCTTAGGGCTTCGGGGGCAGGGTTAAAAACTGGTTTTTTTCAGTTCTTTAAAAGACCGTTCTCTTCTGAAATAAAAGTTTTAAGGGAACTAAAAAATATACATTTTTACACCTTTGCTTCACACTATTATCAGTCTGAATATATAACTAAAGAAGAAATTAAAAGATTTAAAGCCGATTTTAAAAATGTTTGGAAAAAAACTTTAAGTATTATAGAAAAGAATTCTTACGACATAATAATTCTTGATGAGATACTTGTTGCTTTAAGAGATGGCTTTTTAAGCGAGAACGAACTTTTAGATTTTATTCAGAACAAAAATCGTACAACTGAACTAATTATTACTGGCAGAGACATTACAGACAAACTAACAGAAGTTGCCGACCTAATAACTGAACTAAAAAAAATCAAACATCCTTTCCCCGACATTAAAGCACGAAAAGGGATAGATTTTTAACAAAGAAAACCTATTATGAAACTTAAAGTTGGAATAATTGGAGCGGGTGGAATTGCACAGTATGCTCATATCCCTTCTTACCAAAAGAATAGTGATATTGAAGTTGTTGCGATATCCGATACTAACCAAGAAAAATTGAAGACCGTCTCAGAAAAATTTAAGATACCTTTAACATTTAGCAGATGGGATGAAATGCTTAGCGAAGATTTAGATATTATAAGTATCTGTACCCCCAGCGTTTTTCACTTCCCTCAATCAGTAAAAGCTATGGAGTTAGGCAAACACGTGTTATGTGAAAAACCTATATGTATTAGTTCAAAAGAATTAAAAGAAATATTCAAAGTTTCAAGTAATACAGGTATGAAGTTTATGGGAGCAATGCATAAAAGGTTTTCTGGGGAAGCACAAGTACTAAAAAAAATAATCAAAAACGGACATCTGGGAAAGATTTATTATACAAAAGCAAGTTGGGTAAGAAGAAGAGGAATACCTTACCCCGGTTCGTGGTTCACAAACAAGAGTTTATCAGGTGGCGGAACTCTTATGGATATAGGGGTCCACGCAATAGATTTACTGATATACCTTACAGGGATTTCAGAACCAGAATTTGTCATAGGCGCAACTTACAACAAATTTAAAGATATAGCCACCGACGGCGGCTGGCCCCCACCTGATACAAGAAAAGGGGATAAATATACTGGTATCATAGATGTTGAAGAACTTGCGACAGGGTTTATAAAATTTAAAGGTGGAGAAACTCTTTTTGCAGAAGCGTGCTGGGCTGGAAATCTAAAAACTGATTTCAGTATAGATATATTAGGAACAAAAGGTGGAGCTCGTATAGTCAATCCAGGTGAAAGAAAGAAAAACTCATTAACTATTTATGGCGAAATAGAAGGCGTGATTTCAGATTTCACACCTACAGTTCCTATAACGAATCCTTTTCAGGAAGAAATAGAACATTTTGTTGACTGTATCAAAAACGATAGGATGCCCCTTACAAGCAGAGAAGAACTCCTTACTGTAATGGAAATCATTGAAGGCATATATCATTCAGCAACAAGCAATAGTTAAACAAGCAGGGGGAAAAAAGTATGGGGTGTTATTTACTCACTCTGGTACTACGGCGCATACACCTTCCCATTTTTGCCCTCTACCCTTGGGGGAGAGGAGTGCTGGTGCGAAGAATAATGAGCACTGTATAGCACAAAGGGCGAGTCGGTGAGCCCGCTGACTGAAGCCGTAGGGCAAGAAAGGGTGAGGGGGACTTTATGCAGACTATAGCAAAAGAATAGCAATAAAAGAGTAGAACAAACAAAAAAAGGAGAGCAATATGGGTTTTATGAAAGAATTCAAAGAATTTGCAGTAAAAGGTAATGTTGTAGATATGGCAGTAGGTATTATAATAGGGGCAGCTTTTGGGAAAATAGTATCTTCCTTTGTTGGAGATGTCATAATGCCTCCCATTGGAGCTTTACTCGGTGGGGTGAATTTTACTGAGTTAGCAATAATTATAAAAGAAGCATCTCCCGATACTCCTGCTGTTGTTATCTCATACGGAAAGTTTATCCAAACTCTGGTCGATTTTTTAATTGTAGCCTTTGCAATATTTGTTGTTATAAAAGGATTAAATTCTTTAAAACGGAAAGAAGTACCTGCTCCTGTTGAACCACCAGCACCTGGCAAAGAAGAAGTTCTACTTACAGAAATAAGAGACTTGCTTAAAAAAAATAACAAATAGCTAAGTCAAACCTTTGTTTATATTGCAGGGAGGTAAAACAAATGGTAAAAGCAGAGACAAAATACCTACCGTTCAATATAAAAGGTTATCCAAAATTTAATATAGCATACTGGGAACTAAATTCAGGGAAAAAAGGACCGTCTCTTCTTGTAACTTCTTGCTTACACGGCAACGAAGTTCAAGGAAGCGAAGTTCTTAGAAGATTCTGCCCCATAGCCGAAAAGAAACTTTTAAAAGGACGAATGATTCTTGTTCCGTTTGCCAACCCTCTTGCTCTGTGGAACAGAAGGCCTCATATAATTTCAACCCGTGCACACCCTAAAGGCAAGGAGATATGGGACGAAGAAAGGAAAATTTTTAGGTTTGACCTTCGCGACAACATAAACTGCACTTGGCCTGGAAACCCAAAAGGAAACGAGGCAGAACAGATAACAAATATTCTGTTTAACAAACTTGTAAAACAGGCAACACACCTAATAGATATGCACTGTTAGCAGCGTTTTCTTATTACTACTGGTCTTAGTAGCGATAATGAAAAAATACTTGATTTTGTAAAAGCAGCCGCACTTCCTGCGATATATATCAACAAACTCAGTCCTGAAAAACCCGGACTTTCCAAACCTCCGTATCTTCTAAGCACACTATTTGAAGCAACAGGCAGAATCAGTTTTGATATGGAATTTTCTGGACAGTATATTATCGTAGAAAAAGAAGTGGAGAGGGGCGTAAGGATGTTAGGCAACTGTTCTAAGTATCTTGAAATGTTCAAAGGCAAACCTGAAGGGCTCGATGAAACAGTCATATTTAAAGATAAAAACTCAAAAGAAGTTACTGTCACAGCACCTGAAAACGGACTATTTGTAGAGAATGGTCTTTCCAATGGCGACTATGTGAAAAAAGGAAGTATTCTTGGGGTAATCTTTAGCGACAGAACACTTAAAACTATCAAAATAAAAGCACCTGTCAGCGGATATCTTTATTCATACGGTCATAACAAAAGGTTTTGTGATGTTGATCTGGCTGATACGCATCCTTACGCAGCAAGGGCGACACTCTGGCAATAATTATAGAATCCCCCCAAAAGAAGACTAAATAATTTACACTTAACTATACAGTTATTTCGTACTTCTGGTTGCCACCTGTGCCTGCTTTTAAAAGAATACTACCTAACCGTTTACCTTTTGAGGAAACAAACCATTCTACCTTATTACCGCTAATACCAGGCAGGTGCCCTAAATCATAGAAAGAAGTTAAAGAAAGAAGTTTTGATTTTTCTGAAAGAACAAATTCAACCTGAACAGTTTGTAACCTTTTTAAAGATTTACCTTTATTAGTAATATTGGTAGGTAACGCCCCGTTATTTCTTACTGCCGCTCTTATTCTATAAATACCATCTCCAACAGATTCTGTTTTTATCTCTTCAATTAAAACATTTGGATGCATCTCCGAATGTTTAATAGTAAAACTATATGTTCTTTTAGAGATTTCTTCTAATTTGCTTAAAGATGGGTTCCCTACATAAGTACTACGTAATCCTCCAATCTCCACTTCGCCCAACTGAGGATGAACAAATCTTTTCCAATTTACAAAAAACTCTTCTTTATTCTTTTGAGTATCTATCCATTTAGCAAGTTTTCTTGATATCTCTACAATATCTTCTTCTTTTACTGCTTTAAACTGTTCCTCTGTAGATATTCCAGCACTATTGGTAAGAACCCCCAACTCAAACTCAAATACAAACAACCCAAGATGATGATACCCAAAATTATGAAAATGGCCTCTAAGATTATTGTCACGCCTATTTACCTTATGGTATTTTATTACTGGGATTACTGGAAACCCTGTTTCTTTAGAACCTATCTGAGCAAGTTCTTCCATCATAATTAAATCTTCTTCGTTAATATCAGAATCACTTCCTGTAGATGGAGGTCTTAACACAGCTTCTGGACCTGTGTGATACCCAAGAATACCAAAAATATTCTTTCTGCTATGTATAAATTCTGCAATACATTTCATTTCTAATTCACTAAAAGGAAAATCACCAGACCCAGACTGTTCTGGCTCAGGACGCCAGTCATAAGACCAGTTTCTATTCCAATCGAAAGAACGCCCTCCTATTTTTATATTTTCGCTACCATCCCAATTATGGATTATGCCTTCAGGATATACTTTATAAAAAGGACCTTTAGAATTAAATTTTCTTCTAATCATCAACCTATCATCTTTAGGGTCCTTAATTAACGCTCCATCTGGATGTTCTCGCCTCATTGATAAAATCATTCCGTTACCATCAATATCTTGTTGATAAAGATTATTTGTTAATCTTATACTTTTATCTATTCTGCTTCTAACTCTACCCTGGGTAGTAACAGCAAATTCTGCTCCATCTGGATTTAGCCGAGGTATAATGTAGAAAGTTATACGTTTTAGAAGTTCTGGCTCCTCTTTAACTAACCTCATAGCCGTGTAGAGAGAAGCGTGTGTACCCGCTAACTCGTTTGAATGTATATTTCCGTGTATAAGATAAGCTGGTTTATCTTCTGGTTTGCCGCTTTTAAAATCTGTAACAGTAAGCAGATGAAGTTTTCTCCCTTCTCTGGAAGTTCCAATAGAACCAAGTTTACATAAGTCAGGACGTGTTTCTACTAAAGAATAAAGAAAATTTGTTACCTCTTCAAACTTCATAAAACTATCATAAGATAAATTAGGTATTTTTTTTAGATTTGGCATTTTAACCTCCTAAATTATATTTTATTGTAATATAAACTTCTTTACATTATATGCTATAATACCATATAAAAGTTATTTAAAATAGGAGAACTTATGGCAAAGAAGAAAAAGAAAAAAGTAGGTAATGTACCAATGCCTGTTTTAACAAAAGGCAAACTATTAAGGTTACTTTTTTTCGTCATTCTTGTATCTTTAGGGTTTATTCTCAAAAAATATTTACCAACAATAAACACTTTTGGTTGGGGGTTTACTTTAGGGTTAATATGTATGGCTATTTTAACAGGCTAGCTTTTCTTTACATATACATTTAATCTTATAAATGTAGGAATATTTTTGCAAAAAACTTGATTTTTACATCCCAATATAATATATTGTTATTAAAGAATATTCCGTCTTTGCGACGATATGCGAAGCAATTTCCTCGGAGGTACTCGAGCCGGAATCTCGTTTTTTTTACTACTATTGTTAAGTGGATTAAATTAGAAATCCTGAAACAAGTTCAGGATGGTAAACTGGAACGTTGAAGGCACAAAACAGTAATAAAATAGGAGTCTCGAATGGAAAAATTATGGAGTTGGGCTGTAAGAGGTTCTCATTTCGGTGGAAAAACGCATGAAGAAATCATATCTATTTGTCATTACGCTAACATTGCTTCAGTAGAAGCAAACGTTGGCTGGGTTATAAACAGATCCGAAGAAGAGATTGTTGCCATTAAAGATAAATACCAAAAAAATGCTTTAAGGTTAGAAACTTTCCACCTTCCCAATGGTTTAGAGGGCGATATATGTGCCTTATATGAAACTATCAGGGAAAAAGCAGTTCAAATACAAAGTAAAATGATATATAACGCTTCCTTATTAGGATGCAGGGCAGTAATACTACACCCAACAACCACTTCTTATAATGTTGATAAAGAAGGTGTTGACAGGTACATTTCTCAGATGAGCAAAAGTATGGAAGTCTTACTTGAAATTGCAGAAAAAGAAAACGTGGTTATAGCAATAGAAAATATGTTGCCTGGCGATGATAACAACAGGTTTGGCTCCAAACCGAGCCATTTCAAACTTTTTATTGAAAGATTTTCTCATCCCAACTGCGGTTTCTGTCTTGATACTGGCCATGCACACGTTTCATTAGGTCAAGAAGGACCTGAAAAATTATTTGAAGTAATGTCAAAACGCCTTGTAGCAGTACACCTTCAAGATAACGCAGGATACACAGATTCTCACCTTGCTCCCGGTAAAGGTCTAATAAACTGGAAAAACATTTTTCAGGGTATGGTTAAAATAAAATTTAAATGGGCAGCCACTATTGAAGCACCCCCTTTCTATTACGGTCCTAACTATACTCACAGCAAGGAATCCTGGAAACAGTTAATAACAGATACAGATAACTTGGTTAAAGAAAGTTTTTCATAAATTATATTAAAGTTAACTCTTCGTAAGATAAAATATTACGAAGTAAAAATCATAATCTTGCACAAACAAAGGCAAGTAAGGAGGCATTATGTTTAGATACTCAGCTGGACCTTGGAACGTACACGAAGGTGCTGATATTTTTGGACCAGAAGTAAGAAAATCTATTACATTTGAAGAAAAAGTTTACAAGTTTAAAGAACTCGGTTTATCAGGTGTACAATTTCATGACGACGACGCTGTCCCAGAAATAGCTAAAATGAACGAAACCGAAATAAAAGCTCAAGCTCGTGAAGTTAGGGCGTTTCTTGACAAAGTAGGTATGGCAGCTGAATTTGTTGCTCCACGACTATGGCTTGCCCCTGAAACTATTGATGGTGGGTTCACCTCTAACTCTAAGTCTGATAGAGAGTACGCTATGTGGAGAGCGCACCGCTCTATAGATATTGCAAAAGAACTCGGGTGCGATAAACTTGTTCTTTGGCTTGCTCGTGAAGGGACACTCTGTTTTGAAAGTAAAAACCCAGTAGAAAATGTTAAAATAATTATTCAAGCAATAAACCAAATGCTCGATTACGATAGCCAAATAAAAGTCCTCATAGAACCCAAACCAAACGAACCTATCGACAGAAGTTTTTGCCCAACATTGGGACACGTTATGGGAATATCTTCTCAAACAAAAGACCCTTCAAGAGTTGGTGGATTGTTAGAATCTGCACACGCAACCCTTGCAGGACTTGACCCAGCAATGGAAATAGCATACGGACTTGCAATGGGAAAACTCTGGAGTGTCCACTTAAACGACCAGAATGGGATAAAATTTGACCAAGATAAATCTTTTGGTGTTGAAAATTTAAGGCAAGCATTCAACCAGATAAAGGTTCTTAAAGAGAACAACTACGGAAGCAACGGCGAGTATATTGGCCTTGATGTTAAAGCAATGAGAACACAAAGGATTGAAGATTGTTACAGACATATTGACAACAGTATTAAAATTGTTAAAATGCTGGAAGAAAAGGTTGATAAGTTTGATTACGAGTTTCAGAAGAAATGTGTTGCAGAAAGAAACTATGAAGCCCTTGAAATATACGTAATTGAATTACTGTTAAAAGGATAAAAAAAGTATGTGATGTCTACTCACTCTGGTACTACGGCGCATACACCTTCTACGCCACAATCGGGCACTCTGAGAACTCACCCTTCTGCGCAAAGACGTCTCCGAAGGGCTTAACAGGCTCAGAGCAGTAGAACAAAAGGCTTGAACCTTTTGTTAACAGCCCCCTATTCCGTCTTTTGTAGTTTGTCTTGCGAGCTTTATCCGCCAAAGCCAACCTACGCTAGACTACAAGCTTCGGCAGGTATACCTTGGCGTAGGAGGGCGTTTTTTGGCGTGGCAATCTCGCCGTAGGCGGAAAAGGAATGGGGGTAAACAATAGTGTATAGGATAAAAACGAGGATTGCCGCAGTCACACAAAGCGTTCCTTCGCAACGACAAAAAGCGTCGGTTAGCACCTCGTAATTCGTTCCTAAACACATACTTTTTTAACGAAA
>Ga0172382_10007996_pt1 | contig 14881 bp, 12 predicted proteins | sample Leawel138RmetaG_FD_122245 | JGI IMG/M metagenome (GOLD analysis project Ga0172382, IMG submission 122245) | Leachate microbial communities from a municipal landfill in Southern Ontario, Canada - Leachate well 138R metaG | ecosystem: Engineered > Solid waste > Landfill > Unclassified | place...
GCCGGCAGAGGTCGGGTCCTGGGCCTGGATGGCAAGAAAGATCAGCATGTGTTCCTGATTCAGCTTTTGCAGATAGCGTTGATGTGAATCGACGTCGATCAGCAGACGGCTGCGCGGGATGGCCGTCCTGCCCATGTGGGTGAGATACTCATGAAAGTAGGCATTGCCAGTCGCTTGGGCGATGCTTTGGTGGAAGGCATAGTCTGCGTCGATGGCATCTTGTGGCGACAGGTCGCTTTCCTTTTCGAGAGCGATCAGGTGGTCGAGCGCCTGACGGATGGCTTCCAGTTGCTTGGGCGTGCGGCGCTCGGCGGCCAGGATGGCGGCTTCCACTTCCAGGGCGATACGCACTTCCAGAAGGGAGACGGCGTCCAGCGCCGTGGTGATGGATGTCCGCGGGACATGCACCGGGTGTTCCGGAGGTTGGCTGACGAAGGTGCCAATGCCATGACGGGTTTCCACCAGCCCGCTGGCCTGCAGCCTGGAAATGGCTTCACGCACCACCGTACGGCTGACCCCCATCTGCCGCACAATTTCGGATTCGGTGGGCAGTTTGTCGCCCGGCTTGAGCTGACCGGCATGGATAGGGGCGGCAAGGATTTCCACGGCTTCTTCCGCCAGGGTGCGGGAAGAGCGCCGGGTCAGGGCCGGCAGGCGTGGTGAAGACGAAGTCATATCTGGCGGTCGCTGTTGAGTCGACGATGATTATAGGGGTGCCGGCCGAAAGCCTTGTTTCCAGCAGGCACGCCCACCATCTTCATTAAAAAATATCTGGCTCTCCGGCGGCCTTGCCGAACTCCCGGGTCAGATAGTCGAAATCGCAACCCTGGTCGGCCTGGCTGATGTGCTGTGAGAACATCCAGCCGTAGCCGCGCTCGAACCGGGGCTCTGGCGCTTTCCATTCAGCCCGGCGGCGCGCCAGTTCTTCATCGCTGACCAGCATGTTGAGCGAGCGCTTGGGGATGTCGAGGCTGACCAGGTCACCGGTGCGCAACAAGGCCAGCGGCCCGCCGATATAGGCTTCAGGAGCGACATGCAGGACGCAGGCGCCGTAGCTGGTGCCGCTCATGCGGGCGTCCGAGATACGCAGCATGTCGCGATGACCCTGTTTCAGCAAGGCCTTGGGCATGGGCAGCATGCCCCATTCAGGCATGCCTGGCCCGCCGAGCGGGCCGGCGTTGCGCAGCACCAGGATGTGGTCTGGTGTGACATCGAGGTTCTCGTCATCGATGGCGGCCTTCATCTCGGGATAGCTGTCGAATACCAGTGCCGGTCCCGTATGCTGCTGGAAGCGTGCGTCACAGGCCGAAGGCTTGATCACCGCGCCGTCGGGACAGAGATTGCCGCGCAGGACTGCGAGGGAACCTTCGTGATAGACAGGATTGGAAAGCGGGCGAATCACGTCATCGTTATAGACAGGGGCGTCGGCGATGGCCTCGCCCAGGGTCTCGCCCATGACGGTCAGGCACGTTAGGTCGAGCTTGTCGCGCAGTTGCGACATCAGCCCCAGCAGGCCGCCGGCGTAGAAGAAATCCTCCATGAGATAGGTCGTGCCGGAAGGGCGGATGTTGGCGATGACCGGGATCTCGCGGCTCAGGGCGTCGAGGTCATCAAGCGTCCAGTTCACGCCTGCACGACGCGCCATCGCCAGAAGGTGCACCACCGCGTTGGTGGAGCAGCCGGTGGCCATGGCCACGATGGTGGCATTGCGCACTGCGCTTTCGGTGACGATCAGCCCGGGCCGGAGGTCTTCCCACACCATCTCCACGATGCGCCGGCCACAGGCGGCCGACATGCGGATATGCCCCGAGTCGGCCGCCGGAATTGACGATGTGCCGGGAATGGTCAGCCCCATGGCGTCGGCAATGGCGGTCATGGTCGAGGCTGTGCCCATGGTCATGCAGTGTCCGTAGGAACGGGCAATGCCGCCTTCCACACCCAGCCACTGCTGGGCAGTGATGGTGCCGGCCCGCCGCTCGTCCCAGTATTTCCAGGCGTCGGAGCCTGAGCCCAGGTGCTGGCCCGCATAGTTGCCGCGCAGCATGGGGCCGGCCGGCAGATAGATCAGGGGCTGGCCTGCCGTGAGCGCTCCCATGATGAGGCCGGGCGTGGTCTTGTCGCAGCCACCCATGAGCACCACGCCGTCGACCGGATGCGCACGTATCTGCTCCTCGGTTTCCATGGCAAGCAGGTTTCGATACAGCATGGTGGTCGGCTTCATGAAGTTTTCCGACAACGTGATGGCGGGCAGTTCGACAGGAAATCCTCCAGCCTGCAGAACGCCGCGCTTCACGTCTTCCACACGTTGCTTGAAGTGGGCATGACAGGGATTGAGGTCAGACCAGGTATTCAGAATGCCGATGATGGGCTTGCCCGCCCAGTCTTCCGGCGCATACCCCATCTGCATGATGCGTGAGCGGTGGCCGAAGCTGCGTAAATCGTCCGGGGCGAACCAGCGCGCAGAGCGCAGGTCTTCCGGCTGTTTTCTCTGTACGCGTTGATAGCGGGTCTCAGTCATCGTCAATCCTGTGCTTAGGCTGTTTGGGAAACGGGCAGGACGGGGGTCAGCAGTGGCTTCTGCTGGAAATGTGCCCTCAGGTTGTCCAACACCAGTTGCGACATGGCGCCGCGCGTTTCGACGGTGCCGCTGGCGTGGTGTGGGTAGAGCACCGCGTTGTCCAGCTCATGGAAGCGAGGATCAATGTGCGGTTCGTTCTCGTATACATCCAGCCCGGCGCCGCCGATGGCCTTGCGTTGTAGCGCGTCAATCAGCGCCTCTTCGTCGATGACCGAGCCGCGAGATACGTTGATGACCCAGGCGTCGGGGCCGAGGGCTTCCAGTACGGCCGCGTTGACCAGGTGCCGGGTTTCTGCGCCGCCCGGGCAGGTGAGGGCCAGTACATCGCTGTTGCGCGCGAGTTCGACCACCGACTCATGGAAGTCATAGGGGACGTTCTTGCGGCTGCGGCCGGTATAGGCAATCTGCATCTTCATGGCCTGGGCGCGCTGCGCCACTTCCTGACCAATACGGCCAAGCCCGACGATGCCCAGCCGCTTGCCCTTCAGCGAGGTGGTCAGAGGCATCATGCCGCGCCGGGACCATTCGCCCCTGCGCACATACGCGTCACCGTCGCCCAGGCGTCGCAGCGCGTTGAGAATAAGGCCAATGGCCAGATCAGCGACATCATCGTTGAGCACCTCTGGCGTATTCGTCACATGGACGCCGCGATCGTGGCAGGCGGACAGATCAAGCGTGTCCGTCCCGACACTGGATGACGCCACAATTTCCAGTGCAGGAAGGTGTGGCAGCATGTCGCCGTTGAAGCCGGGCGTGCCGGCCGTGACCACACCACGGATGCTGGCGCCGATGCGAGTCAGCATGCCCTGGGGGTCGTCCGCCTGATCATAGCGATGCAGCGTGAATTCCGACTCGAGTTGTTGCATCTGCTCAGGCATCAGGGGGCGCAGTACCAGTAATTGTGGCCGCTCAGGTGATGACATGGTCATAGGGTGTTCCTGTAGAAGAAGAAGACTAAAGTAAGATGTTATATGACATCATATATCTAGACCTGCATCTGAATCAATTCATTCAAAGCGCGAGCCAGTGAGCCGCCGCGAAGTGGCGTGCCCTGCGGAAAACCGGCATCCAGCGGTATGATCCCCACTTCCTGTGCAAGGATATGGCCATAGTTTGATGACGAGAAAAAAAACGGATTCATCGGCTGCCTCGCCACCACATTCGGCCGTCCCAGCGCCAAGTGAGCAGGGCAGCTCGGAAGAGATAGAGCAGGGCAGTGAACAGGCAGGGCAGCACGACCCTCGACAGCGCTTGGGTGACAGACTTTATGGTCTGATACTGGAACAGATTCTTTCCGGCGAGCTGCGTGTGGGCGATCGCCTGCCTTCCGAACATGAGATCAGTCGCACTCATGAGATCTCGCGCCCTGTCGTGCGCGAGGCCTTGTTGCGATTGCGGGCAGATGGTTTGATCACGGCGCAGCAGGGGCGAGGCACATTTGTCACGCATCAGCCTGAAGTGCGCATGAAGACCTTCGATGACGCGCACAATATCGCCTTCTACCTGCGCGCCCAGGAACTGCGCCAGGCGGTGGAGGGCGATGCAGCCAGGCTGGCGGCGCTGCGGCGTACTCGTGCTCAGCTCAAAGCCATTGAAGCTGCCCATCAGGCGTTCAATGCCTTGGTGCGCAAGAAAGAGGCGACGGCTGAGGCCGACCTGGCCTTTCACATGAGTATTGCCCAAGCCAGTGGCAATGAGCTCTATGTATCCGTGCTGGAATCCATACTGGAGCCAGTGCAGGGGTTCATGCGGCTTACGCTCAATCTGACTCGCACCGGGACACAGCAGCGGTCCCTGCTCGTCATGGCGGAGCACCAGGCGATTGTGCAGGCAATCACCAGTCAGGACGCCGAGCAGGCGCGGGTGGCCATGCAATATCACCTGGCGCAGGCGCGCGGCAGACTGGTTGGCCAATCGCAGGACTGAAGAGAGGGGCCGCTGTATGGTTGCCTTCCTTCATGTGATCGGGGCGGGGTTGAACAGCGCCAGCGAATTGTGCAGTTTCAGTGCCTCGGCACAGGTTTTACGGCGGCCACTGGCCACATCAATCAGATAGTGGAACAGCTCCCAGCCCATTTCCTCGATGCTGGCTGTGCCATCGGTCACGCGTCCGGCATTGATGTCCATGAGATCATGCCAGCGACGTGCCAAGTCTGTGCGCGTAGCGACCTTCACGACCGGGACTTCCTTCAGCCCGTAAGGGGTGCCGCGCCCCGTGGTGAAGACATGCAGCGTCATGCCGGCAGCCAGTTGCAGCGTGCCACAGACAAAATCGCTGGCGGGCGTGGCGGCAAAGTTAAGGCCGCGTGTCATGCAGCGCTCACCAGGAGGAATCACGCCACGGATGGGCGTGGTGCCGGATTTCACAATAGACCCCATGGCTTTTTCAACGATGTTCGATAACCCGCCACGCTTGTTACCCGGCGTGGTGTTTGCGCTGCGATCAGCGTGCCCGCGGCTCAGATAGCGGTCGTACCACGCCATCTGCTCGATGAGCTGAGTCGCCACTTCCGGGCTGGCGGCCCGAGCGACCAACTGGGCAATGCCGTCGCGCACTTCCGTGACTTCTGAAAACATCACACTGGCGCCTGCACGCACCAGAAGGTCGGTGGCATAGCCCACCACGGGGTTGGCCGATACACCCGAAAATGCATCGCTGCCCCCGCACTGGACCCCCACAATCAGGTCGGAGACGGGACAGGTGCTGCGGACGCGCTGATTCAGTACGAGCAACTGCTTTTCAGCGGCCTGCAGAATGGCCTGAACCATGCCTTCGAAGCCGATATTGGATTCGTCCTGCAGCGTGACCAGAGTGATGTTCTCATCCTGGCGCTGGAAACCGCCATTCTTGATGGGAATGAAGCGTTCCGGGAAGAACACGTCGGCCTGCAATTTTTCACAGCCCAGGCTGACCACCAGAGTCTGGCCGCCGAAGTTGGGATTGCGCGCGATATTGCGCAGGGTGCGGATGGGGATGACCGCATCAGGCGCCTGAATGGCTACCCCACAGCCATAGACATGGTCCAGCGAGACGACATCGTCCACATTGGGATATTTGGGCAGCAACTCGCGGCGGATTCGCTCCACGGCATGCGCCACCACGCCCGAGACACACTGCACTGATGTGGAAATGGCCAGCAGGTTGCGTGTGCCCACGGAACCGTCGGGATTGCGGAAGCCTTCGAAGGTGTAACCTTCCAGAGCCTCGAGCACGGTATCGTGGCGGGTGGGCCGCAGCGTGTCCAATTGGGGCGCCTGCGGCATGTCCAGTCGGTGTTCGTTCACCCATCCGCCCTGGGGAATATCGGTGTTGGCATGACCGATGATCACACCATAGCGGCGCACTGCGTCGCCGGGCGCCATGGCGGTCAATGCCACTTTGTGTCCCTGAGGGACGGCTTCCTGCAGCGTGATGCCGTTGTCCAGTCGCGTGCCCGCCGGCAGCCCGCCGTCGTTGGCGATGGTGACGACGTTATCCGCCTCGTGAACGCTTATATACCTGGGTGCAACCATTTTTGATGTCACTGTGTCTCGGTAGGAGAGCGGGCGATCGTCGCCCAGTTGAACACTCACGCCGATACGGCACCAGGGCCGATCGGCGTGAGGCGGTCAGGGTTTCGGTCAAATCAGTCGAGCTGGATATTCGCCGCCTGGATGACCTCCTTCCAACGGGCGACTTCCTGTTGTTGGAATGCGGCGAACTCTTCGGGCGTGTTCGCGACCACTTCAAAGCCCAGGCCGCTGAGCGTTTTGGTCACGTCTTCCTGCTTGAGCGTTTCGCGCAGCGCCTCGGAAAGACGATTCACAATATTGTCGGGGGTGTCCTTGGGCACGGCAAAGCCTTGCCAGGAATAGATCACGATATTCTCGTGGCCCAGCTCCTTGAGCGTTGGCACGTCGGGCAGCTCGGGAACACGCTCGGCGCCGGTCACGGCAAGCGCCTTGAGCTTGCCGGCATGCACGTGGGTTTGCACGGCTCCCAGGTTCTGGAAGGAAACATTCACCTGTCCGCCCATCAGATCAATGATGGCCGCGCCGCCACCGCGGTAAGGTACGTCTACACCGGTGGAGTTGGTTTGCTGGCGAAAGAGAATGGCCGAGAGCTGATCGGAAGACCCGGTGCCGGAATTGGCGTAGGAGACGGAGTCAGGATGCTTCTTGGCATATTCCACCAGTTCGTCAACGGTGTTGACGGGGAAGTTGGGTGCCGCCACCAACACGTTGGGGTTGCGCACGGCCTGTGTCAGATAGCGGAAATCCTTGCTGGGGTTGTAGGACAGGCTCTTGAACAGGGCTTCGTTGATGGCGAAGGTACCAATGGAACCCACCATCATGGTGTAGCCGTCGGGCGTGGAGCGTGCCAGGGCAGAGGCACCGATGGAGCTGTTGGCGCCCGGACGGTTATCGGCGACCACTGTCTGGCCGAGGCGTTCGCTCAAGCCCTGAGTGACGCTACGCCCGGTGATATCGGAGGAGCCGCCGGGCGCAAAAGGCACAATGATGGTGATGGGTTTCTGTTTGGGCCATTCATTGGCCTGAGCGGGCACAGCCGCAACCATTCCGAGCAGGCAGGAAGTCGCAATCACGAGGGTCTTGCGGGTGAACGTCAAGTTGAAATACATGCTGGAAGTCTCCGAGTGTTGTTATGAGTGAAGGGGCATGTCAACATGTCAGGCAATTTATGGTTATTCTTGTAACTTGTCAATCATGTTGGGGAAGGGGTTTCCCCCATCCGGTGCAAGCCTGACAGAGCAGAGGATGATCGATCATGGACAGAGAAAATACGGATGCAAGCGACCAGTTTTTTCCCCTGGAACGGTTGCAGGAACAGACACGGCGGGTGCTGGAAGCATGGGGAATGGCGCCCCGGCTGGCGCAGACGACTGCCGCGTTGATGTGCCAGGCGGACCTGCTGGGAATTGATTCGCACGGCATCTCGATGCTGCCCACCTACGAGACCAAGCTGCGCGCCGGCGGATTGAACCTGGCTGCCGGGCCCGAGGTGGTGAAGCGCTTCGGCGCGACGGCGCTGATCGATGGCAGAGCGGGGCTGGGGCATCCTGCCGGCGAGCTGGGCATGAGGACGGCCATGGAGCTCGCGGCAACGCATGGCGTGGGGGTGGCGGTGGTGTCCAATTCGCATCATTTTGGCGCGGCAGGCGTCTATGCCCGCCTGGCGCTGGAAAAAGGAATGCTGGGTCTTGTAGGCAGCAGCGCCACGAATCCCATTCTGGTCCCCACCGGCGCCCGTCAGCCTGCGCTGGGCACGAATCCCATTGCGTTCGCCGCCCCTGGAGTCGGGGCTGATGCCTTCGTGCTGGATATGGCCACGACTACCGTGGCCGCCAACAAGGTCAAGGTCTATGACTACTACGGCAGGATGTTGCCGCCCGGCTGGGTGGTGGATGCGGACGGCGCATCCGTGACGGATGCAGCTCAGGGCATGGACTGGATATTCCGTCAGCCACAGGGGGGCCTTACGCCTTTGGGAGGCTCGCCCGAAATGGGCAGCCACAAAGGCTATGGGTTGGCGATGATGGTCCAGATCCTCAGCGGCACTCTGGCTGGCGCAGCCTTTGCCGGCGTGTCGTACGCCAGCAGGCGGCCGGGCGAACCCGACAACGTCGGCCATTTCATGATGGCACTGGATCCCGCCGTGTTCTGCGAGCCGGCCTCATTTCAAGAGGATTTGTCCGGCATGCTGGCTCATCTGCGGAATATGGAACATGTTGACGAAGAGGCACGCGTACAAGTAGCCGGTGACCCGGAGAACGCGATAGCATCTCGCCGGGCCCGCAGCGGCGTGCCGCTCAGCGCCGCCCTGATGACGCAGCTGCGCGCCTTGTGCGAGCGGTGTGGCGTGGGATTCGTGCTCGTATAGGAGGGCAAGCGCATTTCCGCCATCCGTCGTCATGAATTCAGGAAAGTGGTCGAAAGATATGCGCAGGTTCACTGTCTGTCGGGGTCGAGGTCTCGATGCGCTGTAGAAGATCGCGTTGTCGCAAGAACGCTCGCCGCAGAAAAGGGATGTCCTCTTCCGGTACATCGATATCCCATTGTTTCAGCATGTCCCTTACTTGCTCATCCGCAGGTTCGACCATGATGTTTTTCTCCCAGGTGAAGAGGCATGCGCCGCCTGTTTCGCGACGCATGCCTGGGTCAGCAGCTTGCGTCGTCAGTTCAATTGCAGGTTGGCTTCCTTCACCAGGGTAGCGAAACGCTCAAGGTCTCTGGCCAAGTGTTTGGCATGCGCCGCAGGGCTGCGCTGATCCTCAGGGAACAGGTAAGTGCCCATCGTATCAAGGCGTTGTTGGACAGTGGCATCGGCAAGCGCCACCTGGAGGGCTTGGTTCAGCTTCTCTATGGCTTCTTTTGGCGTGCCTTTTGGCGCATAGAGCCCGTGCCAGACCGCCATATCAACATCCGGTATGCCCAGTTCAGTCGTGGTCGGGATATCCGGGAAATTGGTGTGCCGTTGCGGTGATGTCGTGGCGTAGGCCTTGATCTTTCCGCTATTCAGATGCGGGAACGCATTGGTGGTCTGGTCGCATAGCATGTCCACATGACCGGCCATGACGTCCTGCAGCGCCAGGTTGGTGCTCTTGTAGGGGACCAGCGTGGGCTCGACGTCAATGGCTTGGGACAGCATGATGGCGCATAAATGCGAGCCGGTCCCGACTCCGGCGTTGGAGATCGTGATTTCGTTTCCTTTCTGCTTTAAGGTGGCAAGCAGGTCTTTGGCGTCCTTGGCCGGGAAATTTACATTGGTTGCGATCACATAGGGGCCTGTGTTGATCAGGCCGATGGGTTCAAAGTCGGTGGCGGTATCGTAGTTGAGGTTGCTATAAAGTGCGGCCGACAGCGCGATGGTCGTGTGGATCATGATTGTGTAGCCGTCCGGTTTAGAACGGGAGACACGAGATGCCGCAATGGTGCCGCTGGCGCCCGGTATGTTTTCAACGACGATTGTCTGGCCCAGCTCCGCTGCCATTTTTTCGCCAATCAGTCGGGCGACCGTGTCAGTGGCGCTTCCGGCGGGAAACGGCGCAATCATGCTGATGGTGCGATCTGGGTAAGCCTGGGCATGCACCTGGGTAGCCGCCAGAAGGGAGAAGGAGAGGGCGCACAAGCCTTTTCCGACGAGGTGGAGATGGTGTTTCATGAGGCGAATCCTTATGTGAGTGAGTGAGGAAAGCCGGCTGATGGCGTACGGGGTCGCGATCTCAGGCCAGGGGTTGGGAGGGCATGGGTTGCTGCGCGGTGAACCAGTCGCAAATCTGGTTGCCATTCCAGAACGCGACCCCTTCGTGTTTTCCGAAGAAGTCCAGCATTTCTTCGAAATAGCGGATCCGATGCGCAGCGCCGGAGACGTAGGGGTGCACACCGAAAGCCATAACGCGCACGGAATCGGCACTTTCGGCATAGAGACGCTCGAAGGCGTCGATGGACCTGCGTAGCAGCGCGTCGGATTCATGCTGGCCACTGACCATGACGGTGATGTCGTTGATCTCGACGGTGTAGGGAATGGAGACCAGTGGCCGGGACTGGGTTTTCACCCAGAGGGGCTGATCGTCAAGGATCCAGTCTCCGAACCAGTCGCAGCCCGACGCAGCAATGTGGTCAAGGGTATCGAGCTTCTGGGTTCTGCCTGGCCCGAGCCAGCCGCGTGGCCGATGTCCAAGAAAGCGTTCGAGGGTGTCGAGCGATTGCTCGATCATGGCCGCCTGGTCTTCTACCTTGTGAATCGACATTTGAACGTAGCAGTGAGCCATGAACTCCCAGCCGGCGTCGCGGGCCGCAGCAGCGACGACGGGGCTGGTTTCGCAAACTTTGGCATTGATCGACATGGTCGGGGTGATGCCTCTTTTTTCGAACGCATCAAGCAATCGCCAGAACCCGACACGCATGCCGTATTCATGCCATGTCCAGTTGGGCATATCCGGGACATCAGAAGAGATGCCGCCGGGAGGAGGGGAAGCATGGCGAGGCATGGGTCGCTCTATCTCCCATTCCTCGATATTGACGACCGGCCAGATGATGAGACGGGTCCCGTCGTCCGTGCGCAGAGGCGGACGGTGAAAGGGGGAGCTATATGGGAGGCGTTGGCGTGGATGCATAGAGGACTTTCTCCTGGGTAAATCACTTGTTTGGGGAACACATCGCCTGTCTTGCCGCAGGCGCCGCTCCGTGCTTCCTAAGCATTCAGATCAGGACGACGCAAATGCCACTCCGTGGCGCTCTCATATGCCCGGGCGACACGGTAGACCATCGCTTCCTCGAGAGGTTTGCCCAGCACTTGGAGGCCGATGGGCAGGCCGCTTTCTGAAAAGCCCATGGGGATGGAGACTGCTGGCGTCCCTGTAAGATTGAACGGGGTGCGGGCTTGCCGGTCGTAAGTGCGATCCACTTTGTCCTCGTCATCGATCTCGCAAGGAAGTTCAAGACTGGAGACGCAGATGGCCGCATCGACAGCAACCATGGCACTGGCATATTCCCGTGCTAGGGCGGTGCGCAGTTGTTGCGCACGGAGATAGTCGTGCGCACTGAGGAAGGCGCCTGGCAACAGGCGTGTGCGTCCACGTTTGCTGTATTCGCGGATACGGGTCCGGAGCCAGGGTTGATGGACGGCAAACGCTTCGGCCTGAAGGATAAGACGCCCGCAATCCACGTAATCATCAAGTGGGGAGAGCTGCAGGGGCACCAGCTCAGCGCCCAAGGCTTCGAATTCAGAGCAGGCGCGAGTGAAGGCGGCTCGGATTTCGGGGTCAGCCTGTTCGCAGAAGCCTTCTATGACGCCAATACGCAGTTTCTGGGCGCCGTCATTCAGTCTCGTACGCAGGCAGCTTTCAGGGTGATGGATGCTGGAGGGATCTGCGTCATCGCGTCCCAGGAGTGCCTCAAGCACCAGCGCGTTGTCCAGCACGTCGCGTGACAGAACGCCGACATGATCCAGAGAGAAAGAGAGAGGAAAGGCGCCAGCGCGACTGATTGCACCGTAGGTGGGCTTCATTCCGGTGATGCCGCAGGCGGTGGCAGGGTTGCGTACCGAGCCGCCGGTATCCGTACCGATGGCGACGGGTACAAATCCTGCGGCGACCGCTACGGCCGAGCCGCTGGAGGAGCCGCCCGGATGATGGCTACGCTTCCAAGGGTTTCTGGCGGGCGGCAACGGCAGATCGAACGAGGGCCCGCCCGTGGCAAATTCATGCAAGGCCGTCTTGCCGATGATGATGGCGCCCGCTGCGCGCAGCTTCTTCACGACCGCAGCGTCAGTGCTTGCCACGTGATTCATACGCACTCGGGAGTGGGCCGATGTGCATTGACCCGCGACGTCGAAAAGGTCCTTGATTGCTACAGGTATGCCATGCAATGGTCCGCGGCTGTCGCCTTTGGCAAGTTCGCTTTCGCACTGGCGGGCGGCCTCCAGGGCGCCTTCTTCGTCGACCCGGATGAAGGCGTTCAGGCCTGGATCATATTGCTGGATGCGATCCAGGCAGGCAGTGACGTAGTCGACTGGCGACAGCGTCCGATTGTGCAGCAGTGCAGAGGCAGTGTGGAGGGAAAGCGCTGTCAGCTCAGTCATGGAAAAACCTATAAGAACTGTCACATGCCGCTTATACTATTCCATATTGGAATGTTAAGTCAATTAATATTCCTCATATTCTGTGCACGCAAAGAATCACTGCGCCTTGCGAGGCACAGGAACAGGCGTGGCTCAGGCAGGGGGACCCGGCCTGTTCCGAACAGGGAGCTCTTTGAAGGTTGGCCGGCGTTTAAGGGCGCCGGCGGGTGGGACGCGAGGGCAGTGGTGTGCGCTCCCGCTTCTGTAGGAGCGCGAGCAGCTGGGATGCAGGTTGAGACATGGGCAAGGCGCGGCTCCGAACCACCCCTATTGTTTCCGAAGGCAGAAAACGAGCCAGGCTGACAACGCCCATGCGCAACCAGGTTTCTGTACTGGGTGCCCCGCGCAAACCAACGCCCAGGCCCAGCCCCAACTCGACGTAACGTGCCAGCAGTTCCAGGCTGTCCAGCTCAATGGCGACGTGGTAAGGGATCTCCAGCCGACGAAACTCGTTTTCCAGCAATGCGCGGGTCTGGGTCTGAAAGCGTGGCAGGATGAGTGGATACCGGGCGACCTCTTCGAGCGAGGTCAGTGGCCGCGCGAGTAGAGGATGATCGCGAGGAGTGATGAGTACGCGTTCGGACGGATACAGTGGCGTGAAGTCGAAGCGTCGCGTGGCTCCGGGGTCGGGCGCCACCGCGAAGTCAGCCCCGCCGGTTTGCACGAGTTCGAACACTTCTTCTTTTGTGCCCGACAGTACACGCATTCTGACGTCGGGAACCTCGTTGCGCAGTTCCCGCAACACGTCCGGGAGTACGTAGCCGATGAAACCATGAGGAACGGCAACGGTAATGGGCGGGAGCATGGCGAGGGAGGGACCGTGGTCCAGTGTCGCCAGTCCTTCCACAAAGGGCTCGGCCATCCGATACAGGCTGCTGCCCGCTGCTGTCAGTCTCAGGGGGCGCGAGCCGCGTTCAAGCAATTGACGATCGAGTTCGGCTTCCAGTCGCTGCACATGCTTGGATACCGCAGGTTGGCCCAGGCCTAGCGCTTTGGAAGCTTTCGAGAAGCTTCCCAGCTTGACCACCATACAAAAACTTTTGAGTTCCTTTACGTCCAAAACGGGACTCCAGCGTCGGTGACATGCCAGGCCGAGGCCAACAGGCCACAGATGTTCCGCATGTGTCGATACAAAGCGAGCCAATCTAACAGAAAAATCCCGCTTCATGGAAGGTGACAGTCCCGTGAGGATATCGCCAAGCTGTGCGGTTGATCGTATCGGCTTCTTTCCGTACGGATGTCCCTCAACAAAGAAGAAGAAGGGCGCCCCAGAGGGACGCCCCAAGTTCCATCAACGGGTGTCTGGTAAGGCCGCCCTCATTGAACCGCAGCGATCAGTTCGGCGAGCTGATCACGTTCTTCCTGGCTGAGTTCGGTGAGCGGCGCCCGAACCGGCCCTGCAGACTTGCCGACCAGCGTTGCGCCGGCCTTGACGATGCTGACGGCATAACCGGGGCCGCGGTTGCGGATCTTGATGTAGGGCAGGAAGAAGCGGTCCAGCAGTTCGTTGCAGGTCGCCTCGTCGCCGCTGCTGATGGCTTCATAGAAGCGCATGGCTGTGGCGGGCACAAAATTGAAGGCGGCTGAGGAATATACCGGCACTCCCAGGGCGCGGTAGGCGGCTGCATACACTTCTGCGGTAGGCAAGCCGCCAAGGTAGGACAGACGGTCACCCAGCCGCCGGCGGATGCCGACCATGCGTTCGATGTCGCCCAGGCCATCTTTGTAGCCAATGAGATTGGGGCACCGGTCCGCCAGCATTTCGAGGTGGTCGGCTTCCAGGCGGCACAGGGCGCGGTTGTAGACGATGACACCAAAGGATACGGACTTGCAGACGGCTTCGACGTGAGCGGCCACGCCATCCTGGCTGGCCTCGGTCAGATAGTGGGGCAGCAACAGGATGCCATGTGCACCTTGGCGCTCGGCTTCCTGAGCGTAGGCAATGGCCTGCCGGGTCGAGCCGCCGGCGCCGGCGATGATGGGTACCTTGCCACGGCAGGTTTCCACCGCCGTGCGGATGACGTCCCGATACTCGTTGGGTTCGAGAGAAAAGAATTCACCGGTACCGCCTGCGGCAAACAGTGCGCTCGCGCCGTAGGGTGCGAGCCATTCCAGGCGGTCGATATAGCCTTTGGGGTTGAAGTCGCCCTGTTGATCGAAATCGGTGAGGGGGAAGGACAACAGGCCAGAGCTGATGATCTGCTTGAGTTCCTGCGGAGAAGTGTTGCCGGACATGCGAACCTCATCAAGAGTAAGGGGTTGGTAAAGGTGATAAGACATCATACAACTACTTGAGGGCGGGAGCAATCATCTTGTGACCTATTTCCCAACGGCGCAAAACGACGGTTTGTCACTCGTTCCCGAGCTTGAAGCCTGAAATAACAGCTGTTCAGTCTTGATAAACGTTGTTATGATTTTTTTAAGGAAGATCGGGGCATGGCGAATGCGGGGAAGCATGCGACGCGGTGAATGGCTCAGAACTTTCTTGATAAAAATCTGAGCGCCGCTCACTGGAGAACAACCATGAAGAAGAAGTTGCCAGCAGTGCTTTCCGTCGTTGCCGTATTTGCTTTGGCAGGATGTGACAGTGGTGGTAGCGGTAGTCGCCACGACGAACCCACCGCATCCTCGCCCAACATTCTTTTCGTCATCATGGATGACGTCGGCATCGACCAGATGAC
>Ga0172382_10007997_pt1 | contig 14881 bp, 19 predicted proteins | sample Leawel138RmetaG_FD_122245 | JGI IMG/M metagenome (GOLD analysis project Ga0172382, IMG submission 122245) | Leachate microbial communities from a municipal landfill in Southern Ontario, Canada - Leachate well 138R metaG | ecosystem: Engineered > Solid waste > Landfill > Unclassified | place...
ATCTTGTTAGCCGTCCGGACGAACAATTTTTTCTTTTCCACAGTCACCAATGCCTCTCCCAAAAACAATTTTATCTTTAGATGTTTTTGGTCTTTCAGCCCTTTCTAAGACCAATAATTTACCTATTTTTTGACCTGCTAAATCATTCATTCTACATCCAGGTTTTATGCTCATGTTATTTATCCTTAATAATAGTTCTTAATTATATATTAAAAATAACATGATAGATACCTTTATAATTCTCACAATCTACACATATTTTTTCATTCTAAACTTTCCTTACACAATCGATGCAATATGGTCTAATTTTAATATCCTCCTAACATTTTAATATTATATCGTACATTTATTCACTTTAATCAAGGATTTTATTAATTTATACTATAATGATATATTATGAATTGGTTTAAACTAGCACAAAATACTATTATGATTGATCCTAATGATATTTCTGAATATTTAAATATAGGACATCCGCAAAATTTGTCAGGTAAAAAATCAAAAGCAAAAAATATGAAAATATGGTTTTTTGATGGGCAAAAAATAATTACTCTACCAACTACAGATGATGCTACTCATGGTTATTATACAAGAGAAAATGAAAAATTTAAAGAATATAAGTGGAAGGGTAGATACGATGAAGAAGATGGAGAAAAACGAGTTAGTATCTTTACTCCATATGAATTAGGGAGAAGAACAAGAGGAGAATATGTTGATATTCCACAAAAAATTATACGTGTTTTAGAACAAGAATTTGGAACAGATATAAATATTTACATTTTTTAAATTGGAAGAGAAAAAATCGTCTGGAAAAAAATAAATCGGGATAAAAATAATAAGTTTATAAGTCACTGGAGACTGAATATGAACTGGTATAAAATAGCAAAACCTATAATGGAAGATACAAAAGAATTAGCCTATTATGATATAGGCCATAAAAAAGATGAAAAAATTATTATGTTTTTAATAGATAGAAATTTCAGATTACATGAAAAAGAAATAATTAATCCTGATTATGAAGATGAAGAATCTCCATTAGCAGAAAATCATTCGGTTTGGATAAATGAAATGTATGTTGATGATTATTTAACAGAAACATCTACCTGGATGGATATAAATAATTTACAAGAAGAAGCCGCAAAAAATATTATAGCAACTGGAAGATATGATCCTAAAAAACATACTGCATCAGTTATATTCTTTTATAGTAAAATACCATTTATATCTACTAAAATTACAATTTCTAAAATCTCAAAAATATTAGATAGAAAGTATAATAACCCAAAAATAGTGATATTTAAATGAAAATAGCAAACTATTCAAAATTTAATACATATTCATATATATTATCTAAACATATATTTAAGTTAATAAAAACTAAATTAATTAATAAAGAAGAATTCTCTTTTTATATTTTTAATATAGAAAAAGAATTATCTCCTCCGAATATAGTTAATATTATGAATGATGTAAAAATAGGAAGCATTGAAGTCTCTTGTGATATAATTAATAAAAACTATGATGATGATAATAATATTAATTTTATGTTAAATGGTAGTGTATCGTATTATCCCAATGATTATGAAAAATATATAAATATTAAAATAAAATTATATAATAATTTTTCGGATAAGAATTATACTCAATTTATTTTCATGTTAAAAGAAATAATAAGACATGAGTTAGAACATACTACTCAGAATTTTGAAGAAGTTATGCAGTTTAACAATTATTCAAGATATGGGGATTCTGATAATATGATTAGTTCTTTACTAAATTATTTATTAAATCCAATTGAAATTAAACCACATGTAGAAGGGCTTTATTATAGAGCAAAAAAAGAGAAAAAACCATTTAAGCAAATATTAGATGAACGTTTTAATCTTCTTGAAAATTTACACAAAAATAAGAAAGGGATAGATCCTACATTGCTGCATGAGGCTATGGAAAAAGTAAAAGCAAGATACTTAGAAGAGGCTCGAAAAAAATTTAGCAACTGGTTCTCAAAAGCTAAAAATAAAATAGAACAGCCAACATCCTTACTAGAAGTGTGATATTGGCCGTTCTGAGGGGATTAATTATACTTTTATTATAGCGAAAAATAAAACACTTTAAGAATTAGCTTCATATTTTTTCGAAATTTCTACGATACGTTTTAGCTCATCAACCATTTCTTCGGACATATAATCAGCCGCTTCTTCACTAATCCATTGTATTACTCTTTTATTCCAGTTTATTTTAATATTTCCTAAGCAATTTCTTTTCCACGCAGGCCATTTAGATACTATCTTGGATGCATTATTAAGATGTTTTTCAAAATTATCCATTAATTAATTGTTCCAATTCTTCTTCTGTTATAATTTTAATATTAGCTCCATTATCATTATATTTCTTGGCTTTCTGAGTTTTACCTGTCATTTCAGATGGATTAGAAGTAACTAGGAACGTAGTGTCTTTCTTTAAATCATTGACTAATTCATATCCCTGCTCTGCTAATGGATTACTATAGTCTGCTTTCTTTTTGCCACTGGGTAAAGCACCAGTAATGCAAACCGTACCCTTGATTGTTTTTTTTGCTTTAGTTGATTCTACTATAATTACACCATTCGCTAAAAGCTTATTAATTGTATCAGTAGTAGCGTCAATAGAATCTTGAATGACATTGTTAGTTTTTGGAACACCAGCTTTATTAGCTAAACTTTGGTCTCTTAATTTACCAGAAAGCCAATCCCCTAACGAATCAAGTTCTCCGTCTGCATTGTCCATCATTATTTTTACTTTTCTTTTGCCCAATAAATGTATGCCAAGAGAACCTAGAAATTCAGGTAAAGTTAATTCTTTCTTCTTATTGATTTCATCAACAACAGCATTAGCTCTCGATTCTCCAAAGGTAACTCCGCTCAATTCTAAGGTTGCTAATTTATTTTTATCTAAAGTATATAAATCTGCTGGAGAGTTAATATCTAAAATGTCAACCATATTTTCTAAGACCGAATCCCCAATCCCTAATATATCTAAACTTTTTATCCATTTTTTTATTTTATTGATAGATTTTTTAGGACATTCTTCGTTAGTACAAATAGTTACTGCTCCTGTTTGTCCTGATGTAATTTTCTTCCTTTCGGTATTTGCTCCGCAGAACGGGCATTGGGTAGGCTCATAGATAATTTCTCTGTTTATTGGTCTATCAATAACATTAATAACCTTTGGAATAATATCATTAGCTTTTTCCACCCAAATCGTATCTCCAATAGCTATTCCTAATCTTTCTATTTCATTCCAGTTATTTAAAATAGCATTACTAACTGTCGTTCCACTAATTTGTACGGGATCAAACCTGGCGTTTGGTATTAACGCTCCTGTATGGCCACCAGTTATCTCTACGCTACGCAATACCGTAATAGCGCCTGAAGCCTCGGGTTTCCATGCTACTTGCGCCCTGGGGCATCCTCCGCTTTCTCCATGTTTTTCCTGAAGTTTTATTTCGTTGGCTTTAAAAACTGCTCCATCAATCCAAAATGGTAATTTTCCATTATTATCAACACCTCGGTCGCTGCATAGTTTTTCAAACCATTGAATAGCTTCGTCTGTTGTTACTATTTTCCATGGAATTGTTTGGAATCCAAGTTTTTCTAAATATTGTAGTTTTTCTTCTTCTGTAGTAAATGATTTGTTTTCATCTACTATATCAAAAGCAAAAGCATTAATATATTCAGAGCCTACTCCGTCTTTTCTTCCGATAATTCCATTTCCACTGTTTCTTGGATTTTTACCCCCAACTATGTTCCAATTTTCTTTTGTAAGAACTGCTTCAAATCTTATTGACCCTGTAAACGACTGACCGGAATCTATAAAGATGGGTAATCCTTGGAATTTAACAGCATTTGAAGTAATATTTTCTCCTACATATCCATCGCCTCTCGATACTACTACCTTCAGTTCTCCATTTTCATAGTATGCAGCAGCAGAGCCACCATCAGCTTTCCAGCTGGCATGAATCTTGCCCGATGTGTATTTTTTAGCCCATTCAATAAACTCTTCTACTTTTTTGACTTTGTTTTGACTTCCCATTGGCATTTTATGTTTAGTTGCCTGCAAAATATGCTTAGGAGGAATCGGCGCTCCTACTGTGTTTAAAAGCGGATCGTTGGGAGATTCTTTTCTTAATTCGTCTTCTAAGGCGTCATAGGTAGCATCTGTCATTATAGGTGAGCCGCCGTAATAATATGCTTGCCTAGCTTTTATAATTAAATTTCTTATCTTATTTATACGATTCATATTAGTTCCTTTAGTAAAGTTCTTTCATCATACATTCCATCTTTATATTGTAGCAAAATTTCGAGAAAAAACAAGCAAAAAAATAAATCATACGTCTTTAATAAAATTATATATTTTATCCTTTTTTCTATCTGAATAGCTTTCGCATAATTTAATTAAAAATGTTTCTACATCAGCGGAATTAGCTCCATTTTTAATTTTTTCTAATAGTCGCTCAGCACAAAAAGCAAAATCGATATCATCGAAGAAATAATTTTTGTTTTCAAGCATAATTTCTTCGGCAATCTCTTTTAGATTTTCTACAGAATTAACAAAGCTCCAATTCTCACAGTCATGTAATGCCTACAATCGTAATAGTTTCTTTCATTTTCTGTAATTTTTATCAATAAATTCTTGAACGTTTTTATATGCTGTGATTTTTCCGATTAAAGTCATAATTTATGCCCCTAATAATCAAAGGAAAAAGGATATTTTTCGATAATATAATAACATGGAGAAAAAGCACAATGGAGTATTTTAAACTAATAGCAAAAAAAATACCACGCTGCAAAAAAAGCGCTATACAATCGCTCATTAAACAGTCGGCGTTAGATTATGGCTGTTGGTTATCACCTGCTGGCGAAAAAATAGAAGTTAAATTTATGGGCCACGAAGATGCAGCTATAAAATTAGGCTACAATAATCATTTAGATATAATGAATAATGGATATATTAGAATTGTTTTCACTACTCATGTAATGGGAATTGATAAAGTAATAGGAATACCACTAACACAAAAGCAAGCAGTAGAGATAGTAAATATATATAAAGAACAAATTGACACATTTAGTAATTTAATTGATATTAGGGCTGGTATAGTTCAAAAAGATAAATATATTATTAATACAAATATAGTAACTTATAAAATATCAGATATTATACATTTTTTAAAATCTGATGGAGCAATAGCAGTTAAATCAGCACATAATGTTAATTATGTCAATAAACAATATATATAAAATAGAAAGATTTGAAAAATAATAATTTATGAATATAGATAATAAAATATTTTTTATTAATCAAGGCGACATAGTTGCAGGTTGCGTTGTTGTTCCTTTAAAAAACAATGATAGAATATCTGTAAAATTAATTAATATTTCAAAAAATAAAATAGTAGATTTTAATTATAATGGCAAATTATTAGATGTAAATAATGACTTTTTAAACTATTTAATAGAAAAAGAAAAAAAACTCAGTTTAATTAAATATAATAATGATGATTTAGTTACATATATATATAAACTAAAGAATAAACCTAATATAATAGGAATAGTTTGCCTGCCTTCGTATATTGAAATAAAAAATTAAAGGAATTGTAGTAATAAAATAAAAATTATATTTGTAATCATTGTAGAATGATAAAGGAGTAAAAATGTCTTTAAAAATAAAAGAACACACTCGAATAGTTGAAGAAAAAATTAAATCAGAAATAGATGATACTATTGAAAATATTGAAAACGCTATTGACAATATAAGAGAATCAATAGAACAAACTGCTAATTTTATAAAAAAAAGAAAAGCTGAATTTAAGAAAATTATAAAATAATGAACTGGTACAGACTATCTGCCCTAGATCCTAATGCTTGGAATTGGCATAGCAAAACACATAGACTACCTTCTGACAGGAATGTTATTAATACACCATATGGTAGAATAATTCAAAAAGTTAGGAATAATGACGAATTACAAAAAGATTATGCGGGAGTTCATACAACCCACGATATCAATTTAGCAGCAATATATGCAAATAATTTGTCATCAGAAAAAGACCCACCTGTTATCATAGAAATATCAACCACTAAAGCTTGGTATCCTGATATTGATGCAATAAATTCCACAGCAGTTGATGCAGAGATATTAAAAGAAATGTTATCATCTTTAGACATAAAAAATCGCATACTTAAATCTAATAATATTTCAGAAACAATAAAAGATATAATGCAAGATATATCGGATTTAGATAATGTTTTTGATGATTATTCAGGAGATTCCGTAGACAGTGTTCCAGAACTAATTATTAATCAATCACAACGAAATAATCCATCTTCTATAGTTGATTTCTTTAATCATTATTATGGAAGCTATAAAATAAAAGCTTTTTATAATAATTTTATTATGCCTTTGTATTTTAATTCTGGAGAAATAGATAAAAATTTATCTAGCTGGATAGTTAATCAAATGAGATTTTTAGACCCAATTCCTGAATCAGAGGTTATAGGCATTCATACTTTCCGCCCTTTTAATGAAGAATTTAATATTAATGAAGAATATGAAGAAGATGGATATGAAGAAGACAAAACTTATCAAAAAGATAAATTAGATTATGGAGATGTAATATATGGTTTAGATATAAAAACAGTATGGAAATCAAACTACGAACCACTAATTAATGATGTTTTTGATACTGTATTCCATGGAACAACATTAAGTAGAGCAAAACAAGCATTCCCATATCTAAGGTCACTAGATTTAGTAAAAAGATATTATTAAAAAAGACAGGCATTTCTGCCTGTCTTTTTCTTATATTTAACTTTCCCAATTTTTATAAATCATTTTCCATCTTTATTGCTTTAACAACTTTCTGAGATGCTTTATCCTGCTTACTCATCATAGTTTTATTAAACATCTCCCTGATAAGTTCTTTTTGTTCTTCGGAAAACATAGTATTTTTATTAATTTCATCTTTAAATGATTGTCCCCCGATCACTGTTTCCTGGAGTGGTTTTTTCCATTTTAATTTAGCAGCTATATTTTCTACTATACTACCTATAACTGGAATAATAGAAGCAATTGCTCTAAATGCAGCACCTAAAATTGGTTGTGCAGCAGGAACAAGGAAATATATTAAAATTAAAACGCCTGTTCCTAAACCTGCGAACCATAATAAATCTTTAATTCTCTGCCAAATAGTATCAAAAATGCCCCAATTTCCAGATGGTCCTGTTATACTTCCTCCTGTTGTAGCGGAAGAATTTACACCGTCTGAATTAATACCAACTGCTGGAGTGTCTCCTAAATCAATTTTTATAGGTTCTCGTCTAGCTAAAGTTTCTCCTGGAGCTGGACCGAATGGAGTAAGTAGTCTGATATGAGATAATTCATGAGTAATCTTTCTATTTTCGCCCTCATATGTAGTTTCTGCTGGATCTTGTACGATAACTCTAATGTTACCTTTTTTGGTTAATAAAAAAGATTCAGCATTTGCTGATTGAATAGGTGTGTTGGTGATATTCTCATTAATTTTGCATCCAACTAAATAAGCAGAAAGAACAACCAGTATAATAGCAGCAACAATTCCAATAGTTTTTATATTTTTATTCATTATCTCACTCCTATTATTTTGAGTTATTTAGTAGAAAATTAATTATTTTTAATTGTTCTTCTTTTGGAAGGGATTCAAATTTTAATCTATCTTCTTCGTTATCAAAAATAATATCTATATTATCAGGTGAAACATTAGTAGTATCTAATATTATTTCATTACTGTTGCTATATTCTTTCGTTCCAATCCCTCTAGAGTGAGCTTTTGGTCCCATTATTTCATATGTTTGTTTTTCATAAGCTCTTTGACATCCCGATAAACAAGCAATGATAACAGCAAATATTAATAGTGTTTTTTTCATATCTTTATCCTCTCTTGTAAAACTACATTTATCTATTAGCGATATTAAAGATTGAATCCTTTAATATTTATCGACCGTTTTTAACGGTCGATACATTCATCGATGTAATCGATGAATTTAAGATAAATTATATTTTTTTATGTAATGGTCAAGGACTTTATTGACGTACCTTCCGCCTCTTCTTAAAAGTATAGTCTTCTTAAGTTTATACATAATACTTAAATTAAACTTCGTTTAAAGCACCCGACATCTAAAGATGTCGAGTATGAAAAAAAACAACTAAAAGCTTTTTTCCAGGGGGTGGTGTGGAGGGGGGATTGAAAAAAATATAGCAGCGCGCACCTTCTCCGATGTTCGATACCATCGAATTTTTGCAATTCCCGTGTTGTCTTCAGCACTGAAAATAAGTATATATACTTTGCCTACAGTATCATAGGTTGTAGTTACTTTATCGACAAATATTTCACTTTGTAGAATAAATTCTTAATATTTTTATAAATTATTTTCATTATCTTCGAAAGCTATATTCGCATATTCCATTTTTTCAAGCAGTATATCGTCATTTTCTTCTGTTCCTGATCCTATTTTATTACTTCCATCGTAATAAAAAGATATTCCAGCAGCTCCGTTGTTTGCTAATAGGGAGCAAAAATCATATATATTATCTTTTGATAAAACAGGATTAATAGTTGGATACCCGTTAGTAAAAACAAAACCATTATTTAATCTATCTTGCAGTGCTGTTATAGGATCAGCAGATTCGCAAGCAGCATATAATCCTGGAGATGAACCAGTAGACCCAGGTATAGTAGGAAAATATGAAATAGAATCACCTGTTCCAATGTTTAACTGTTGAGCATCAAAATCAAAACCTCTAAAGAATGCAATTTTAATATTTGGATTTAATTCTTTAGCCCAATTAATAATAAGTTGAGTTAAATCTTTATGCCCATTTACCGCCCCCTCTAAGCTTCCACATCTCTCACATCCATTATAAAGATTTTCATCTCCTATTAAATGACTTACTCTCGTTGGATCATAATAAATTTCGTCATCAATCCAAACAGCAGACGGAAGATTAATATTAGGATAAGCTAATAAAATATTATCAGTATAATCAGTTTTGCTTTTCATTAAAGTATCCCATCTAATACCACTATAATTAGGGCATGTTATAGAATATTTATTAATATACCGAGTTCCATCTGGGTAAAGTGTATAATTAGTATGCATAGCATCATTATTTATATACGAAGTCCCATATTGAGTATAACCATCCGCTGCTGAAGTCCTAGTGTAAATTGAAGACCATCCGACTAATAATTGAGTATTAATTTCAACATCTTGTATTATTTGATACATCCAATCCCTAGCTTCAAGTGATGCATTTTCATAAGGGGTAGCTTCTAGTGGGAGGTGAACCCTAGCCTGTTTCATCCTAAGTAATATATTAGTCGCTCTGTCGGTAGATTCAGATCCTCCTGAATCTATTTCATATAAGGATTGCCAATCTATCCACCACGACATATGAATGGCTGATTTTTCTGCCGGTACGATTAAATCCATTTCACCAGGTAGGTCAGTAAATTTGATTACCCCTCTTTCTACTAAAGATTTAATTTTTTTCCAATAGGAATGTTTTTGAGAAAAAGTTTTATTAGTATTATTAAACTTATCTTTAAATATATTGCTTAAGCTTGTATGTATTGTTTTGTATGATTTATATTCCGTATTTTCTCTGAGCGTAAAATCTATAATATATTGGTCGGTTAAGGAATTATCAATTAATTCAGCCGAAAAACCGAGTATAGGATTTTCTATCCCATTAATATTTACTTTTTCATTTAGTGCTAGTGGATAATATATATTGTTATATGTTCTCAAGAATAATTCATTATCAATTTCTAATATTCTAAAAGCTTCTCCGTATACAATCATAGTAATTATTTGGTTTGGCTCTATTTTTATTCTAATTTTATAATCTTTATTAATAGTATAAACTATATCTTTCCCATATAAATTAATAATCATAGGATTAATATTCCCTTATTAATAATATTGTTTTTTTTAATATTGGTTATATGCCAACTTTGAGGAGTATCTTTTGAATTTATACATAATAAACAATCATATATATCTTCCCAATGCTTTATATGATTTTTATCCTGTGTCTGCAATTCTGCATATTTTATATTAGTTATATTCTCAGCGTATTTAATTGCTTCTAGCATCAATTCATTATTGCTGAAATTTAATTCTGGCCCCCAAAATAAAATTTTATTATCTTTTGACAATACCCATTTCTTTATATTTTTTCCTAATTTAATAAATTCGTTAGTAAATAATATAGTATCAGTATTATAGCCTAAGTTTTCCAAAACAGATAGCTTAATATTAAGAGGAGATAATTCGTTGTTAATAATAGAAGATAGATCTTCAGAATGGAAATTAGAAGTAACTAACATATCTACATATTTTAGAATATGTTTTTTATTATTGAGATTAGTAACATATTCTCCCCATACAAAAACTGAGTTAATATTATTATTTTCTTTTAATATACTTGCCCAACGATTTAAATTTTGTTTGTAAAAGTCTACAGTTGGAAGAATTTGTTGATACCATGATTTTTGCATATATTTATATTGTGTTTTATCTTATTTTTTCTTCTATATTTTTGTAAAGGATAATATTATTTTTTATATAATTATAGGTTATATCGTACTTATTAGGATATTAAAATGATAAAAATTGCAAATATATCAACTGGTATCAATAGGGGGCGCGGCGGGACGTATTATTTAGCTGTGAGATCTGATTTTATAGATCCTCAACAACTAATTGAATTTAATAAAATAATGAGTTCTTTTAACTATAGGGCATTTCCTAGAACGTCTAAAAATCCAGCATGGACAAAACAAATAATTCCAACTAATATAGACGAAGTGCGGGCAGAGCTTGATATAGTAGCTAAACAATTTTCGTCTCCGATTGATTATTCGGGGTTAATTCAAATAGAAGAATCGTTTGCATCTATTTCCAATACAGATGGTAATAAAACAGAAGCCACAGATACAATTGAAAGCTTTATTGAAAAACTTAGAACGGAAAAACAGACGACCCCTGTTGCTGAACAATCTAAAATGATGATGGATTTAATTGAGCAGCAGTTAGAAAATTTAGCTAATTCAGTTGATGAAGCAAAAAAGAATGCTTTTATTGTAAGTTTTTTAGAATTTTCTAGTAAATTTTGGAAATATAGTTTTTCAAACCAGATGTTGATTTTCTTGCAAACTCAGGGTAAGGCCACTTATGTAAGAGGAAAGAAACAATGGGAAGGAATGGGGAGAAAGGTTAAGTTTGATGCTACTCCAATTTCTATTTTAGCTCCAGAAATGAGAAAAAATGAAGTAGATGTGAATGCTATTAGGGCTATTCTCTATTTCATTCAAAGATTTATTAGTGATAACCCACAAGAATTAGATTTAACTAATTCAAATAATATTAGAAAATTTTTAGGATTTGCAAAAAGGAGTTTAGCCGGAAAAAGATATTATTATCTATATAATCTTTATAAAATTAAAAGATATAAAAATGTTTTAGAAATAGAAAGTTATCTTGAGAATTTAGAATCGCAAGATAAAGGAGATAATATAACATCTAATTTAGGTTTTAAAGGTGTTGAAGTGTATGATTATAATGATACTACTCCTATTTCAGATTATGAAGAGAAGACTGGGAAAAAACCATTTGAGATGCTTCCGAATGATGTTTGGCAGAGTAAATACAATACAGATGATGCTAAAACATCATCTATTTTAAAAGCTGCTTTATCATTTGCAGCAAGTAATAAAATAGATATAGATTTAACAGAAGACACTGGTCGATCTGGTGGATATTCGGCAGGAGATAAAATAGCTATAAATTATCAAAGTAAAGGGCAAAGGCAATTATCTACTATTTTTCATGAAATAGCTCATAGTTTATTACATTTTGATAATAATAGATTAAAGAATACAGATACAAGTCAAGAAAGAGAAATTGATGCAGAAAGTGTTGCATATATTCTTATGAAGCATTTCGGTTTTGATGCAGACGGTTATGCTCCTAATTATTTGGCTTTACATGGGGCAGGATCTAAAGACATTAAAGCTAGAAGAGATAATATTGCAAAGGCGGTAAAACAAATTTTAACTGGTTTACATGAACAACTTCTTGGAAAAGGTGTTGAAGCAAAGAATCGAAATTGGTTTAAATTAGCGAAAAAGAACACTTTCGTTTTTAGTGAAACTTTTTTACCTTTAGTATGGATATGAATTGAGATTTAGTATACAAAAAATATTTTTACTTTTTATAAAAAATAATTATATAGTTTCTTCTGTTTTTTCGATAATATACTTATAGTTCTTTGTTAATTAGGTATATGGCTTCTAGTAAAAAGTCTTTACTAGAGTAAAACCTTAAAAGTAGTTGTTTTTATTGTCAACTATAAAAAACAAAATGTTACTGATAAACAAAGTAACAACTTAATATTTATTCAGGAACGGACTGTTCCGGTGAGCTTCTGGAGATATCTTGTTGTAATGAGAATCTGTGAAGGAAGAATCCCCGTTACTTTAGAGTGGGGAGCATGTCAACTTTGGTATATAGAATCGATGCATAAGTAATCAAAAAACCCATTTTTTATTCTCCCTAGAATGTGAACGTCATAAGCGGTACAATATAGTCGGGTTATGTAACTGCCTTGTTTCCCATAGGTTTATGGGGTTTTTTGGACAGAGTGATTAATCTGGGGGTATATTGTTGTAGGGTATATTTTTTGACGGAGGATTCCCATGAAGATGTTAAATAAAATTAGTTGTGTAGAGCATGAATTTGACGAAAAAAATGCTGTTATCAAAGAAGGGGTTGAGTTTCAAGTATTACATCCAGAGAATGAGGTCGAAGAAGGGGTTTTAGCTAATCAGATAAAATTAGAAATGTTTAGAGAGTTGCAATTTCAACTGTCGGTTACTAAGGGTAAAGAAAACGACCGATGGAATGTTGTTTTAGAAAAGGTTGCTGAGTCAGAAGTAAAATATACTAAGGATGGAATCTTTGTTTTGTCGATAAGAGGAGAGAAGCCTCGACATATATGTATAGAAGCGGTTAAAAATCGAGAAATAGAATATTTAAAAGATAAGTATATTTTTCAGGTAGTTTGGCTTGATGGCGGCATAAAAGTATATGAAATATTTATATTATTAGATGATATACAATACAAATAATTAGGAGAGAAAATGAAATTTAAATTGCGTCAAATTATTAATATGAGAAAATCTTTAGCTAAAATAGCTAATCAAGAAGTTTCAATAGATAAGGCATTTGTTATTGCTAGAAATATTAAATTTTTTAATCAAGAAATAGAGAATTTTGATGAACGCAGAAATGAATTGATTAAAAAATATAGTACCGACAAAACTACGGTAGATAAAGACAAGGAAGAAGACTTTTTTAAAGAACTGCAAGTGCTTCTGGACGTAGAGGTTGAAATAGATCTCATTCCTGTTGATTTATCTCAAATTAAAGACATAAAATTAACAGCTATGGATTTAATTGTGCTTGATTCTATAGTTAAATTAGGAGAAAAATGAAAGATCAAAAACTAGAATTAAAGCAAAAACTAGCTGGAAAATTATCTGACTCTCAAAAAATAGCTAAAGATATATATCTTTCTATAGTCGATAATATAGATATTTGTGAATTTGATTTTGAGTGGGACTTATCAGATGGCAAGATGATTAGTAATGCTGTTAACACTTCTATAAAATTTGATTTTCCCACCAATAGCATACTGAAACCTATTTTGCTAAGCCTTGAGCAGGTAGAAGATGTATTGACTGATGAAGATTATGATATATTAAGTGGATTGTTCCAAAATATAAGCGAAGACTTCCGTAATAATTATTTAGAAAAATTAAAACCTATTTTGCGAAATAAAGTTTTAGGGGATGCTCCTGAAAACGTATTTCCCATGGAAGAAATTAAATTGGTTTCTATGGATATAGGGAACAAGCCTCCTTGTGATTATGTTATTGTTGTACAGAGAATGGTTCCTCAAGACGTTATTGCCGATGGGGGTAAGAGTGGTAAGGTTACAGAAGAGTTAGGGGAAATCCATGCCGCAACAGGGAAAGATTTAAATGATATTATTGCTGAATTTAAAGAGAAAGGCGATGATAGATTTAAATATGTAACATCAGCTTATAAAAGGCAGTATTGGTTCGAGTGTCAACTTAATCTTTGGGTTGATTATTCAACTATTTGACATATTATCCCTACTAAGGTAACGGAACTTTCTTGAGATAAATATATGTAAGGAGATTTGTTTTGTATGGCATGCAAGGGATGTAAATCGCGTGAAGATCTAATAGCAGAAGCTAAAAATTTAGACAAAGATGAATTACTTAAAAGATATATACAGTCTGAGTCTGCAAAGTCTTTATTGACTCAGCAGCTTTTGCGAAATAAGAAAAAATTTACAGATATAAATAAATCAATAGTTAATAAAAAAGATGAAAAAGATAAAAAAATAGAATTAAATAAGAATCGATCATATAAAAAAAAAATCAACTTACATGATGCAACTTTAAAATATAGGAAAACTAAATATATCGATGAAATATGCGTAATAGGGCATCCATCTCGCCTCGGAGGGGCTGACACAGAATTAGATCATCAAATATCTTGTTGGATAGATATGGGTATCAAAGTTCATATTTGTCCAACTTACAAACCTGATTATAATCAAATGAATTTAAAATTAAAAGAGAGAGGATGTATTTATCATCAACCTAGAGACTGGCCTTCATTATATGGTATGCATTGTATATCCTTTTGTAATGGAGAATTGTTAGCTGCATTACCGGATATTAAAAAATATGCTAAAACTACAACGTTTG
>Ga0172382_10007998_pt1 | contig 14881 bp, 15 predicted proteins | sample Leawel138RmetaG_FD_122245 | JGI IMG/M metagenome (GOLD analysis project Ga0172382, IMG submission 122245) | Leachate microbial communities from a municipal landfill in Southern Ontario, Canada - Leachate well 138R metaG | ecosystem: Engineered > Solid waste > Landfill > Unclassified | place...
GGAGCAGGCGCTGCAGCGCTGAAATCGAAAAGCCCCGGCAGGACCGGGGCTTTTTTGCATCAGAAGCGGTAGCTCAACGACGCACCAAAACCGTGGGCGCTGTTTTCGTAGGTGGCGTTGTAGACGCCACGGGTGGGGCTGCTACGGCGAATCTTGGTGTCCTCTTCCCACAGGTAGGAGTACGCCAGATCGACGGTAACGTCGGCGGTCGGATTCCATGCCACACCGAAGCTCACCGCCGTACGGTCGCCGGATGGGATGCGTGGCGAGCGGTGGGTGTTGTTGGTCGGGCTCTGATCGAAGGCCAGGCCGCTGCGCAGGGTCCATTGCTGGTTCAGCTTGAAGGCTGCACCCAGCGCATAGGACCAGGTGTCGTGCCAGTCCTGCTCTTCGATGATCGGGTCCAGACTGCCGCCTTGCAGCGGGCCCGGAAGCGACTCGTTCTCGATGATGATCGCCTCGAAACGGCTCCAGCGCGTCCACATGGCGCCTGCGTACAGGGTCCAACGATCATTCAGCTCGTGAGTCAGGGAGACGTCGACCGATTCCGGGGTGGTCAGATCCAGGGACGCGTCGTATTTGCCGGCGAACGGACCGAAGCCTGCTCCGCTGAGCTTGGTATCGCCTTCAAGGGTGTATTCGACCTTCGAGTGGTAGGTCACGCCCATACGCGTGTGCGGCGTGAACTCATACAGCACGCCTGCATTGAAACCGACGGCGGTGTCATCGCCTTTGACCTTGACCCGGCCGCCGTTGAGTGTGGCGCTCTGCAGCTCACCATCGATGCGGTTAAGGGTCGGGCCGATGCCGAACGACAGCTTTTCGTTGAAACGGTAGCTGATGGTCGGCTGCACGGTGATTACGCGAACCTCACTGTAGTCACCGAAAAAACGCCCCTGGAAGCCGCTTTCATAATCGGTTGCCAGGCCGAACGGCACATAGACGCCGACGCCCAGCGCCCATTTGTCGTCGATCGGATTGACGTAGTAACCCATCGGCACAGCGGTCGCGGGCACCATATCGCCGTCATTGGAACCGGTGGCCGGGAAGCTGCTGGTGTCGTCGATATCTGTGTTCGCCTTGATCGCCGCTGCGCCGAAGCTGACTTCTTCGCGGGTCAGGCGGGACATGCCGGCCGGGTTGCCGAACAGGGTGGTGGCGTCGTCGGCCGAAGATGATCGGCCGGCGTAGGAGGTGCCCATGCCGCTGATGCTCTGTTCGTTCAGGGCAAAACCAGCGGCCATGGTCTGGCTGGACATTGCGCCCACGGCCAGGGCTAGAGCGGTCTTCAACCATGTTGTTTTCATTGTTGTACTCCTTAGAAAAAACGCGCCGGAACCTAGCAATCTTTTCTGACGAGCCGCAAATGAAACAGTGCAATTTTTCGTAAATCACACGACGATCGGTCGTGAAAAAACACGAGTTGAGGGCGAAAACCGAATATTCCGAACCTGACTGGTCGGTCTGATGGCGCCGTCAGGCGAACGGTCGCGCGGGGTCGGTGATCCATTCGCTCCACGAGCCGGGATACAGTCGTCCCAGCGGGTAACCCGCCAAGCTCAAGGCGAACAGGTTGTGGCAGGCGGTCACGCCCGAGCCGCAGTAGGCGATCACCTCGCCGGTATGGCCTTGCAGCAGGGTTGCAAAGCGTTCGTGCAGCTGCGCCGGGCTGAGGAAGCGCCCGTCGGCCGCGAGGTTGTCGGTGAACGGCGCGCAGATCGCCCCCGGGATATGCCCGGCAACCGGGTCGATCGGCTCGACTTCGCCGCGAAAGCGCGGCAGCGCGCGAGCGTCCAGCAGCGGTTGGGCGAGCGTGTCGAGTTCAGCAAGCAGCTGCTGCGCCTCGATGATCAGACTGTTGTCGGGCGAACCGGAAAAGTTGCCGGTTCGTGCCGCGGCTGGCCATGTGTCGAGTGGCAGGTTGACCGCGCTCCACGCCTTGAAACCGCCATCAAGCACGAACACATCTTCGCGCTTGCCGAGCCAGGCCAGCAGCCACCAGGCGCGAGCGGCAAACGCGCCGGGGCCGTCGTCGTACAGCACGATCTGGCTGTCGTTATCGATTCCCCAGCTGCGCAGGCGAGTGACGAGTTCCGCGGCATCTGGCAGCGGATGGCGGCCGGTCGCGCCCTTGATCACCGGGCCGGACAGGTCCTGCTCCAGATCGACGAACTGCGCCCCCGGGATATGGCTCAGCGCATGGCTGCGTCGGCCGTACGCCGGGTCCTCCAGCGCGAAACGGCAGTCGAGAATGCGCAGTTGCGGCTGCTGCAGGCATTCGGCCAGTTGCTGCGCGCTGATGAGTTGGGCAAGAGACATGGGTGGGCTCCGGTCGGCGATGAGTGCTGCACACTAGCAGGCCAGGCACGCTCGATGAATGCCCCCGGCGCGCGCCAGCCGCGATATATACTGCGCGCCTCGTTCGGCCGCGCGCCGGTCGTCAGCCGAATCAAGGAGGGCCGTGTGGCCATCGAAACTCAATGGGTCCTGGATGATGCGCATCTGGCCCGCCTCTGCGCCGAGTGGCGGCAACTGCCCTTCGTGGCGCTCGATACCGAGTTCATGCGCGTCGATACCTTCTATCCGATCGCCGGTCTGGTGCAGATAGGCGATGGGCGATGCGCCTATCTGATCGATCCGCTGACCGTAAAGGACTGGCAGCCGTTCGCCGCGCTGTTGCAGGACACTGCCGTGGTCAAGGTGTTGCACGCCTGCGGTGAGGACCTCGAGGTGCTGTCGCGTCTGACCGGGCAACTACCGGCGCCGCTGTTCGATACCCAGCTGGCGGGCGGCTACCTCAATCTCGGCTTTTCCATGGGCTATTCACGCCTGGTGCATGCGGTGCTGGGGCTCGATCTGCCGAAGGATGAAACCCGCTCCGACTGGCTGCAGCGCCCGTTGAGCGAGATGCAGATGCGCTACGCAGCGGAGGATGTGCAACATCTGGCCGAACTGTATGCCGCGCTGCTACCGCGCCTCAGCGAGGACAAGCGGCGCTGGGTGGTGGAGGACGGTGCCGAGCTGGTCGCCAACCTGCAGCGTGAAACCGATCCGGACGAAGCATATCGCGAGGTCAAGCAGGCCTGGCGATTGCGACCGCAGCAACTCGCCGTGCTCCGTGTGCTGACGGCCTGGCGCGAGCGGCAGGCGCGGGCGCGTAATCAGCCGCGCAACCGCATCCTGCGCGAGGCAAGCCTGTGGCCGCTGGCGCGCACGCAGCCGAAGGACCTGGTAGCGCTGGCGCGTATCGAAGACATGCATCCACGCACGGTGCGCCAGGATGGCGAGACGTTGCTTGAGCTGATTCGTCAGGCCGCCGCGCTGCCGGCGCAGGAATGGCCTGCCGCGTTGCCCGAGCCGCTACCGCTGGAAGCTGCGTCCGTCCTGAAGAAGCTGCGTGCCGTCGGTCAGCGTACGGCGAAGGAATTGGATATCGCGCCGGAGATCATGCTGCGCAAGAAGATTCTCGAGGCGCTGCTCAAGAGCGGCTATCCCAACGGTCCCTACAGTCTCCCCGAGTCGCTGCGCGGTTGGCGCCGCGAGCGCATGGGGCAGGCATTGCTCGACGTACTGGAAAAATCGCCATCATGAAACGCATCTGCTCCATCTATAAAAGTCTGCGCAAGAACGGGATGTACCTGTATGTCGATAAGCGCGACGCGCTCGCGCGCGTGCCCGAGGGACTGCTCGCCGCATTCGGCACGCCGCAGCTCGCATTCGAGCTGGTACTGACGCCGGAGCGCCAGCTGGCGCGCGAGGATATCGGCAAGGTGCTGGCCAATCTCGAGACGCAGGGTTATCACCTGCAGATGCCGCCCGCGGAAGACGATTACATCGAGCACTTGCCTGAAGAGCTGCTGCGCATGAACGACCCGCTGTGACAACGTTACGCAGTCGGACTTGATCGGAGTCGGGTTGCGTGCGGTTTTCAGGCCTATGCTGAAAGTCCCCTGAACAAAGGAGACGGTTCATGAACATCCAATCGTGGTTACTCGGTTCCCTGTTCGCCGGCCTGGCGCTGACGGCCCATGCGCAAGGCGCACCGGCCGCGGCCGACAATTCCGCGGCCTGGCAGCAGCACTGGCAGCAGATGCAGGAGTATCGGCAGGCCTGGCAAGCGGCGAAGACCCCGCAAGAGCGGCAGAAATTGCAGGCTGAACACTGGCAGAGCATGCAATCCGGCATGGGCATGATGGGTGGCTGCCCGATGGTTGGCGGTCCCGGCATGGGCATGAAGGGCGGCAAAGGCATGATGGGCGGGGGCATGATGGGGGCGCCGACCAAGGAGATGCTTGATCTGCGTATTCAGCACATGGAGCAGATGCTGGAGCAGATGCGCAGCCATCGTCAGATGCTCGACCAGTAACGACCCCGCGCGCGTTCGGGCCGCACCCTGCGGCCCGAGTCGCACACCATCCGGTCGCGCTTGGCCCGCCACGGGCCAATGGCTAGACTCACAGTTTTTCTGGAGCCTCAGTCGTAATGGCCGCCAAAGTCGAACCCTTCTGGAAGCGCAAAACTCTCGCCGAACTCGACGCTGAGGAGTGGGAGTCACTGTGCGACGGCTGCGGTCTGTGTTGCCTGCAGAAGCTCGAAGACGAAGAAGACGGCAGCGTCTATTACACGCGCATCGCCTGCAAGCTGCTGGATCTGGATAGCTGTCGCTGCAGCGATTACCCCAATCGCCGTGCCAGCGTGCCGGACTGCATCCAGCTCAATGCCCGGGATGCCGCGCAATTCAAATGGCTGCCGCCGACCTGCGCCTACCGTCTGGTCGCCGAGGGAAAGGATCTGCCGCTCTGGCACCACCTCGTCTGTGGCGATCGCAACGCGGTGCACGTCGAACGTATATCGCAAGCCGGCCGGATGCTCGCTGAAGGCAGCGTTGCCGAAGAGGATTGGGAGGATCACCTGATCTTTCGCGCCGGATGAGTCCGGCGCTTGTCCGATGTCTACCCGCCACCCCTAGTCCCGGAGTCATAGCCCTGATGCGCGTTCATGTGCTTTCCCTGCTTGCCGTTCTGCTGCTCGGCGCGACACCGGCGTGGGCCGGACAGCGGGTCGATCTCGATTACCTCGTGCGCTTTTTCCCCGAGCAGGACCAGGCCGAAGTGCAACTGACGCTGGAAAAAGGCGAGGTAATACGCAGCCTGGATTTGAACCTCGGCGACGAGGGTTACTACAGCGACTTCCAGGCGGATGGCGAATGGCTGCAGCAGTCGCCTGAGCGGGGTATCTGGCGGCCGGCGAAGGGCAAGGCTCGGCTGACCTACCGCGTGCGCATCAGCCATCCTCGCGACAACGGTCGTTTCGATGCGCGGATGACTGCGGACTGGGCGCTGTTTCGTGGCGATGATCTGGTGCCGGCAGCGCGGCTCGATGAGTTGGAGGGGACGAAACTGGTTTCGCGCCTTAGCTTCGAGCTGCCCGAGGGGTGGAAGAGCGTCGAAACCGGTTGGCCGCGTATCGGCAAGAACCGCTTCCGTATCGACAACTCCGAGCGGATCTTTGATCGCCCCACCGGCTGGATGCTTGCCGGCAAGCTGGGCAGCCGTCGCGCGCGGCTAGGCGAAACCGATGTGACGGTTGCCGCGCCGGTGGGCGAGGGCGTGCGGCGCATGGACATCCTCACGCTGCTGACCTTTGTCTGGCCGGAGCTGCAGAACGTATTTCCGCGCGATCCGGACAAGCTGCTGATCGTCGGCGCCGGCGATCCGATGTGGCGTGGCGGGCTCTCCGCGCCGAATTCGCTTTATCTGCACGCCGATCGCCCTCTGGTCAGTGAGAATGGCACCAGCTCGCTGGTTCACGAGCTGGTACATGTCTTCAGCCGCATCAGCGACACCGATCGCAGCGACTGGATCAGCGAAGGTCTGGCCGAGTACTACGCCATCGAACTGATGCGTCGTGCCGGCGGCATGAGCGAGGGGCGCTATCAGGCGGTGCGCGAGCACCTGACGGATTGGAGTCGCGGAATCACCAGTCTGCGTACTGAGCGAGCCACCGGGCCGGTTACCGCGCGGGCGGTGTTGCTGCTGCAGGAGCTGGATCGGGAAATTCGTCAGCGCAGCAAGGGGCGGCATTCGCTGGACGATGTCAGCCGCGGGCTGATGCGTCTGGACAAGGTCAGCACCGATGACTTCATCGATATCACCGCGGCGTTGCTCGGCGGTGCCTCCAAGGTGCTTGCCACGCCGCTGTTGCGATGAGGTCGGCGCAGCGCAAAACGTGCGTTGCGCCTGCGGTCAAATGGGTTGATTCAATCGCATTTATCCCCTATACCCGGTGCGCCGTGCCGATATAATGCGGCCCTTTGCCGATATCCGTTTGGATGGTTGCATAACGGCACCGCGGTGCTGACGCACCGTGCCGTTTTGCGGCGTTCGGCGGCAGTCCTCTGGAAGAAATCTATGAAAAGCGCAGAAATCCGTGAAGCCTTCCTGAGCTTCTTCGAAGAGAAGGGGCACACCCGTGTGGCCTCCAGTTCGTTGATTCCGGCGAACGACCCGACGCTGCTGTTCACCAACGCCGGCATGAACCAGTTCAAGGACTGCTTCCTCGGCCTGGAGAAGCGCGCCTATACCCGCGCCACTACTAGCCAGAAGTGCGTGCGTGCCGGCGGCAAGCACAACGACCTGGAAAACGTCGGCTACACCGCGCGTCACCACACCTTCTTCGAGATGCTCGGCAACTTCAGCTTCGGCGATTATTTCAAGCGCGACGCCATTACCTATGCCTGGGAGTTCCTCACCTCCGAGAAGTGGCTGAACCTGCCCAAGGAAAAGCTCTGGGTGACCGTCTACGCCACCGACGACGAGGCCTACGACATCTGGACCAAGGACGTCGGCATTCCCGCCGAGCGCATGGTGCGCATCGGCGACAACAAGGGTGCGCCCTACGCCTCCGACAACTTCTGGGCGATGGGCGATACCGGCCCGTGCGGCCCCTGCACCGAGATATTCTTCGACCATGGCGAGCACATCTGGGGCGGCCCGCCCGGCTCCCCGGAAGAGGACGGTGACCGCTACATCGAAATCTGGAACAACGTGTTCATGCAGTTCAACCGCACCGCGGACGGCGTCCTGCACCCGCTGCCGGCGCCGAGCGTGGATACCGGCATGGGACTGGAGCGCATCAGTGCCGTGCTGCAGCACGTGAACTCCAACTACGAAATCGACCTGTTCCAGAGTCTGCTCAATGCGGCAGCCGAGGCCATCGGTTGCGCCAACGAAGGCCAGGCCTCGCTCAAAGTGGTCGCTGACCACATCCGCTCCTGCGGCTTTCTGATCGCTGACGGGGTGACCCCGTCCAACGAAGGGCGCGGCTATGTGCTGCGGCGCATCATTCGCCGCGCCTGCCGTCACGGTAACAAGCTGGGTGCCAGAGGTAGCTTCTTCTATCGCATCGTTGCGGCGCTGGTTGCCGAAATGGGCGAGGCTTTCCCTGAACTGAAACAGCAGCAGGCGCATATCGAACGCGTGCTGAAGAACGAGGAAGAACAGTTCGCCAAGACTCTCGAGCAGGGCCTGAAGATTCTCGAGCAGGACCTGGCTGAACTGTCGGGCAGCATCATTCCTGGCGATGTGGTGTTCAAGTTGTACGATACCTACGGCTTCCCGGTGGACCTGACCGCGGATATCGCTCGTGAGCGGGAGCTTACCCTCGATGAGGAAGGTTTCGAGCGCGAAATGCAGGCTCAGCGCGAGCGCGCCCGTTCGGCCAGTGCCTTCGGCATGGACTACAACAGCCTGGTCAAGGTCGAGGGCGAGACACGCTTCACGGGCTACCAGGGTACGGTCGGTCAGGGCACGGTGTTGGCGTTGTTCAAGGAAGGCATGGCGGTGGATAGCCTGAGCGCCGGCGAGGAGGGCGTGGTGGTTCTGGACCAGACGCCGTTCTATGCCGAATCGGGCGGTCAGGTCGGTGACTGCGGCTATCTCGCGGCCGAAGGTCTGCGCTTCGATGTGCGCGACACCAGCAAGGCGGGTGGGGCGTTTCTGCACCACGGCATACTCGACAGCGGCAACTTGCGCGTCGGCTCCAGCGTCGATGCGACTGTTGACGCCTCGGTGCGTCAGGCCACCGCGCTCAATCATTCGGCCACTCACCTGCTGCATGCCGCACTGCGCGAGACGCTCGGTGAGCATGTGAGCCAGAAGGGCTCGCTGGTCGATAGCCAGCGGCTGCGTTTCGATTTCAGCCATTTCGAGGCAATCAAGCCCGCACAACTCAAGGCCCTGGAAGACAAGGTCAACGCCGAGATCCGTCGCAACACCGCGGTGGATGTCGAGGAAACCGACATCGACACCGCCAAGGCGAAGGGTGCGATGGCGCTGTTCGGCGAGAAGTATGGCGACACCGTGCGAGTGCTGAGCATGGGTGGCGGATTCTCGGTGGAGCTGTGCGGCGGCACCCATGTGTCGCGTACAGGCGACATCGGCCTCTTCAAGATCGTCAGCGAAGGCGGCGTAGCTGCCGGGGTACGGCGTATCGAGGCGGTGACTGGAGCCCAGGCGCTGGCATATCTGAACGATGCCGAGGAGCAGTTGAAGGAAGCGGCGAGCCTGGTCAAGGGCAGTCGGGAAAACCTGCTCGACAAGCTGGCCGGTGTGCTCGAGCGCAACCGTCAGCTGGAAAAGGAGCTGGAGCAGCTCAAGGCCAAAGCGGCCAGCGCTGCTGGCGATGACCTTGCCGGTTCAGCAATCGAACTGCAGGGGGTGCGAGTGCTGGCGGCGCGCCTGGATGGGCTGGATGGCAAGGCTCTGCTCGCACTGGTCGATCAGCTCAAGAACAAGCTCGGCAGTGCGGTGATCCTGCTCGGCGGCGTGCAGGATGACAAAGTGGTGCTGGTGGCGGGCGTGACCCAGGATCTTACGGCTCGATTCAAAGCGGGCGACCTGATGAAGCAGGCCGCGGCAGCAGTGGGCGGCAAGGGCGGCGGGCGTCCGGATATGGCTCAGGGCGGCGGTAGCGAGCCTGGGCGGCTGGATGATGCCCTCGGTCTTGCGCGCTCTTTCGTCGAGCAGGGGCTCTGAGGCGAGCTGGACGGTTTAACGACTGCCCTCGAAGGGCTTAGGCGGTAATGAAATGGCTTTGATCGTACAGAAATTTGGCGGCACTTCGGTCGGTTCCGTTGAGCGCATCGAGCAGGTGGCCGAGAAGATCAAGAAGTTTCGCGACGGCGGAGACGATATCGTCGTCGTGGTATCGGCCATGAGCGGCGAAACCAATCGGCTTATCGATCTGGCCAAACAGATCAGCGATCGGCCGGTAGCGCGCGAGCTGGATGTGATGGTATCTACCGGCGAGCAAGTGACGATTGCCTTGCTGGCTATGGCTTTGATCAAGCGCGGTGTGCCGGCGGTTTCGTTCACGGGCAATCAGGTGCGCATTCTGACCGACAGCGCGCACACCAAGGCGCGCATCCTGCAGATTGATTCGCAGCGCATCCAGCGCGAGCTTAAGGCGGGGCGTGTGGTGGTGGTGGCCGGTTTCCAGGGTGTGGACGGAAAAGGCAATATCACCACGCTCGGTCGCGGCGGTTCGGATACGACGGGCGTGGCACTGGCCGCCGCGCTCAAGGCCGATGAGTGCCAGATTTACACGGACGTTGACGGCGTCTATACCACCGATCCACGGGTCGTGGCCAAGGCCCGGCGCCTGGACAAGATCACCTTCGAGGAAATGCTCGAAATGGCCAGTCTGGGCTCGAAAGTGCTGCAGATCCGCGCCGTCGAGTTTGCCGGTAAGTACAGCGTGCCTCTGCGCGTGCTGCATAGCTTTCAGGAGGGTCCCGGGACCCTCATCACCCTTGATGAAGAGGAATCCATGGAACAGCCGATCATCTCAGGCATCGCCTTCAATCGCGACGAAGCCAAGCTGACCATCCGTGGGGTGCCGGACACGCCCGGCGTGGCCTTCAAGATTCTCGGTCCGATCAGTGCTGCCAATGTCGAGGTCGACATGATCGTGCAGAACGTGGCGCACGATAACACCACGGACTTCACCTTCACCGTGCATCGCAACGACTACAACAGCGCATTGCAGATTCTGCAGACCATTGCGAACGAGATGGGCGCTCGGGAGGTTATCGGTGATACCGATATCGCCAAGGTGTCGATTGTCGGGGTAGGCATGCGCTCGCATGCTGGCGTTGCGAGTCGCATGTTCGAGGCGCTGGCGAAGGAGAACATCAATATCCAGATGATCTCGACTTCCGAAATCAAGGTTTCGGTGGTCATCGAGGAAAAGTATCTCGAGCTCGCCGTGCGCGCGCTGCATACTGCATTCGAACTGGATGCCCCGGCTGCGAAAACGGCCGAGTGAAGCACAGAAGGCGCGTCTAGTACGCGCCTTCTGTCGTATTGGCTGTGGCGCGAGGAACTTTACCGCCTCGCCAGAAGGTCAATAGCTGGTGCAAGCTGTACGCTAAGCGTGTCGCGGCGCATTATCCGCCTTTTATTTTGCAGACTGCTTACTGACTGAATCCGTTTTAAGGAGAAAGGAATGCTGATTCTGACTCGCCGGGTCGGAGAGACCCTGATGGTGGGTGACGATGTGACTGTCACTGTTTTGGGTGTGAAGGGGAACCAGGTACGCATCGGTGTGAATGCACCCAAGGAGGTTGCGGTGCATCGCGAAGAGATTTATCAGCGCATCCAGAAAGAGAAGGATCAAGAACCAAGCCACTAATTTTTATGTAATTTCTGGCTTTGCAAACGGGGTAAAGATGGTTATGATGCGCCCCGTGTTGCGGAGAGGTGGCCGAGTGGCCGAAGGCGCTCCCCTGCTAAGGGAGTACACCTCAAAAGGGTGTCGGGGGTTCGAATCCCCCCTTCTCCGCCATTTTGCGTTCTAGGGTTTTTGGTTTGCGGATGCCTGCTTTCAGTGGAAAGCGTCAAGGTAAAATGCTTGACCGACATGCTCAACTCCCTATAATGCGCACGCTCAGCGCACTCATAGCTCAGCTGGATAGAGTACTCGGCTACGAACCGAGCGGTCGGAGGTTCGAATCCTCCTGAGTGCGCCATTATGTAAGAAGCTTTGATTTTCATCGAAGGTTCTGCAGCCAGAAGCGAGCTGGCTTATCAAGCGCTTACGCACTCATAGCTCAGCTGGATAGAGTACTCGGCTACGAACCGAGCGGTCGGAGGTTCGAATCCTCCTGAGTGCGCCATACCAAGAAGGGCCTGCAGTAATGCAGGCCCTTTTTCGTTTCTGAGCGAATCATCGTTTGCCGGTAACGCAGCCTTTCTCATCGAAGGTTACGGTACGCGCTCGGCCTTCGCTTTTCTCGTAGCGATAGCGAGTGCGGCCATTGGTGCTGACGACGCTACTGGGGCGTCCAAGGGCGCTTTCCACGTCGGAACGAGTCATCCCGCTGAGTATCCGCTGTTTGATGATCGCCTCGCGGCGTTCTCCGCCGCTGATGAGGTTGCCGCAGCCATCGTGCCGTTCGGCGACGATGGTGAGCTGGTCGCTCGACGGCGTCGTCTTGCGCGTGCTGTGCGGATTGGTCGTAGCCATTTTGACCGCCTTGCCGCTACCGGGCGTGGGGTTGTAGGCGTGCTGTTTCTGTATGTCGGTGCCGCCTGGACAGCCTTGCTGAGCGTAGGTGATTCGTCCTGCCTCGTCCGTACAGCGAAATACCGTTGCTGCGGCCGGTGCCTGGCTGATCAGTATGGCGAAGGCGAATAAGGTGGCGGAAAGGGGGTAATGCATGTTCGTCCTCCATGACGAAGAAAGGGCATAAGCCTAGGCGTAAAATTCTTCTTGTGCAGCTGTGCCTTGCTGTGACGTGAAGGCGTCGACAGATGAGCTCGCCTCGTGTTGGTGGTGTTCGGGCGACTGCACAGCTGGCGCAAGCAGTTGTATTCGCGGTCATTCGAACAGCCTTGCCGAGAGCGGTGGTATCATTGCGGCGTTCGCCTTCGGGCTTGTGGAATCGAACCATCCCATGGACTTACCCAGTAGTCGCTCAAGAATCCTGCTTGCCAATCACATGACTGATTGATCCTCTTGGCGTGCCCTCGCGCTGGGGGTGGAGTGCGCCATGACAGAAGTAGAAGCAAAAAAAACGCAAGAAACGCTGCAGGATCGCCTGGCGCAGGTGATCGAACTATTGCATCGGCACCGCCTGGTCGAGGATCTCACACATCGTCAGGAGGGAGAGCATCAGGAGCTGGTGGAGAGCCTGGTGCATCGGCAAAACCTAGCGGAATTGCAGCGCAAGCTCGATGCGCTGCATCCGGCAGACGTTGCGCATATTCTCGAAGCGCTTCCTCTCGATGACCGTCTTACCGTTTGGCAGCTAGTAAAAGCCGAACGCGACGGCGACATTCTTCTCGAAGTTTCCGACGCGGTGCGCGAGACGCTGATCGCCGACATGGACGATCACGAGCTGCTTGCCGCCGCCAAGGAAATGGATGCCGATGAGCTGGCCGACCTTGCGCCCGAACTTCCGCGGGATGTCGTGCACGAGCTGATGGAAACGCTCGATGCGCAGCAGCGAGAGCGGGTTCGCTCAGCTCTGTCCTATGAGGAAGATCAGGTCGGTGCGCTGATGGACTTCGAGATGGTGACCATCCGCGAGGATGTCAGTCTAGAGGTCGTGCTGCGCTACCTGCGTCGCCTCAAAGAGCTGCCTGGTCATACCGACAAGCTGTTCGTGGTCGATTACGACGGCGTGCTCAAAGGCGTGTTGCCGATCAAGCGGCTGCTGGTCAATGACCCGGAAAAGCAGGTGGCCGAGGTCATGGCCAGCGATCCCGTCACCTTTCATCCTGACGAAGACGCCTACGAGGCGGCGCAAGCCTTTGAGCGCTATGACCTGGTTTCCACGCCTGTTGTCGACAAGGGCGGAAAGCTGATCGGGCGCCTCACAATCGATGAGATGGTTGACCTGATTCGCGAAGAGAGCGAGAGCGAAGTGCTCAGCATGGCTGGTCTGCGCGAAGAGGAGGACATATTCGCGTCAGTGTGGAAATCGGTTCGCAACCGTTGGGCCTGGCTCGCCGTGAATCTTGTTACCGCGTTTATTGCTTCACGTGTGATTGGTCTGTTCGACGGTTCGATCGAGAAATTGGTGGCGCTTGCAGCGCTGATGCCGATTGTTGCTGGGATCGGTGGCAACTCGGGTAACCAGACGATCACCATGATCGTGCGCGCTATGGCGCTCGATCAGGTTGGTACCGGCAATACGGCCCGTTTGTTGCGCAAGGAGCTGGGAGTGGGGCTGGCCAACGGCGTAGTTTGGGGGGGGGTGATTGGGCTTGTGGCCTACTGGTTATACGGCAGCTGGTCGCTGGGCGTGGTGATGACGGCCGCAATGACCTTGAATCTCCTGCTGGCTGCGTTGATGGGGGTACTTATTCCGATGACACTTGCCCGTCTGGGGCGCGATCCGGCAATGGGGGCCAGCGTGATGATCACGGCCATGACCGACAGCGGTGGCTTTTTCATCTTTCTAGGTTTGGCGACAGTTTTCCTTCTCTAGCCCTGGCATTTAGCAATAAAAAAATCCGATGCCCCCACAGGGCATCGGATTTTTTATTGGCACACATCGAAACTGACAAGACCAGCTTGTGGCTGCTGGCGCTCAGGCTTCTTCTTTAGCCAGCTCCGCGTCCTGAGCGATCAGAGCAATCAGGGCATTCTGTTGGCGATGCGTGAGCTGGCGGAAGCGCTGTAGCAGCTCACGCTCGTGCATCGAAAGTTCGGGGCTATCCAGGCGCATGCTCAGATCATCATCTAATGCACCTTCCTGCAGCAGGCTCTGCTCCAGGCGCGCAATGATCTCGGAGTTCATGCTGCGGTGGTGGTTGCGCGCGACGTCGGCAATGCGCTCACGCATGCCGTCGGGCAGTCGAACCACGAATTTGTCAGCCGTTCGGCTGGAATAAACTGCCTGCTTCATAGGGCGCATAATAAACCGGTTAGTCAGGTTGGCGTGGTGGCTTATTGCCGTGAAAGGTCATTGGTCTGACAACCGCCGTCCCGCGCTGTTCCGTTTGCGTAGAAAAACTTTTGGGACGGGTTGGTGGCGCCAATTGTACGGCGGTTATGCGAAGCGGGTAAAGGCATTTTGCTATTAGTGTGCGCTGATCGTGATCGGCCGCACCCCAGACAATCGCAAGCCGGGCGCAGATAATGTCAACGCAGCACGGGATCGAACTTTATGCGTCGCCCAATCAACATGGCACCTATAAACGCCAGGCCGCAGATAACCAGTCCTGCCTGCGCGGCGATGTACCAGCCTTTGGCAACTTGTGGCTCGATGATCAGAAATGCGCCGAAGATCGCCCCAATAACTAGACAGAAGATGGCGAAGTTGGACATTGCAGCTCCCTCTACGTTTAGTCGGCCGCTAAATCGGATCAGAAGATCCATCGCTGTGGTTGACTGAGGCTCGTTGGGCCGGCTCCGCTCATGTTTAGAGCGCGTGCGGCAGGTGCTTCGAGGCCCGGCATGCCTGGCTGCGCTGCATTCGCTGTTCTGAAATCGGTGCTGTGTTCCGTTGGCGGGTGTGTCATGGCTGCATTGAGTGCGAGCGTCGTGCCGAGCAGGCAAATCATTTTCCACATGATGCGTATCCTTCGCTGATGGGCTATTCCAAAAGGAAGCACGCGTCATGCCAACGATTTGTTAAATAAAATCACTTTAAAATCAATAAGATAGCGTAATTGTTGGAAGATATCGTATTGCAGAATGCATGATTCTAAAAATCGAAATTGCATTTTGCATGCTGGCTGATGGGCGCCCTGGCATGACAAAAACGGCTCGGCTCGCTAACATGCCGCGCGCACGTCCCAGTAGCTCAATTGGATAGAGCATCCCCCTCCTAAGGGGAAGGTTGTGAGTTCGAACCTCGCCTGGGACGCCA
>Ga0172382_10007999_pt1 | contig 14879 bp, 7 predicted proteins | sample Leawel138RmetaG_FD_122245 | JGI IMG/M metagenome (GOLD analysis project Ga0172382, IMG submission 122245) | Leachate microbial communities from a municipal landfill in Southern Ontario, Canada - Leachate well 138R metaG | ecosystem: Engineered > Solid waste > Landfill > Unclassified | place...
GGTTATGGCGCGGACGCGACTTATTTCCAAGGGAACGGTCCGGCTCCGGAAATTTCTGATAATTACGTCCTTAGCCGTTCAAGCCAATATGGCAATAATTCTCTAGATTTTTCTTTAATCTTAAGTGATGACCCGGCGGTTTTAGCCGCTTTGGCCGCGGCTGAAATAGAGAATGAGGAGGCAGGAGAAGAGGAAGGCGAAGCAGGAGATAATGCGGGAGAAGAGGGGGAAACTGGAGGGGAAGAGGAAGGGATAGAAGATGAGGGAAATAACGTTGAAGAAAGCGGTGAAGAAAATCAAGGGACCGAAGAAGAGGCCAATATCGAAACTGAATCCGGGACCGAGACCGAAGAAGCCACGGATGACGGAACCGGCTCCGGGTCTGAGGCCGAAACCGGAGCCGAAATTGAATCCGAAACCGGATCCGAAGCTGAAGCTGAAGCTGAAGCCGAGGCCCCCCTGGCTCTAATCAGTAAAATTTATGCGACTGGAAATGATGATTGGATAGAGCTTTATAATCCGACCGATTTTGATTTTGATTTGGCCGCGTCCGGCTATCGTTTGGAAAAAACTAAGACCGCTGTTGATCCGTCGTTAATTATGCGGATTGGCGATGCCGCGGATGGGACTTATCCCGGCGGGACGATTATTAAAGCCAAAGATTATTATTTAATCGTTCGCGATGAGGCCAGTGATTACTATTTAAGCCGGGCAGACGCAATTGCGACGCGGGATGAGTTCTCCTGGACCGTTTCCGGTTATACTTTGTATTTAGGTATTGGCGCTATCAGCGCGAGTGATGATTCGGATATAATTGACGCGGTCGGCTATGGCGCGGATGCGACTTACTTCCAAGGGAACGGTCCGGCTCCGGAAATTTCCGATAATTATTTCTTAAATCGGAGCTCTTGGAGCGGCGATAACGCGGTTGATTTTAATTTATCACCGGCCGAAGATCCGATTGCCGCGGCCGCTTTGGCCGCGGCGTCGTCGGATGATAGCGCTCCGCCGACAGAAGAAATAGAACCGACAACAGAACTTGAAGATAAGGACGGCTTAACCTTGATCCGTTCGGACGGTTTAATAAACCTCTGGCACTTCGACGAATGTTACGGCGAAGGCAGTTGGGCGGTCGGCCGCTGGGATTGCGCGCGGGCAGTCGGGGGATATAATGACGACTTTTCCGCGGCTCTTGACCCGGCGGCCGATCTTAATGATTTTTCTTTAGCGCTTAATTATAAAAAAGCGGGCAATAGTCCGCGTTTGACCATAAATTTAAAAAATGATGAAGAAAATAGGGTTATTTTTACTTTAGAATCTGGTTTGATAACGGTTAAGGGATTGCCGGAGACAGAAGGGCGCTATTATCTTGATGTTCCTTTCGGTGAAGAATGGCATCAGGCCGTTTTAACCGTTAATTGGGAAAAAGATTATTGGGCGGTTTATATAGACGGAGAAGAGCGTATCAGGGAGTCGTTTATGGCGGCGTTGCCAATAATTAATGCTTTAAGCGCCGGCGGTACGGCCGGAGCGGTTTTAATGGATGAGGTCGCGGTTTGGAATCGTCCTTTAAGCGGCACGGAAATTGCTTTTATTAATAACTCGGCCGCGCCGTTTAGCCCTTTAAGCCCTCGTGAAGCGAAAATTATTCCGGAGCTTAAATATCATTGGAATTTTTCCGAGGGTACGGGTGAGACGGCTCTAGATAATGTTAGCGGTGCGACGCTTGATTTGCCGGGTGGCGCCTGGACGGCGCGGGCGCATGATAATTATGCTTTAAGTACGGTTTATAATAAAACCTATACGGCTGATTTTTCAAGCGCTTTAGTTTCTCGAGATATTTCTTTGACTTTTTGGTGGCGCAATAGCGCTTATCCGCAGGAAGGCCGGGCCAATATTTTTCTCGGTAATCATATTTTTTCATTATTGACGAATTATTATCGGCCGGCTTACTGGTTTAATAATTCTTACGGAATAATTAGTCAGGGAGCGGATATAACTATTCCGAATGACGATGCTTGGCATCATTTAGCTTTTGTTTATGATTCTCATGACTATCGTCTTAGATTTTATGTGGACGGGGAAGAAACAAAGGCCATTCCTTTAATTTGGTGGCCGCCGGAAACCGCGATTCAGGATCTCAAGATTACCAGCGACGGCCAAAGTTCCGCCCTTGACGACCTTAAAATCTGGCGTGGCGCTTTAAGCGCGGAACAGATTAGAGAAATATATGCTAATAATTAAGAAAAAAAGCCGCGTTCAGCGGTTTTTTTCTTGCTTTTTTTTGTCTTTTATTGTACTATTTTAAACGTTATCGAGGTAAGCGGGCGATCGCTCCGTTTTTTAAATAGTTCGCTGTTTAAAAGGGGGAGAGGAAAGTCCGGACTCCAAAAACAAGATAGTGGGTAACGCCCACCGATTGATCTTTGATATTTATTAAGGGTCGGTTAGGGATAGCGCCACAGAGACAATACTAATTCCGGAATATTTAAACGGAATAAAAGGTGAAAAGAAATCGGGTGCGTTGAGCGCGGCTTCGGCCGGGTAAAGCGCTACCGTTTTCGGCCTCCGGCGACGGAGAGACCGCGGCAAGCCCTATCTTGGAGCAAGAGCAAACTCGTTTTATTTTTAGCTTCGGCTGATTATAAAGCGAAGACAAGTAGCTCGCTTGAGCCCTTTGGCAACATCGGGCCTTAGATAAATGATCGCTTAGAACAGAATCCGGCTTACGGCTGCCTTGATAACTTTAGTTTATTAGCGCTTGGCGCTTCATATATGAAAACAAGAAAAATCGAATCTTTTTTTTCCGTGCTTTTCGTGCCTTTGGATTTTATCCTCGTGGTTTTGGCCGGAGTTTCCGCTTATTATTTAAGATTCTCTGAATGGTCGGTGAGCATCCGCCCGGCAATTTTTAATTTGCCATTTGCCGGTTATTTTAAGTCCTTACTCTTAATGGCGCTTCTTTGGCTGATAATTTTTGCTATTGCCGGTTTATATCAGATTCGCAGCGCGCATCAAATCGCTCAGGAGCTTAAAAAAATATTTTTAGCCTGTTCGACCGGTTTAGCTTTAGTAGCGATTATAATCTTTTTTCAGCGCGATCTTTTTGATTCGCGTTTTATTGTTTTAGCCGGTTGGCTCCTGGCAACTGTTTATCTTAGCTTGAGCCATATTATCGTCCGCTGGATAGAACGCCGTTTGCTTATTTTCGGAATTGGCGTTCATAAAGTTATCTTAGTCGGAGATTCTAAAACTACGGATAATCTGATGGCGGAATTTTCCCGCAATCGTCGGTCCGGTTTTGAAGTTATTAAACGGGTATGGGATTTTTCTTTAGAAACTGCCCAGGAATTGATTGATTTTATAAAAGATCGGGAGGTCGATGAGATAATCCAGAGTGATCCTAATTTAAGTAAGATTGAAACCTTGCGGCTTTATGATTTTGCTAATGAAAACCATGTTACTTTTAAATATGTGGCCGATCTTCTAGAAGTAAAAGTTTTACGGACGGAAGTGGCGGAAATAATCGGTATTCCGGTTGTAGAAGTGAAACGGACGACTTTGGACGGCTGGGGTCGGATTTTTAAACGAATTTTTGATGTTATTTTTTCCGGATTATTTATTTTAATCTTATCGCCGATAATCCTTTTAACCATGTTAGCAATCAAGCTTGATTCGCGCGGTCCGGTTTTCTTTTCACGTCGCGATGACGGAACCCCGGTTACCCGGGTCGGGGAAGGCGGTCAGCCCTTCCGTTATTTCAAATTCCGTTCCATGATTCCGAATTCCGACAGCATGCGCTATAAAGAATTGGCCGAACATAATCTGCGGACCGACGGTCCGATGGTTAAGATTAAGGACGATCCGCGGGTTACTCGGGTCGGAAAGTTTATCCGCCGCTGGTCAATTGATGAATTACCGGAATTATTTTTGGTTTTTAGCGGCCGGATGAGCTTAGTCGGACCGCGGCCGCATTTACCGGAAGAAGTGGCGAAGTATGAAAATTATCATCGGAAAACTTTGACGATCAAACCGGGGATTACCGGCTTGGCTCAAGTATCGGGTCGGAGCGATTTACCTTTTGAAGAAGAAGCGAAGCTCGATATTTATTATATTGAAAATTGGACCATGCTTTTAGATATTTCTATTTTATTAAGAACGCCTTTCGCGGTTATTAAGCATCGGGAGGCGGAATAAAGATAAATAAGTTTTTGAATTGCGGTTGATAAATATCGGAAAACGAGAAATAATAAATTATAAAGAAAGATTTAATTATGAGAGTTGCTCTAATTCATGATCATCTAGCTCAAGACGGCGGGGCTGAAAAAGTGTTGCAGGTTTTAGCCGGCATGTTTCCGGAGGCGCCGATTTATACTTTGCTTAGCGAGCGGAAGCAGGTTGATAAATATTTTCCGGGCCGGCGGATTGAAACCTCAATTATCCAGAAATTGCCGGGTGGCGTGAAACATTACCAATGGTATTTAGCTTTTATGCCTATGGCCGTGGAGTTTTTTGATTTGCGTGGCTATGATTTGGTTATTTCCGATTCAAGCTCTTTTGCTAAAGGCGTGATCACCCGACCGGACTGCCTGCATATTGATTATTGCCATACGCCGACGCGTTATCTTTGGAGCGATACGCATCAATATATTAATGAACTGAAATATAATCGGTGGTTTAAAAAAATAATTTCCATGGTTTTGAATCGAATTCGGATTTGGGATCGGGCGGCGGCTCAGCGGCCGGACATTATGATTGCTAATTCGGAAACGATCAAGCAAAGGATTTTTAAATATTATCGTCGGGAAGCCGTCGTTATCTATCCGCCGGTTGAAGTTGATAAGTTTAAAGTTGCGGAAACAAAAAGCGCCGAGGAAGAATATTTTTTAGCCGGTTGCCGTTTGGCCCCGTATAAACGTATTGATTTAGTTGTTGAGGCCTTTAAGCAATTAGGTCAGGAATATAAATTAAAGATTTTTGGCGATGGTGTTGATTTGAAGCGTTTGAAAAAGATTTCTGCCGGAGCCGGCAATATTGAATTTTTAGGACGGGTGAGCGAAGAGGAGAAAATTAAGCTGTTTAGTAATGCTTTGGCCTTTATAAATCCCCAGGAAGAAGATTTTGGGATTACCGCGGTCGAGTCCATGGCCGCCGGCCGGCCGGTTATCGCTTACCGGAAAGGCGGCGCGACGGAAACGATCCTTGAAGGGAAGACCGGAATATTTTTTGACGAGCAGACGCCGGCGGCATTAGCGGAAGCAATTAAGAATTTCCGGGCGGCTGATTTCGATCCGGTAGAAATCCGTCAGCAAGCCGAAAAGTTTTCCGTAGAGAATTTTAAGAATAGGTTAAGGGAGCTAATAGATAGTAAGTTATGAAAATCGGTATCGACATCAGAGTTTTAATGGATAAGCAATATAGCGGCATATCAGAATATACCGCTAATTTATTAACTGCGATTTTGCGCCGGAATGAGGCCGCGGCCGCGCCGGATGATTATGTTTTATTTTATAATTCTTTTCATGATTTAAACGGCCGTTTAGATAAATGGTCCGACGCTCATTCCCGGGTAATCGCGACGCGTTGGCCGAACAAGATTTTTAATTATTTACTTCAGAAAACCTTGGCTTGGCCGAAGATTGATAAGGTTTTGGGCGGGGTCGATTTATTCTGGTCGCCGCATTTTAATTTTACCCGGCTCAGCCCTGTGCCGATCGGCCCGAAAAAAATAATTACCGTTCATGACCTCTCCTTTCTCCGCTATCCGGAATTTTTTTCCAGACGGAAGAATCTTTGGCATCGCGCTTTAAGCATTAAAAAAACTTTACGCGCCGCCGATAAGATTATCGCGATTTCAGAAAATACTAAAAATGATTTAATTGAGCTCATCGGTATCGCGCCGGAAAAAATAAAAGTAATTTATTCCGGGAATAATTATTTAGTAAAAATTAATGGTTCCGCGAAAGATAGAGAAGATGAGAGTTCTGCGGTTGAAAAAATTAAAGATGAAATTAAAAATATTACTGATAGCCGTTTTATTTTATATTTAGGCAATATTGAACCGCGTAAAAATGTTGACGGTTTAATCAAAGCTTATGACCGCCTGCGTTCCGATGACCGGTCCGGCCGTTTTAAAGATTTGAAATTGGTGATTGCCGGAGCCAAGGCCTGGAAGAACCGCGCCGCTTATCTGGCGCAAAAAAAATCGTCTTATTGTAATGATATTAAATTTTTAGGTTATGTTAGCCAAAAAGATAAAGAAATTTTAATGGCTTCAGCTGTGGTTTTCTGTTACCCCTCTTTTTACGAGGGCTTTGGATTCCCGCCGCTTGAAGCGATGTCGGCCGGAACACCGGTTGTTTGTTCTAATGTTTCAAGTTTGCCGGAAGTTGTCGGAGATGCTGCCTTGACGGTTAATCCGTTTAAGATTGAAGAAATTGTCGAGGCCTTGCGCTTAGTTTTAAGCGATGAAAAATTACGGCAAAAATTAGTAGAGCGCGGACATCGACGGGCGGCGTTATTTTCCTGGGATAAAGCGGCAGGAGAATATTTGGAGTTATTCCAGAAGCTTAAATGACTTATGGCAGAAAGAAAAAATAATAAAAAGAAAAAAGTTTTAGTGGCGATGAGCGGCGGCGTTGATTCTTCGGTCGCGGCGCAGCTGCTTAAGAACCAGGGTTATGAAGTCGCCGGAGTTTTTTTGAATTTTTGGAAAGATAAGAGTGCGACGGACGGTCAGGCACCGGCCGAGAATCGCTGCTGTTCCTTGCAAGCTCTGCTTGATGCGCGGGCTGTGGCCGCCCAGATCGGCATTCCGCTTTATTCTTTTGATTTCGCTTTGCCGTTTAAGAAAAATGTCGTTGATTATTTCTTAGACGAGTATGCCGCCGGTCGAACGCCGAACCCTTGTACAGTCTGTAATAAGAAAATCAAGATTGGCCGCTTATTAGCGAACGCCCGTCTGCTCGGCTTTGATTATCTCGCGACCGGGCATTACTTGCGCTTAAAAAATGACGGGCGTACCGTTCGTTTATTTAAAGCCAAAGATAAAAACAAAGATCAATCCTATTTTCTTTATACTTTCACGCCGCGTGAATTAAAACATTTATTATTTCCGCTTGGAAATTATACTAAGCCCCAGGTGCGCGCCTTAGCCGCTAAATTCAAACTTAAAGTCGCGGCCAAACCCGAGAGCCAGGATATCTGCTTTTTATCCGGCGATCATAATAATTTTTTAAAGCGGCATTTGAAACTTAAGCCGGGGGAAATTCGAAGTTTAGAAAGCAACGAGAAAATCGGCGAGCATCTCGGCCTGCCTTTATATACTATCGGCCAGCGACGCGGTTTGGTTGGCGGTACTGGGCCTTATTATGTTGCTGGTTTTGATTGGGAAAAGAATATTCTGTATGTCGTTAAAAAATGGGACGAGAAAATATTATATCGTTCCGAGTTAAAAGCAGAAAAAGTAAATTGGCTATCCGGTCGGGCGCCACGTCGCGCTTTTCGATGTTCCGCCGTTATCCGTTATGGGCATCCGGCTGTGCCGTGCGTGGTTGAATTAGTAAAAGAAACAAAAGGGAAGGGCGAAAAAAATAAAAAAAAGAAGAAAGGAGTTGATGATTTACCCGTAAAAAAAATAAAAGGCCAGGTTATTGAACAGCGCTACGATTATTTAGTTAGATTTTCAAAACCCCAGCGCGCCATAACTCCCGGCCAAAGTGTGGTGTTTTATAATAAAGACCAAATTTTGGGGGGAGGGGTGATTGGGAATAATTAGAGATAAACGGAAGAAGATTAAAAATCAAGAAGTGATAATTAATGAAAGGAGATATAGTTGATATATAAAATAGTCAGTTTACCAAATTAAAAAACAGATTATCAAATCTGTTTTTTTGTGCCCAAGGCGGGAATCGAACCCGCACGGAGTCGCCTCCACGCGATTTTGAGTCGCGCGCGTCTGCCAGTTCCGCCACTCGGGCGCTTATTGATTACGAAAATTAGTATAGTAAATAAATCGTTGATTGTCAAAATTGTCAAAGCTCTTTCTTTAGGATATAATAAAAATAGCGGAGAAAAATATTTTTTCGCATTTTTAGATAATTTTATGGGTAAAACCATTGCGATTGTCAACCAAAAAGGCGGGGTGGGAAAAACCACGTCCGCCGTCAATATCGGCGCTTATTTAGCTTACTTAGGCAAGCAGGTTTTGCTTGTTGATATTGACCCGCAGGCCAACGCGACTTCCGGTCTCGGCCTTGATCATCGGAACCTTGAAGCCGGGGTTTATGAGGCGTTGATTGGCGATAAGCCGTTAGCTCAGGTAATAAAACGAAGCGTCCAGTCCGGCCTTAAGGTCGCGCCAGCGACCTTGTCTTTGGCTGGAGCCGGCGTGGAAATGGTTAATATGGAAAATAGGGAATTCCGCCTAGCCAATGTCTTGGAAGAAATAAAAAAGGAATTTGATTATATTATTATTGACGGGCCGCCTTCACTCGGGCTTTTAACGGTTAATAGCTTAGTGGCCGCCGACGAAGTTTTAATCCCGATTCAGAGCGAATATTACGCGCTTGAAGGGTTAAGCCAGCTTTTGGAAACGATTAGTTTGGTCCAGAACAATTTAAAACCGAGCTTAGGTATCATGGGCGCGATTATTACCATGTTTGACCGCCGGAATAAATTATCCGAATCGGTGATGGAAGAATTATACCAATATTTCCCGAATCGGATTTTCCGTTCGGTTATCCCGCGCAGCGTCCGTTTGGCCGAAGCGCCGAGCTATGGCCGTTCAATCTTGCATTATGACCCAAAATCCAAAGGCGGACGAGCTTACGAAGGCCTGGCGCGGGAGATTTTGAGTTTGGAGAAATAGTAGTAAACAGGGAGGAATAGATATAAAAAATAAATATGAAATTGGTTAGAGATGATAATTTAAATCTAATTATTAAGAAAGATTATTCTTATTCTTTTGACGCGCCTGAAGCCGGTTTTTATTTAATTGAAATTATAGCGGAGACAAAAAGTTGGTGGCAAAATTTTACCGGCCGGCGTTCTTTTCTAAAAGCCGATTATCTATCAGTCGCCATTAATGAACAAATTTTTCCGCGACAGGAAGGGTCTAAATCTAGGAAGGATTTATTTTTTAGTCCGCTGGCCTGGAATGGCAATAAATTAAAGGGATTGGAAAAAATAAATATTTTTATTGTTCAATTAAAAAAGGGGGTTAACCAATTTAAGTTCACCGTTAATCATTCGCCGCGTCTAACAAATATTAGAATATTCAGTATTGATCGTCGCGATTCAGATGTAGATTATCGAGTTTTAAGCGGTTCTCGTCCTCAAGACGGTGATCGACGAACGTGGATTTCCTTGGCTTTACCCCAGGGTATTTTTAATAATTTAAACATTTCCGCCGCCGCCGGTAAATATTCTAAAAGTCGCGATGATGACGATTTAAAAATTATTATCGACGGTCAGACGCAATTGAACGAAAGTAAAAATTCTCATCAAGATTGGTTTTGGTGCGGAAAAATTTTAAATGGATCAATTAAAGAATTTAAGCGAGATTTAAGCGCCGGAGATAGTTGGCATTTTTTAGAACTTTGGGCGGATCGTCGTCCGCGTTTAGATTTTATTAAGTTATTTTTGATCGGCGGCGAATCGGAAAATGAAAATCTACCGGAGTCTAATGTTCAATATAGAAATAAAGATTTAAAATGGTGGGAAGATTGGCGAGCCATAAAGAAATATCAAGATCGCGGGCCATCCGGCAATCGCGATTATAATCGTTATGACGAGTTGATAGTTAAAGCGGTCGCTCGTTGGAATAAAGAGTTTTTTGACGATGTTTATCCGCCGGATGAGCCCCTTGATCCGAATTTAGTTAAGGCGATGATTTTTCAGGAAAGTATCATAGGTTATGATGATCAAGCGCCGATTAATATAATGTCGGTTGGTAATCCCGGAGATAACACGTTAGATATTTTGAATAATCAAACCGAGCATCCGGAATATGAATTAAGAAATGGAAAAATTTGGACTTTAGATTATAAGGGGCAGGCACAAGTTAACTCGGTCGCTGACAGTATTTATTGGGGGGTGAGATGGCTTTATCATAAAGCGCAAGAAACCAAGGCGGATGAAAGAGAGTGGTTATCGTGGCGAAAGGCGGTGGAGAAATATGGCCCGCATGACGGGTTATATACTGACAATGTTTGGAGTATTTATACCGAAGGTGTGAGCCATCGGGAGACTCCGGTTATTAAATTATGGTCGGTAATTTTGTTGACCGTTGCTTTAGTGGTTTTTTCTTATTTTTTTGGAGCTGATGATTTTTTACAAGCGGCCACTTTTGATTCGATTAAACCAGAATCTCAAGAGATGACGACCGACATTGAAATTAAAACTTATGTCGGTCAACCGTCATTGTTTTCGGCGGTTATCGTCAGACAAAAAGATTGGTGGGAAGATCTAAAAGTCGGTCGTTATACTCAGGGTTCGGTTAAATGGTTGGAGATAGATCGGCCCCCTTATGAGCAAGCGATTCTGTCGGTTAAGTTTATTAAGTTAAAAGGATTTACTGAACCGTTTTTAGAAGTTTACGGTTATGGCCATAAGGGTACGGGATTTTTTCATTTATATCAGATTAAGGGAGATAATTTAAGATTGGTTTTAGAGACCCGCGCCGTGGATTATAAAAATGAGAGCCACGCTTACCTTGAAAATTTTATGAAATACGGACATTGGAATTGCGACGCCCGATTTATTAGCGGACTTTTAGACAGTTTCTATGAAGATTTTAATAACGATGGCGTGGACGATGTTAAATTAAGCGGCCGGGAAGAAATGGTTTGTGATGTTTTTAGGGACGATTATCAAATCGGTGATGATTTTACTACAGAAGAGGAACAGATGGCCGAATATGGCGTCGAAAAGATTTTTCTCTTTGACGCTTCAAAAAATACTTATCAGCTGGATAAAGTTCAACCGTCCGGTTGGCACGATGATTTTTGATTTCGCTCATAGCGGATCTGGCGCTATATAATCTTTATTTTTTATTTTTATAATTTAATCATTAATAATATGCCTCAAGGTTTAGGCCGAGGACTCGGCTCTTTAATCCCAAAAAAAACCGTAACTTACGGACGTAATCCGTTTAAAGCGGAAGCGACCGATGAAGAATTGGCGGTTCTACTTGATAATGACCGGATTTTTAAAATTAATCCGGCTAAGATTTTAATAAATCCGCATCAGCCCCGGACGGATTTTTCCACTCCCGCTTTAGACGATTTAGCGGAATCAATCCGCGAACATGGCATCATTCAGCCCCTGGTCGTTACTCGTAAAGGCGAGGGCTTTGAATTGATCGCCGGGGAGCGCCGTTTGCGCGCCGCCGCTTTGGTCGGACTCAAGGAAGTCCCGGTGATTGTCCGCGAAGAAAAGGAACAGAAAAAATTAGAATTGGCTTTGATTGAGAATTTACAGCGTGAAGATTTAAACCCTTTAGAAATCGCGCGCGCTTATCAGAAGTTAGTCGCTGAATTTAATATTACTCAGGAAGAAGTCGCTAAAAAAGTCGGCAAAGCCCGGTCAAGCGTCGCTAACGCCTTACGACTCTTATCTTTACCGGAAGCGATTTTAGAAGCGTTGGCGAGCCGGAAAATTAGTGAAGCGCATGCGAAATTTTTGTTAGGCCTAGGGAGTGAAGTGCAACAGCTGAACATGTTAAAAAAAATTATGCGGCAGAATTTGACTGTTGCTCAAACCGACAAGGAAATAAAAAGAATCGGCGGGACAAAAGCGGCTCGGGTTAAAAATTATCTTGATGAGGAAAGGGAACAAGAACTGGCCGGCCTTTTAGGAACGAAAGTTGAAATCAGACGGCAAGGGAAGAGCGGTAAAATCCTGATTGATTTTTATAGCGAAGAAGAATTAGAGGGAATTGTGAAGAAGATACAATAATGTGTTTTAAGTGCTTTTTTTATTTTAAATTTTTCAAATCATTTCCATGTCTTTTGTCCATCTTCATAACCATAGCCATTATTCTTTGCTCGACGGCCTGACCAAGATCGATGAGATGGTTAATTTTGCCAAAGAACAAGGTTCGCCAGCCATTGCCATTACTGATCACGGCACGATGTATGGTGTGATAGAATTCTATCAGAAAGCCAAAAAAGCCGGGATAAAACCAATTATCGGCGTCGAGGCCTATTTAGCGCCCGGATCGCGCTTTGATAAGAATACGCGAGAAGACGGCCGGAGTTATCATTTACTTCTTTTAGCCAAGAATTTTACCGGCTACCAGAATTTAATAAAACTAACTTCCGCCGCTCATCTTGAGGGTTTTTATTATAAGCCACGGATTGATTGGGAATTGCTGCGTGAGCATCATGAGGGGCTAATCGCTTCGACCGCCTGTTTAGCCGGGGAGATTCCGCGCTTGATAAAGGCGGATAAGTTAAAAGAAGCGGAAAAAAGAATTAAAGAATACTCCGAACTGTTTGGTCCGGATAATTTTTATTTGGAAATAATGGATCATCCGGAACTGGGCGAGGAGCAGATTAAAGTAAATTCTAAACTGATTGAATTTTCTAAAAAACTTAAGATACCCTTGGTCGCGACCAATGATAGTCATTATTTAAGAAAAGAAGACGCGGAAGCCCAGGATATTCTGCTTTGTTTGCAGAATAAGAAAAAAATAGAAGATACAGACCGGATGAAGATGCTCGGGCTCGGCGATTATTCTTTACGGCCGAACGCCGAGATGATTGCCGCTTTCGCCGCGACACCGGAAGCCGTCGCTAATACGCTCAAGATCGCGGAACGTTGTAATTTAGAAATTCCGCTCGGTAATATTCAATTGCCGCGTTTTGAAGTGCCGGCCGGCCACGACGGGAACTCTTATTTGCGCCAGTGGTGCGAACAGGGAGTCGCTAAGCGTTTTCCGGCCGCAAACGAGACGGAATTGGAAAAGGTCCGGGAGCGCTTGGATTACGAATTATCCGTTGTCGCCAAAATGGGTTGGCCATCGTATTTTTTGATTGTCGCGGATTTTATTAATTGGGCGAAAGATAATAAAATTGTGGTTGGCCCGGGTCGCGGTTCGGCTGCCGGTTCGCTGGTCTGTTATCTGACCGGGATTACTAATCTTGATCCTTTGAAATATGATTTGCTTTTTGAACGTTTTTTGAATCCGGATCGGATATCAATGCCTGATATTGATATGGATTTCGCGGACGCGCGGCGCGGCGAAGTTTTAGATTATGTCGGCAATAAATATGGGCATGACCATGTAGCCCAGATTATTACTTTTGGGACAATGGCCGCCCGGGCGGCGGTGCGCGATGTCGGGCGCGTGCTTAACGAGCCCTATGATTATTGTGATAAAATTTCCAAAAGCATTCCGATGTTCATGAAATTAGACGAGGCCCTCCGGGTCGTGCCGGAGTTAAAAGAAATGTATAATAATGAGCCGGCGGCGAAAAAGATTCTGGATTACGCCAAGCGACTGGAAGGCGTGGCGCGGCATGCCTCAACACATGCCTGTGGCGTTCTAATTACGGAAAATCCCTTGACTGAATATGTACCGGTTCAATATGCCTCTTCGTCCGACCGCAGTATTATTTCGCAATATTCGCTTCATCCGATCGAAGATCTCGGATTATTAAAAATGGATTTTTTAGGTTTGAAAAATTTAACGATTATTGAATCAGCTTTAAAAATAATTAAGAATACTCGCGGCTTGGATATTGATATTGATAAGATTCCTCTTGATGACCTTGCCACTTATAAATTATTCCAGGCCGGAGAAACGACTGGTGTCTTTCAATTTGAATCTTCCGGCATGAAGCGTTACTTGCGCGAGTTAAAGCCGACTAGCTTTGAAGATATTATCGCCATGGTCGCCTTATATCGTCCGGGGCCGATGGAATGGATTCCAGATTATATTGCCGGCAAACATAAAAAGAAAAAAGTCGCTTATCTTCATCAGAAACTGGCACCGATTTTAGAAAAGACCTATGGCGTGGCGATTTATCAGGAACAAGTGATGCAGATTGCCCGCGACTTAGCCGGATTTTCCATGGGCCAGGCCGACGTTTTAAGAAAGGCGATGGGTAAGAAAATCCCCGAGCTCTTAGCAGAGCAAAAAGAAAAATTTGTTGAAGGTTGTGTTAAGAACGGCGTTTATAAGGAATTAGCTGAGAAAGTTTTTTCTTTTATTGAGCCTTTTGCCGGCTATGGCTTTAACCGCAGCCACGCGGCTTGCTATGCGTTAATTGGCTATCAGACCGCTTATCTTAAGGCACATTGGCCGGCTGAGTTTATGGCCGCGCTCCTTACTTCCGATCAGGGCGACGTGGATCGGGCTGCGGTGGAAATTGAGGAGTGCCGCAATATGGGCCTGAAGATAATGGCACCGGATATTAACGAATCTTTCGGAACTTTCACGGTCGTGACTGCTGGAACAAAAGCTAACCGCGCCGTCGGCCAGACGGAGAAGATCGACACGATCCGTTTCGGCTTGAAAGCGGTTAAAAACGTCGGCGAGCATATTGCTGAAGAAATTATTAGAGAGCGGAAAGAAAACGGCCCTTACTCAGAAATTTTTGATTTATTGGAAAGAATAACGGATAAAGATTTGAATAAAAAATCTTTAGAAAGCTTGATTAAGAGTGGCGCTTTGGATAGTTTTGGCGAGCGCGGCCGACTGCTTAGTAATATTGAGCGCCTGCTTAATTTCAGTAAGGAATCGACCCAGCTTAAAGACAGCCGGCAAGGCAATCTATTTGCCGGTTTACCGACGGCTGAGGCGCCGCGCGCGGTTTTAAATCCGGCTCCGGAAGCAGACGAACACGAAAAGCTTAATTGGGAAAAAGAATTAC
>Ga0172382_10008000_pt1 | contig 14877 bp, 12 predicted proteins | sample Leawel138RmetaG_FD_122245 | JGI IMG/M metagenome (GOLD analysis project Ga0172382, IMG submission 122245) | Leachate microbial communities from a municipal landfill in Southern Ontario, Canada - Leachate well 138R metaG | ecosystem: Engineered > Solid waste > Landfill > Unclassified | place...
AAAGACGTTGAGGTCAACTGGTGTGAAGCACTAGGGACTGTGTTAGCCAACGATGAAATTGAAATTAAAGACGGTATGATGGTCTCAGAGCGTGGGAAATACCCAGTTGCTAAAAAAGCAATGAAGCAATGGGTGTTAAAAATCACGAACTATGCCGAACGTCTATTAAATGATTTGGATTTACTTGATTGGCCAGAACACATTAAAGAAATGCAAAGAAACTGGATTGGTAAATCGGTTGGTGCGAAAGTCAACTTTAAAGTAGCCAATAGCGATCATTCGTTTGATGTTTTTACAACAAGACCTGACACACTGTTTGGGGTTAGTTATTGCGTACTCGCACCTGAACACCCACTCGTCTTAGAAGTCACCTCAATGGACGAATACGAAACCGTTAAGAACTACATTGAACAAACCAAACAAAAAACCGATTTGGATCGTGGGGATTTAAACAAGGACAAATCCGGTGTGTTTACGGGTGCGTTTGCGATTAATCCAGTCAATAATAAAAAAGTCCCTATTTGGATTGCAGACTACGTGCTAGCAAGCTATGGGACAGGTGCGGTGATGGCTGTGCCACAACACGACACCAGAGATTATGAATTTGCCAATAAATATGGCCTAGATTTGATTAGAGTCATTGATTCTGAAGAGGATGGTTGTTTTACCGGTGATGGCATTCACATCAATAGTGATTTCATCAACGGCATGAACAACGAAGAATCCATTGAAACAATCATTAATTATTTAGAAGACAACGGGTTTGGTAAAAAAGAGATTAATTACCGCCTAAGAGACTGGGTATTCTCAAGACAACGTTACTGGGGCGAACCATTCCCTGTTGCGTTTGACGAAGAGGGAAAAACCATCACATTAGACTTAGAAGAACTACCGTTAGAACTACCAAAAATGTTTAACATCAAACCAAGTGGTACGGGTGAATCACCGCTTGCCAATGCTTATGAATGGGTGAACTTTAAAAAAGATGGTAAGCATTATCGCCGTGAAACCAACACCATGCCACAATTGGCAGGGTCAAGTTGGTATCACATGGGCTATGTTTTAAAAACATTGATTGGGTTTATTCCTTTAAATACCGAAGAAGCGAAAAAAGAATTAGACAAATGGTTACCAGTAGACCTTTACATTGGCGGAGCTGAACACGCGGTAGGTCACCTACTTTATTCAAGATTCTGGCATAAGTTCTTATACGATTTAGGCATGGTCTCATCGGTAGAACCATTTACAAAACTAATCAACCAAGGGATGATTCTTGGTGACGATAATACCAAGATGAGTAAATCAAGAGGCAATGTCGTTAACCCAGATGACGTCATTAGTAAATACGGCGCAGACACGCTACGCTTATATGAAATGTTTATGGGACCACTTGAACAAGATAAGCCTTGGAGTACTGAGGCGATTGATGGGGCAAAACGCTTTTTAGACCGTGTATGGCGTATGTATTTCTTACCGATTACTGATGAGGTAGAAACACTTGAGTTTACATACCACCAAACGGTTAAGAAAGTCACTGAAGACTATCAAAAACAAGCCTTTAATACGGCGATTGCTCAAATGATGATCTTTGTTAATGACGTCTATCGTAAGAAGACCTTCTCACGTGCTCAAGCCATTGGGTTCTTAAAATTATTAAACCCAATCGCACCACACATCACTGAAGAACTCTATCAAACCGTATTTAATAAAAAAGACCCACTGACGTATCAAGAATGGCCATCGTTTGATGAAACCAAATTGATTTTAGATGAGGTTGAGGTCGTTGTACAGGTTAATGGTAAATTAAGAGACCGTATGAAAGCTTCACTTGATTTAAGCAATGATGAAGTCAAAAAAATGGCGCTAGGTCTAGAAAATGTGGTCAAACACATTGAAGATAAAGAAATCGTGAAAATCATAATCATTCCAAACAAACTAGTAAATATCGTCATTAAGGGTTAATCGATTTGCATTATTTGACATTCTTGGCTATAATGTAAGTGTATTCCCCATATATAGATTTAGTTTTCAAAAATTAAGTATTTATTTAGTACGGGATTTACAAGATTTAGGATTTAAATATTTATATGAAGTAACAAGCAATTTACGAATTAACGACTCACTTACTTATTGATTTTCCTGTTTTAATGAAATGTAGTTTAGATTTAGTGACTTTCTTGTATGTAGATATATGGGGAATACATTTATTAAAAAGATTCATAATTAAGTATCGTTTCAACAATAATCAAAACGCAGACCTCATAGGTTCTGCGTTTTTTTATGTGAAAAATTTGGCCGTTGTGAGCGGACTTTACCATTATTTTACAAAAAAAGTTGAGGGTTATCTTTACAGCGAAAAGGTTGTGTGTTAGAATATAGATAGATTTCTATATAGATAGTTATCGATATAGTGGAAGAGGTGTCATGATGAACGATTTAACCAATTTATTTAAGTTATTTACAGATGAGAATCGGATTGAAATTATCAAACGATTAATTGATGGCGAAACGTGTGGGTGCACGCTCATCGATCAAATGCCAATTACTCAACCAACGCTATCTTATCATTTAAAGATGATATCAAGCGCAGGGCTTTCCAATACCGTAAAAGAAGGTAATTGGGTGAAGCACCACATCGATTTAAAGAAAATTGATGAAATGATTGAGTTTTTAGAAGGACTTAAAAATAGAGAAGTGATCTCATGCAAGTCGTAAAAGATATTTTTTCATTTTTAAATGACGCACTACTTAAGATGACGTGGTTACAAACACTTGTGGATAACGCATTAGTTTATGTGTTTCAACTGAATAGAGACAGCTATTTATTTGATGCGGTGTCATTTTTCATTTATGATGTGATTAAGATTTTTATATTACTAGGGACGTTAATCTATCTTTCTTCCTACATACAAGCCAAATTTACACCAGAGCGTACCAGACAAATACTCTCTAAATTTAAAGGCGTTTCTGGTAATGTGTTTGGGGCATTATTAGGTACTGTGACACCATTTTGTTCGTGTTCCTCAATTCCAATCTTTATCGGGTTTACTAAAGCTGGACTACCAATCGGGGTAACATTTTCATTTTTGATTTCTTCACCACTGGTTGATTTGGCCTCGGTGATTTTATTAGCAAGCATCTTTAATTGGACGATTGCGATTGCATACGTCGTTGTCGGGTTGCTTATTTCGGTTATTGGCGGGACGATGATCGATAAACTAAAGATGGAAAAATACGTGGAATCGTTTGTTTATGAAGGCGCGATTTTTGAGGAAGAACAATCAATACCTACTAAAAAAGAACGTCACGAATACGCGGTTGTTCAAGTTAAGGACATCTATAAAAAAGTATGGCTCTTTGTTTTAATCGGTGTTGGTATTGGTGCGTTGATCCACGGGTATATACCTGAGGCTTGGATAAATACAGTGCTTGGTAATGATAACCCATTTTCTGTGATTATTGCCACACTTGTGGGTATTCCGATGTATGCGGATATTTTTGGGACGTTACCGATTGCAGAAGCGCTTGTGTTAAAAGGCGTTGGGATCGGTACGGTATTAGCGTTTATGATGGGGGTAACGGCGTTGTCGTTTCCATCAATGGTTTTACTTAGTAAGGTGGTTAAAAAGAAATTGTTGTTTACATTCTTTGGAATTGTTACGCTAGGTATCATTGTTACGGGGTATTTATTTAATCTTTTTGGCAGTTATTTCATATAAAATAGGAGGCTACAAACATGGAAATTAAAGTATTAGGGACTGGATGTGCAAATTGTAAACGTCTTGAGGCACAAGTGATTGAGGCACTCAAGCAGTTAAACAAGAGTGAAGAAGTCATTAAAGTAACAGAAATCAAAGACATTATGAGTTATGGTGTGATGAGCACACCGGCACTCGTGGTCGATGGTAAGGTTTTGTTTTCGGGTCAAGTACCAAGTGTGGCTAAGTTAAAAGAATTACTAGTGTAAATTTGATGGAGGAAAAGAAGATGATCAAAGTAGCGTTTGTTTGTGTACACAACAGTTGCAGAAGCATCATGGCAGAAGGGTTCTTAAGACACCTAGGTAACGAAGTAGCAATTAGTATGTCTGCAGGCACTGAAAAGTATGATAAACCAAAACCGATGGCTATTGAAGTGATGACGGATTTAGGTATTGATATGAGTTTTTCTTCTAGTAAGCTAATAGATACACTACCAGAGGATTTGGATGTATTGATCACGATGGGTTGTGGGGTCGAATGCCCTGCAGTTAGTGCGAGATACCGTGAAGATTGGGGATTAACCGATCCAAGTGGTGGGCCAAAAGAGGACTTTATAGAAACAAGAAACTTGATTGAAGTTAAGGTCAAAGAGTTAATCAAACGAATCCAAGATGGGGCGTTCAATTAATGAATAAAAACCCCATCAACCGATTTGAAAAGTATTTGACGATTATTGTTTTAGTTTGTATGGGTATTGGCGTATTTGTGGGCAGATTTTTGCCGATCATTCCAGAGACGCTTTCTCGTTTTGAGATTGGAAAGGTCAACCTTCCAATTGCGCTTCTGATTTGGTTCATGATTTATCCAATGATGTTAAAAATCGATTTTACGTCTGTAAAAGACGTGTCAAAAAACCCCAAAGGCCTTTATTTGACTTGGGTGGTCAATTGGCTAATTAAGCCCTTTACAATGTTTTTAATTGCTTTCTTATTCTTTACCTACATTTACCGTTTATGGATACCTAGTGAACTTGCAAAAGACTATTTGGCTGGTGCCGTCATCTTAGGGGCTGCACCTTGCACAGCAATGGTATTTGTTTGGAGTAGCCTAACCAAAGGAAACCCAGCCTACACCTTAGTTCAAGTGGCAACCAATGATTTGATTATTCTTGTGCTCTTTGTACCGATTGTGGGCTTACTCTTAGGAATTGGTGGGTTTAGTGTGCCTTGGCTGACACTCATCTTAAGTGTGGTTTTATTTGTGGTGGTTCCATTGGTGTTTGCCTCATTTACAAGACAAGTTTTAATTAAGAAAAAGGGACTAAATTATTTCAACGATGTGTTCATCAAAAAGTTTAGCAAGTTAACGATGGTTGGTTTAATGTTGACGTTGGTATTTATCTTTTCGCTTCAAAGTGAATTGATTATCAAAAACCCATTACACATTTTATTAATCAGTATTCCACTGATGATTCAAACGTTCTTTATCTTCTTTATTAGCTTTTATAGTGCTAAAAAGATGAAGTTGCCCTTTGATGTGGCTGCCCCAGCTGGGATGATTGGCGCAAGTAACTTCTTTGAGTTATCCGTCGCGGTTGCGATTGCGTTATTTCCGTTAAACCCTGGGGTTGCGCTTGCGACCATTGTTGGGGTATTAGTAGAGGTGCCGGTCATGTTAATCTTAGTAAAAATTGCAAACTCAAAACAAAGTCAATTCGAATCAATTTAAGGCCATTTGGCCTTTTTCTTTTTATATAAAGCATCAAATTGATAAAAAAACACAATTGACTGGGGCGCCAATTGCGTTAGTTTAGGGTTTGGTTTTGTAAGATTTGTTCAACAGGCTGTGGCTTTTGATAGAAGTAGCCTTGTGTGGCGGTGACTTTTAAGTCTTTTGCCATTTCGTCGTGTTTGCTGTTTTCGACCCCTTCTAAAACGGTGTAAAGGCCAATGTCGTTGAAGCCTTTAATTAACGATTTTAAAATATGGTAAGCATTTTTAGACCTTTCGGCGTTGTATAAAACGGACTTATCGATTTTAATTTCACTGATTGGTAAGGCCAAAATGTTGTTTAGATTGGCATAACCAGTCCCGTAATCATCCAGTGAGAAGACGAAACCCACGGCTTTTAATTCGTTAATAACGTGTTTTGGTGTGTCGTAGTCATCAAGAAGAATGCTTTCTGTGATTTCAAAACAGATTTGATTTGGTTTAATGTCGTATTTCTTTGTGATGGCAATCACGTTTTTAACGAAGTCTTTTGATAAGAGTTGAATCACGGATAAGTTAATTGAAACCCATTGTAGCGGGATATTCTTTTTTTTAAGTTCTTTAATGAAAGAGCCAACTTTGATTAACATCTGATAACCAAGTGGAATGATTTGCTCATTTTCTTCAGCGATTTTGATGAAGTCTACAGGCGATATAAAGCCTAGCTGATCGTCTTTTAGACGCATTAAGGCTTCGTAGGTTAAGTAGTTTTTGTCGTGGTAATGATAAAGTGGTTGATAATGAACGAGCAAACTTTCATCATTAATCACTTGACTGAGCAGTTCAATGATGCGTTTATTCTTTTGAAATTTAAGAAATGCGTTGTGATCAAGAACAAACAGGTTATTTTCTTTTTGAAGCTTAAGCTCAATATAGGTTTGTTCAATGGTATAGATGAACTGGGTCGAGTTTTGTTCGATGTAAGAGCCATCAAGGAAGGCATAGTTGATGATAAAGTGCTGATCACCTTCGTTTTTTCTAAGCTCATTTAATGACTGAATTAAGGATTTTGATTCGATGTCGGTTAATTGGTTGGTCAAATACAAGTACTTTGAACCACTGTATCGGTAAATGATGCCTTTTGAAAATACTTTTTGTATGTCCTTTACCATTTGATAAAGCATGATGTTTGAGGTTTGATAACCCATTTTCTCATTGATGTCGGCTAGGTTTTTAACATTGAAAAGCACGATTTTCGGTGTGATTTCATCGTTGATCAACGCTTTTAAATGGACGAGAAATGCGTGCTGGTTTGGTGTGTTTGTTGAAGAATCGATGATGATGTCTTTGCGTTGAATGTAGAATTGAATGATTAATAAAGGTAGCACAACGGCAGCAGAGGTCATGACTTGAGATGGAATCACGAGTTGAATGACAAGTGCGACAAGTGAGGCAGCAGGCAGTGATAATAAGGCCAATTTTTCATCTAACTTGATTTGAACCTTATAAAACAAAATCATCGCAATTTGAACAAGGGAATATAACACAAGTAGATAGAAAGATAGGTTACCTTGTTGACCAAACACGATTCGATTGGTCTCGGTAATTTCAAAGACTTGATTGGTCACCGGGTTAATAAATATTAGGAATAGAGCGACATAACTTGGAATAAATAGATAAGGAACAATGCGTTTAAACCCTAAATTGGATTCGTATAAATACGTAAATACGTATAAAAACATCAACGAGACGATTGAGACAGAAGCAATCAAGTAAAGATAAGTTGAGATGCTTGCGAGGTACCATTGATAAGGCATTTTAATTTCTAAAAAAATCAAATTAGCCACTGAAATAATCACAAACCACATGGAAATGGTAATGAGCAGTTCATAAGTTTTATTTCTTATCGTTGGGATAAATTTTAAGTTTTTGACAAAGAAGTAGATGACCGTCATAAAAAGTAACGAGGTTATCTCTCCAAGCATATTAAAGTTTTCCATCGTATCATTTGAGCAATAAGTTTTTGATTGCTATTCCTTTCAAAACAAGTTTCACTCTATTATTATAGCACGACTATCAATGAAAATTGAGTGTTTTTCTTAGGAGTGATTCTCAATAAAACATCGGATTTGATGGGAATCAATGATTGAGCTTTAAATTTGAAGAAAAATTGTGTTATAATAGCCGATAAGGAGAGATTATTATGCCAAAATTAAGTTTATTACAAAAATACGCTAAGCTTGCTGTTGTGGTGGGTGTGAACGTACAAAAAGATCAATTGGTGGTTGTAAGAGCAACACCAGAATCAAAAGAATTAACGCGTTTGATTGTGAAAGAAGCTTATATAGCAGGAGCTAAAAAAGTCATTACACAATGGAGCGACGAAGAAATTTCAAGATACGCTTACGATTATCAAAGCGTTGAAAGCTTAGAAGAAATTCCTTCTTATGTCATTGAACAAAACCGTTACTATGTGGATAATGGCGCTTGTTTTATCAACGTCATTTCACCTGTGATTGGTGTCAATCAAGGGGTGGATGCATCTAAAATGCAAAAAACCTTAACGGCCTCACAAAAAGCGGTACCATTCTTAAGAGAATACACCATGGGAAACAAAGGTCAATGGACCATTGTTGCAGCGGCAAACCCTATTTGGGCAGAAGCTGTATTTCCAGAATTAAAGGGTGATGAAGCACTTGAAGCATTATGGACAGCGATCTTAAATGCGTGCCGTGTGTATGAGGATTCAGATCCAATTGAAAACTGGAACCTTCATAACGCAGTGTTATTAAAACACAACAAAGTCTTAAATGACTTAAACTTCAAAGAATTACGTTTTAAGAATAGCGTTGGCACCGATTTAGTGGTTGGTCTTGTCGATGATCACGTATGGTCTGGTGGTGGAGAAAAAACAACCAAAGGCGTTTATTTCAACCCAAATATTCCAACCGAAGAAACATTTACAATGCCTCATAAATTTAAAACAGAAGGTAAAGTGGTTGCGACAAAACCTCTAAACTATCAAGGCACACTCATTGAGGATTTCTACTTAGTCTTTAAAGACGGTAAGGTCGTTGAGTTTGATGCTAAGAAAGAAAGAAAGACCTTAGAAGAGTTATTAAACACCGATGAAAATGCCACACGTATTGGTGAGATTGCACTTATCAGTCACGATTCTCCAATTTCAAATACGAACTTATTGTTCTTAAATACACTATATGATGAGAATGCTTCTTGCCATATGGCACTTGGTAGAGCCTACCCAATGAATATTAAAGGTGGACTTGACGCAAAAATTGAGGACTTAGAAACTCGTGGTTATAATAAATCATTGATCCACGTTGACTTTATGTTTGGTTCAAAAGACATGTCAATCATTGGCATTAAACAAGACGGTAGCGAAGTCGTTGTCTTTAAAGACGGAAACTTTGTCATCTAAATTTAAGTAAAACGGTCTAGGAATCTAGGCTGTTTTTTTTATATCGTACGAAAAAACATGAGAGAAATTACGAAAATACGAAAACGTTATCGTTTAACAATTTCGTTTTTTTGTCTTTGTAACGCGAAAAGACAATTATTCGATAAAAAAGCGTTTACATTTTGGTTCTAATAATCGATTGACAGGTGCTTTCGTTTGGTTTAAGATGATTACGTAAACGATTTCGTTTTAAGATTGTAGGTGTTATGGATGGTTAAACTGAAAGACATAGCTGAGGCACTAGGTGTATCGGTTGGTACAGTCAGTAAAGGATTAAGGCATAGTCATGAAATCAGTGAAGAAGTCACCGATAGAATCATTAGAAAAGCAAATGAATTAGGCTATATAGCGAATTCATCGGCTAGAAATCTAAAAACCAATCGGTCTTATGTCATTGGGGTGGTTTATGTCGATAAATCAAGAGCAGGACTAGGGCATGATTATTTTTCTACCATGCTATCAAGTATTAGAGACGAGTTATCACTGCACGGGTATGATTTCACCTTTGTGTCTAACACGATTGGTGAAAACAAATTATCTTACGTGAACCACGCAAGGTACCGTCGTTGTGATGGCGTCATTATCGTTACAGCAGATTTTAAAGAACCTGAAATCATTGAACTGGTCGAATCTGAAATACCGGTCGTAACCATCGACCACGTATTTAATAATCGAAGTGCCATTCTATCAGACAATGACGAAGGTTTGGAACAAATCATTAATTATGTGTATCAAAAAGGGCACAGAAAGATCGCCTTTATTCACGGTGAGGACACCGCAGTAACCGAACAACGCATTGCGTCATTTTATAAAGCGTGTGAGACGTTACAAATTGAGGTGCCAAAGGACTACATTAAAGAAGCGCTCTATCATTTTCCTAAGCAAGCAGGCTTAAGAACGCGTGAGTTGCTTCAATTAAAGGAAAGACCAACCTGTATTATCTATCCAGACGATTACGCATTTATGGGTGGGTTAACTGAAATTGAAAAACATGGATTAAAAATTCCAGAAGACATTTCAGTCGTTGGGTATGATGGCATCTTCTTAAGCCGAATCTTAAGACCAATCTTGTGTTCTTACGTTCAAAATAGTACAGAAATCGGTAAACAAGCCGTCAATCGACTATTAGAACAAATCGATAAACCCAAGTCGTTTATCAGAAAACCAGTACGAGTCAAAGGTGAGCTTCAAGAAGGGCAAACGGTCAAAGATATTCACTAATTACATAGCATAGACTATGAAGGGAGAAAAAAGAAGAATGAAAAAAGTATTACTAATGATTATGGTAGTCCTACTTGGGATTACCGTCGTAAGTTGCGGCGAAGACACTAAAGTCGAAGCAACTGAAGAGGGTAAAGTGTTAAACATTCGTGTTTGGAACACCGAATTCAAAGATCGCTTTAGAGCGTATTACCCAGGGTATTTAGAAACTAAATCCAATGGGGATGACCTATTAGATGATGGTACAATCGTTAAATGGATTGAAGTAGCAAACGATCAAAATGGTTATCAAAACGCACTTGATGTTGCACTTCAAAATCAAGCCAGTGCAAAAGATGATGACAAAGTTGATTTATTCTTAATTGAAGCTGACTATGCGAAGAAATACGCTAATGCACAGTACGCTCTAGATGTAATTGAAGATTTAAAGATTCCAGAATATTCACTTAGTCAACAATACCAATATACCAAAGACATCGTTACAGATGAAGATGGCATCTTAAGAGCGGTTTCTTGGCAAGCAACACCAGGTCTATTTGCTTATCGTTCGGATATTGCTGAGGCTGTTTTAGGCACAAGTAATCCAGATGAAGTACAAGCAAAACTAGACACATGGGAAAAGTTTGATGCGGTAGCTGCTCAAATGAAAGCACAAGAATACTTAATGCTTTCTGGTTTTGATGATGCGTATCGTACGTTCTCAAACAACATGAGTGCGCCTTGGGTTGATGCAAACGATAACGTGGTCTTAGATCAACAAATCCTGAATTGGATCAAACAAACCAAAGAGTATGCAACAAATGGTTATAACCACGGAACAAAACTTTGGGATTCACAATGGAGTGCTGACCAAGGTCCTACTGGTAATGTCTTTGGTTTCTTCTATTCAACTTGGGGAATTAATTTCACATTACTAGGTAACTCCTTAGAAGACGCTGATGGTCCAAAAGAAGTCGGTAATGGTCTTTATGGTAAATGGCGCGTGGTTCAAGGACCTGCTAGTTATTACTGGGGTGGTACTTGGTTAGTTGGTGCTAAAGGCACAGACAACCCAACACTCGTTAGAGATATTATGTTGAAGTTAACTGCTAATGAAAAGATCATGAAACAAGTGACTTTAGATGTTGAAGATTACACAAATAACCAAAAAGCAATGAACGCATTAGCACAAGATGAGACCTATGGTTCACCATTCCTTGGTGGTCAAAACCACGTCAAACTATTTAATCAAAGTGCTGGCGATATCGATATGTCAAACATTTCACCTTATGACCAAGGGCTTAACGAAGGCATTCAAACCGCATTTAGAGATTATTTCTTAGGTACGATTACGTTTGAACAAGCGTGGGCAGCCTTTAAAGAATCATCAACCACCAAATACCCTGAATTAAAATTTGGTGCAACACCACAAGATCCATTTGCAGCTTAATCATTAAGTCGGACAATAGGGGGAATCATTCCCCCTATTACCGATTATAAAGGAGAAAAAGAGCCATGAACAAACGAAAATCCAAAATAAATTATAATAAATGGGGTTACCGTTTTATTATGCCATTTATTATCATCTATGTTCTATTTTCAATCATCCCACTCTTACAAACCCTGTACTATAGCTTTTTTGAGTACTATTACCGGTTTGGTGGGGCACAAAAGGTAGGGCCTAACTTTGCTTTTTTTGATAATTACATCAAGGTCTTTACCGAAGGGAAATTCTTTAAATATTTTTACAACACAATGTCGATTTGGGTCTTAGGGTTTCTACCACAGTTGATCGTATCCTTACTCTTAGCGCTTTGGTTTACCTCGACGAGACTTAATATTCGTTGTCAACGTTTCTTTAAAACCGTGATCTACATGCCGAACTTAGTCATGGCATCGGCATTTTCATTGCTTTTTCTTAGGCTATTTGCCAATAACGGACCAGTAACCAACATGCTCTTTGACAGTGGGCTATTAAATGAGACGTTTAGTTTTATTGATAAAGCCGTGCCGACAAGACTTCTTATATCGTTTATGAACTTTTTAATGTGGTTTGGTAACACAACGATTCTATTGATGGCAGGCATTATGGGCATTGATCAAAGTATTATTGAGTCGGCTCAGGTTGATGGCGCAAGTGCCTCGCAGGCGTTTCGTAAAATTGTCTTACCACTGTTAAAACCAATTTTACTCTTTGTGATGATTACCTCGCTTGTTGGCGGTATACAGCTCTTTGATATTCCTCAAATATTCACTTCTGGTACAGGTGGGCCTGAGGCAAAAGCAATGACTGTTATGATGTACATCAGTACCCTTTTAGGCCCATCAAAACAATATGGTCTTGCAGGTGCTGTCTCAACGGTACTATTCTTGATTACAGCAATTATCTCAATTACCTTCTTTTATTTCTTTAATAGAGAATCCTTCAAAAAAGGAGGCGATGTGAGATGAACAGACAAGCAAGAGTGAACTTGTTTCTTCAAAAATTAATGGTGTATACCACACTAGTGTTGTTTGCGGTTGTTGTTTTATTCTTATTTTACACACTATTTGTCAATTCAAGTAGAAGCCACTTTGACATTCAAAAAGGCTTCTCGTTATTGCCATCTGATCATCTAATTAGAAACTTTAATAAGCTCGTGGCTAATAAAAATATCAACGTATTTAATGCGATGAAAAATAGCTTAATTATCGCACTTAGTTCGGCAGTGCTAACTACTTATGTGAGTAGCTTAACGGCTTATGGTATTCACTTATACCGGTTTAAAGGCAGACAATTCGTTTATATGTTTATTTTAGCGGTCATGATGATTCCATCTCAAATTGCTAACATTGGGCTAGTGACGATTTTGTATCATTTAAACTTAGTGGATAACTTTTATGTGATCATCTTACCTGGGGTTGCAGCCCCAGCCACGTTCTTTTTCATCAAACAGTACATGGATTCGATTTTGCCTTTTGAGGTCATCGAATCGGCACGTATGGATGGTTCAAAAGAACTACAAACGTTTCACCGTATTGCACTACCGATGATTAAACCAGCCTTAGCGGTTCAGTTTATCTTTGCGTTTGTGGCCTCATGGAATAATTTCTTTTTACCAAGTTTGGTCATCCAATCGCCTAGTAAAAGAACCATTCCAATTGTGATATCGCTATTAAAGAGTTCAAGTCCAGACACCTTTGATTTAGGTCCGATCTTTGTCTTTATGTCCTTAGCGATTTTCCCAATGTTGTTTGTCTATTTGATTTTCTCTAAACAAATTATTAAAGGCGTCACACTTGGCAGTGTGAAAGGCTAGAAAGAGGCTACTATGGATTATGGCTATTTTAATGACCAAGACAAAACGTATGTGATCAAAACCCCTTATACACCATACCCGTGGATTAACTATCTTGGGTCAACCGACTACTTTGTGTTGTTTTCTAACACCGCTGGGGGCTATTCCTTTTACAAGGATGCCAAAGAAAGACGTATCACTCGGTTTCGGTATAATAACGTGCCTGTGGATAACGAAGGCAGGTATTTCTACATCAAAGATGAAACCGATGTCTGGAATATTGGCGCAAGACCAACCAACACACCACTTGATTTTTATGAGGCAAAAGTGGGGCTTGGTTACACCATCATTTCATCTAGAAAAAACCAAATATACGCGACTCAAAAAGCATTTGTTCCGTTAGGTTTTACTGGCGAGGTTCAACAAATCACGTTAAAGAATGAAGGCGAAACTACAAAGACAATCTCACTTTATAGTTACGTGGAGTTTGCCTTGTGGGATGCGTATGATGACATGACAAACTTTCAACGCAACTATTCGTGCGGTGAAGTGTTTGTTGATAAGAACAGCATTTACCACATCACTGAATATAGAGAAAGAAGAAATCATTACGCATTTGTTCACGTCAATCAAGACATCGATTCGTTTGATACTGATCGTGACGCGTTTCTTGGCATGTACCGTGACGTTAAAAACCCAATTGGTATTGAGTCTAATGAATTATCAAACTCGATAGCGGATGGGTGGCACCCGTGTGCAGCAACTAAACTTAGCATCACTTTAAAACCAAACGAAGAAAAACAATTGATTTATTTGATTGGATACGTTGAAAATATACCTGAAGAAAAGTACATTGATGGTAAAATCAACCAAACCAAGGCAAAAGAAATGATCAATCAAATGTCTACGAGTAAACAAGTCGATGATGCGTTTGAAAATTTAAGGGTGTACTGGGAACATAGACTATCGAACTATCAAATTAAATCAAATGATCCTAGACTAGACCGAATGGTCAATATTTGGAATCAATACCAAACAGCAACCACCTATAACTTATCAAGAAGTGCGTCTTATTTTGAGTCTGGGGTTGGTAGAGGCATGGGCTTTAGAGATTCAAATCAAGACTTACTTGGTTTTATGCACATGGATTATAATAAGACTAGAGAAAGAATACTTGATTTGGCATCCACCCTTTTACGAGATGGCGGTGCTTATCATCAATACTCACCACTCACAAAAAAAGGAAACACCCTTTTAGGTACTGGGTTTAATGATGACCCGAACTGGTTAATTTTATCGGTATGTGAATACATCAAAGAATCAGGCGATTTTCAGATTCTTGATGAAGTGATTCCCTACGAATCCAATTTGCTTTATACAGGCACTTTAAAAGAACACTTGGATTTATGTTTTGATAAAGTGTCACTAAATTTAGGGTCACATGGATTACCACTGATTGGTAGAGCCGACTGGAATGACTGTTTAAATCTAAACTGTTTTTCTAGTGAACC
>Ga0172382_10008002_pt1 | contig 14872 bp, 8 predicted proteins | sample Leawel138RmetaG_FD_122245 | JGI IMG/M metagenome (GOLD analysis project Ga0172382, IMG submission 122245) | Leachate microbial communities from a municipal landfill in Southern Ontario, Canada - Leachate well 138R metaG | ecosystem: Engineered > Solid waste > Landfill > Unclassified | place...
CGGCTGGCAGACCGAAGAGAAGTCGGTCATTGCCGAGTCCAAGGCCAAGAGCTCCGACAACCCCACGCTCTTCGCCTTCCTGCCGGCCCAGCACAAGACCGAGCTGACGAACGCCATCGTGGCGCTGGAGGCTGCTCGCACCACGCTGCAGAAGAAGGGCAACCCCTCCACCGAAGAGGGCCGCGACGCGCAGCGCTCGATGGAGAGCCGCCAGCGCAACGCCGAGAAGGAGCTGGCCGAGCTGGTGGACAAGCTGATGGCCGGCGTGCGCGTGTTCCAGGCCGGCGGGCAAGAGGCCACCGACGGCAATGACCTGGCCGACCGCATCAACCGCGCGGCCAAGTCTTCGGCCATCCGCCTCTACAGCCAGTTCGATGCAGCCGACCATGAGCAGTGGGGCAAGGTGCTGGACGAAGCCCGGAAGGGCAACCTGGAGGCCCTGAAGGCTGTCGGGCACACCCAGGAAGCCGACAAGCACCCGGTCTGCCAGAAGTTGCTGGGCTTCATTGGCCCCGGCAAGAAGGGCTCGGAGATTCGCGAGAACTTCGAGGCACCGCCGTACGGTTGGCCGCGTGACGCTATCGACGGCGCGCTGTACGCGCTACTGGCGTCTGGGCATGTCAACGCCACCGATGCCGCGTCCAAACCTGTCGATGCCAAGAGCCTGGACCGCGCCAAGCTCACCCAGACGAGGTTCCGGCGCGAGAGCATCAACATCACGCCGATTCAGCTCATCAAGATTCGCAAGCTGTTCGACGCCGTGGGCGTGCCATGCCAGCCTAAGGAAGAGCTGAACCGGATGCCAGCCCTGCTGGCCAGGCTGCGCGAACAGGCATCCAAGGCCGGCGGCCCAGTCCCCGCGCCCGAGACGCCGAAGCTCACTGTCATCGAAGCTATCGAGGCGCAGAGCGGCAACGCACAGCTGCTGGAACTGTTCACCCGGCATGACGAGGTGCTGTCCCTGTCGCAAGGCTGGACCAAGACCGCGGCCGAGATTGCGAAGCGCATGCCCGCGTGGCACAAGCTGGGTGACCTGCTCCGCCACGCGAAGGCCCTCGGCCCCTACGCCAAGCTGAAGGCCGAGGCCGATGCCGTCGAAGCCCAGCGCAGCTTGCTGGCGGACCCAGACCCTGTTCGCCCCCTGTTGGACGAGACGGTCGACCTGCTGCGCCAGGCCTTGATGGCCAAGCTGGATGCCTTCCAACAAGGCTTCGCACAGCAGCAGGCCCTGCTGCAGCAAGACGCGGACTGGGCCAAGCTCGGTAACACGCAGCGCGATGAACTGACGGCCAAGCACCACTTGACGCCGCCGCCCGCAGTGGCCATTGGTACGCCCGAGCAGCTGCAGGACGCCCTGGACGACTGCGACCTGGACCACTGGGTCTCCAAGACCCAGGCCTTGCCCAGCCGGTTCGAAGCTGCACGGCATGCCGCGGTGCAGCTGCTCAAGCCCAACGTGGTCCACGTGGCCATCCCCAAGCGAACCTTGAACGACGAAGCGGAGCTTCAGTCGTGGCTGTCGGAGGTTGAAGCGCTGATTCGCATCAAGCTGAAGTCGGGCCCCGTCAGCCTCTGAGAGGCCCCATCGACCAGGCACCGTTTTCCAAGGGAGAAGCAACTACATGAAGTCCCCACGCCAGGTCCGCAGCGACATTCGAACGCTGGCCCACCACATCGACCACGTCCGCGAGGCGCTGCTGCGCCGCGCCGACGTCGAGATTGCCCAGGTGGGCAAGGAGTGCAAGCGGACCTCCGATGCGCTGGCCAAGCTGCTGGACGAGCAGAAGCTTCCAGAGAACTACAAAGTGGCCGTCGTGGGCCGCTTCAAGGCGGGCAAGTCCTCCTTCGTCAACGAACTGCTCGACGCCCGGCTGGCCAGCGAAGACACCAACCCGGAGACGGCGGCCGTCACCACCTTTCGCCATGGCGACGAAGTCAAGGCCACCATCCGCTTCCTGGCGCGCGACGAGTGGGCAAAGATTCAGAGCCTCTACCAGCAAGACCCTCGCCACATCGACGCTCACCGGGTGCTCAAGTGGCACGAACTCGGCAAGCCGCGCAAGAACAAAGACGGCGAGATGGAGGAAGGCTACGACCTCCAAGCGCTCGAGAACGAGTACATCCGTGACGGCGGATTCAGCATCGAGATTCGCCTGGCCAACGACGGCACAAAGAAGGCCGAAGCCGAGTTTCGGCGGCGCCTGAAGGAGTTCACCACCGGCACCAAACCGCACCACTGCATGGTGCTTGGCATCGAAATCGAGTCGCCCGCGCCCATTCTGGATGGCGGGGTGCTGCTCATCGACACCCCGGGCCTGGGGGACACCGAGCGCTACCGTGTCGAGCTCACCGAGAAGGTGGTCGATGATGTGGACGCCGTCCTCTTCCTCACCCGCTCGGGCGCTTCCTACGACCAGGCGGAGAAGGACTTCCTGCTCTCCCTGCTCCGCAAGGGCACGGTCAAGCAGCTCATCGTCGTGGTGACACAGGTCGACGTGACCTACCAACAGCACCTGGACAACGCCGAGGCCAATGATGACGACCCCGACCCGGTCGCACGCCGCATCGACCTCGAGCGCCAGCGGTTGACCAAGGAGCTGGCCGACACCCTGGCTGAACTGAGCCAGGATGACTCGCCAGCGATGCGGCGCTACCGCGAGCAACTCGGCGACGTGCAGATTGCCTTCACGTCTGCCAAGCTCCACCGCGATTGGAAGGCCGGCAAGCCCACCCTCTGCGCCATCCAGCCGGAAGACCCGGGCGGCGTTGAGCAGCTCAAGAGCCAGCTGCTCTACATGCTCTCAACCGAATCTCGCCTTGCCATGGTCGCGCAGGGCATCGCTGCGGGCGCCCGTTCTGCATTGCTCGAGTTGCAGTCGGTGCTCGACGCCAAGCTGCTCGCCATCCGTGACGTCAAGGACAGGGAGGTGGCGGAGCAGAAGCTCCGCAGCTTTCGTGGTGAGTTTGGGCAGGCTAGCCAGCGGTTTGAGGGCGCCGTTACGGAGCAGGTGACGCTGCTGGGCCAGCGGCTGGACGAGCGAGCCCGGCAGCACAGGTCATTGCTCGAAACGATTGCGCTGCTGGCTGAGCGCGAACTCGTGGCCTTTGAGCTCAACGACGTGGCGCGCCACTGGCGCACCCGTCGGTCGGGCTACTGGGGCCACATGGCGGATTTCCAGACTCGGGTGGCCAACCGCATCTTTCCCAAGGTGCAGGAGATGCTCAGCGAGTACACCGACACCTTCGCTGAGTTCGCGCGGGGCTTTGAGACCCACCTCGACCGACTCTCGGCCGAGGGCGCGCGCATCGCCCAGTCGCTGGAGCTGGGTACCTCGCTGCCGTTCGACGTCACCAGCAAGCTCAAGGACTCGCTGGAGAAGAGCCTGGCCCGCGCGCAGGAGCTCATCGTCGCCAAGGAGCTTGAGGTCAACAAGCTCCTGTCGGACTTCGTCGATGACGAGGTCTCTGAGCGCATCGACCAGGCCCGTGAGAAGGTCAGCGATATCTGGGGTGCGGGCACCACGGTCAAGCAGTCGGGAGAAGTCCAGACCTTCTACCGCGAGGTGAAGGCATTGCTGGCCGATGCGCTGCAAACCTATCTGAAGGACAGCATCCAGGCCTTTGGCGCTTTCCTGGTCACAGAGGCCCAGGCAGCGCCGCGCGATGCACTGGCAGAAGTGAACATCCTGTTGGAGCAGGCCGACGACAACATTCGGGCGGCCGCCACGGCCCTGGTGGCGGGGCAGAAGCAGGCCACTGAAGACTTGGTGGCCACCATCAAGAGCGAGCACGACGAGGTGCTGACCCGTGCTTCCGGCCTTCTGGCTGTCGGCGATTCGACGGCAGGCCATCCGGGTTTGCCAGCCACCTCAAGCGACGTCAGCACGCCAACCGCATCAACCGCGCCAGCACACGCCAAGTCGGAACAGGCTGCGTCGGCTCCTGCAGTAGCAGCCGCCCCGGCCCCCACTCCAGCGCCTGACCCGCATCCGGAAGGCGCGTTCGAGCTGTCGGACGATGGCGATTGGGCCGAGCAGGTGCAAACCGCTGCGCAGGTCACCCTGGAGCGCATTCGGCTGGGTAATGGCGAGAAGTCTTGGCCCTACGACCGGGTCTTCCCGGCCCGTTACCTGAAGGGTGCGGTTCGAATCAGGCTGATTGACGGCTACCTGGCCGACCCGCACCAGCTGCGCAACCTCGGCGAGTTCCTCCTGCACCTGGCCGAGTCCGCTCGTCCCAAGGAGGTGGAGGTCCTCACCAAGTTCGCAGACGTGGATGCGACGGCCAAGCAGGACCGCGTGGTCGACAACCTGGCCAAGGAGCTGTTCCGCGACTACGGGGTGACGCTCAGCATGCGGCGCGACGCCGACGTTCATGACCGCTTCCTGGTCATGGACCACGGCGTGCTCTTCAAGCTGGGCCGCGGGCTGGACTTCTACAAGCCAGCCACCGGCCTGGCGCGGCACCGCCCCGACCTGCGTGAGGTGCGCAAGAGCGAGGTGGATGTGTTCTGCGTCCAGGGCCATGCGCTCCTCAAGGCCGACACCGCATGACAGCCAGGGCGCCATCGCACACCAGGTGACGTGACGCGCGTTACCTCGTTACCTCACAGGGAAGACAAAGAACACCATGCCAACCGCAAGCATCAGCAACCAGCCTCTGGCCAAGCCCCTGCGCAGCCAGCTCGAGAACACCGTCAAGTCCGCCCGCGACGTGGCCGAGAAGGCCGCGCTGGCCGCGCTTCGGCAACTGGCCGTGAGCGAGGCGAAGGCCCCGGACTACCTGAGTGACGACCTCAAGGCCCTGCGCCGCCTCCTGCGCGCCCACGGCCGTGCGCTGGGCGATGTGAAGGCCAAGGACGACACCCAGGGACTCCAGCACCTGGTGTGGGAAGTTGCCTACGAGCACTGGCACCGCATGCTGTTCGCCCGCTTCCTGGCCGAGAACGGCCTGCTGCTGTGGGAGCCCGGCGCCGCCGTGTCGCTGGATGACTGCGAAGCCCTGGTGCAGGAAGCCGACCCGGCTATGAACCTGGGCGCCAAGACCAAGTGGGAGTTGGCCGGCAAGTTGGCGGCTCGCATGCTGCCCCAGGTGTTCAAGCCGCAGAGCCCCGTGTTCGAGCTGGCCTTTGCGCCGGAGCATCAGCGTGAGCTGGAGCGCCTGCTGGCGGGGCTGTCGTCCGAGGTGTTCAAGGCCAGCGACAGCCTGGGCTGGGTCTACCAGTTCTGGCAAGCCAAGCGCAAGGACGAGGTCAACGCCTCGGAGGTGAAGATTGGCGCCGACGAGTTGCCCGCCGTCACCCAGCTCTTCACCGAGCCCTACATGGTGGACTTCCTGCTCCACAACTCGCTGGGCGCCTGGTGGGTGACGCGCCACCCCGGCCAGACCTGCCCCGTGCCGCTGACCTACTTGCGTATGCTGGACGACGGCACACCCGCGGCCGGCAAGTTCGAAGGCTGGCCCGACCGGCTGGACGAGTTCAAGCTGCTGGACCCCTGCTGCGGTTCGGGCCACTTCCTGGTGGCGGCCTTCCTGCTGCTGGTGCCCATGCGGATGGCGGCCGAGGGCCTGAGCGCGATGGACGCGGTGGACGCGGTGCTGGCCGACAACCTGCACGGCCTGGAGCTGGACGCCCGCTGCGTGGAAATCGCCGTCTTCGCGCTGGCCCTGGCGGCCTGGCGATTCCCGGACGAGAACGGCAACCCGCTGGGCGTGCGCGCCGACATGCCCGCGCCGCAGGTGGCCTGCTGCGGCCTGAAGGTGGCCGCCAAGCCCGAGGACTGGATGGCCCTCGTGCCGGATGACGCACCGAACGCCGCCTACCTGCGGCAGGAACTGCGCCTGCTGCACGCCAGCTTCGCCCAAGCGCCGCTGCTGGGCAGCTTGCTGGACCCGGCACGCAGCCTGAAGAACGACCTGGCCACGTCGAGCTTTGACACCCTGCGTGACCTGCTGGGACGTGCACTAGCCACCGAGCGTCCAGCGACGCTTTGGGGGCAGGCGAGCGAACTGCAGGACGACAGCTGGGACTTGGCGCTCACCGCCAAGGGGCTGCTGGACGCGGCCCGGCTACTGGATGGGCGCTACCAATTGGTGGTGACCAACGTGCCGTACTTGGCGCGAGGTAAGCAGAACGACGCGCTCCAAGAGTACTGTGCGGAGCACTACCCAGAAGCAAGGAACGATTTGGCTAATGTGTTTCTTGAGCGATGCCTTGAACTAGGTGACGAACAAGGCCGGGGAGTGGTCCAAATAGTCATGCCGCAAAACTGGCTGTTCCTCAGTACATACAAGAAGCAGCGGCAATCACTACTCGAAAACAGGACCTTTTACCTTATTGCATTGCTTGGGGCAAAGGGCTTTCAGACCCCAATGTGGGATTTCAATGTGCAGTTGTTGACCATAGGTAAGGGCCGTGCGCGTGAAACGCATCGAATCAGCGGGCTCGATGCCTGCGAGCCCAAGTCTTGGTCGGAAAAGGCGAGGCTGCTCAGCACTGATGGACAGCTTGCCTCTGTCGGTCAGTCTGTGCAGCGAAAAAACGCCGACTGCAGAATCACATTTGAGGAGAAGACGGTACAGAAGAACGCTCTTCTAAAGGTGTTTCGAGGCTCTCATCCCGGTCAAACTGCACGAGTAGTTCGTTGCTTCTGGGAGCAATCCGTTGGCGGGGATTGGCAGCTTCTTGAATCATCTCCTGCCGGTGGCGATTTGTATACCGGCAAGAGCTACGTTATCTATTCTCTGCGGAGGTTGCAATCAGATGGAATAGTTGAGTTTGGGAAGCGAGGAGAAGCTGCTTGGGGAAAGCGCGGCATCATCGTCTCACAAATGGCCGAGTTGACAGGGAGTCTGTATTGCGGGCAAATTTTTGATAACAACACAAAGGTCATCCTGCCAAATGACCAGTCCGCGTTATCCGCGCTCTGGCACTACGTCGAATCTGGTCAATTTCTCGAAGACGCAAGAGCGCTAAATCAAAAGCTTGACGTCAGTAAAGAGTCCATCGAAGTGGTTCCATTCGACCCTAACGATTGGTCGGAGGCGGTCGCTGATAGATACCCTACCGGCCTTCCGCTCCCTTACTCTGACGACCCATCACAGTGGCTGTTCCATGGCCACCCGCAACCCTCCACCGACCCGCTGCAAGTAGCCGTCGCCCGCTTGGCCGGTTACCGCTGGCCGGCCGAGACCGGCGCCGCAATGGAACTGGCCGACGAGGCCCGTACCTGGATTGCCCGGTGTGCGCAGTTAGCCGACCACACCGACGACGACGGCATTGTCTGCCTGCCCTCGGTGCGTGGCGAGGCACCCGCACATGACCGCCTGCTCAAGCTGCTGATTGCCGCCTGGGAGACCGTGCAGCCTGGCAGCTGGAAGCCCGCCGTGCTCGACAAGCTACTGGCCGATGCCGAGTGCGCTGGCAAGGGCCTGGACGTCTGGCTGCGCGAGAAGTTCTTCGAGCAGCACGCGAAGCGCTTCCACCATCGCCCCTTCATCTGGCATGTGTGGGATGGCCTGAAGGATGGCTTCGCTGCGCTGGTGAACTACCACCAGCTCGACCACAAGAAGCTGGAGCGCCTCATCCACACCTACCTGGGCGACTGGATTCGCCAGCAGGAGGCTGGCGTGCGCTCGGGCGTCGATGGAGCCCCCACCCGTCTCTCCGCCGCGCAGGACCTGAAGCGCCGGCTGGAACTCATCCTGGAAGGCGAGCCGCCCTACGACATTTTTGTCCGCTGGAAGAAGCTCTCTGAACAGCCCATCGGCTGGAACCCCGACCTCAACGACGGCGTGCGGCTCAACATCCGCCCCTTCATGACCGCCGAGGTCCTGCGCCACAACAAGAAGCCCAAGCTCAACATCACCTGGGACAAGGACCGAGGCAAGGACGTCGAAAGCGCGCCGTGGTTCAAGGTCTTCAAGGGCGACCGCATCAACGACCACCACCTGACTCGCGCGGACAAGGAAGCCGCTCGGGCGAAGGCGGGCGGGAGCTGAGCATGGGCTTCTGGCACACCGGCTACGCCGAGTTCCACGAGCCGAGTGGCCTGGGGGACTACGTTTACACCCCGCCACCGCCGGTTCGCTACGCCTGCGAGCATTGCGCGCAGTCGTTCCAGGACCTGGAGGCGCTTCGCAAGCACCGGTTTGAGCAGCATCCGGTGCGGCAGCCTGCCTTGCTGCTGCGGGGCAAGCCCGTGGGTGCATTGACGCAGGTGCTGATGACGCCGCTCGGCCCCGCCGACGTGCTGGTGGAGGACGCGACCGCCTGCCTGCTGAACGGGGAGCCGATTCCGCCAGCGCGCCTGGGCCCGAAGCTTGCCGCCATGCGGCGTGAGTTCGCCGATGTGGTGCTGAGCAACCAAGGGGCGACCACGCGCTGTCAGCTGGACTTCCGGGTTGCCGATGAAGGCCATCTCGAGGGCGTTGAATCCGCTTTCCTGCGGCTCGCCCGAGACCGGCTGCTGAACATCCAGGCGATTTCGCGGTTCAACGAAGACTGCCGCGCCTTCGAGAGCGCCATGCCGTACTGCGACGGCATCTCGCACTACCTGTACGGGGTGATGGCCAAGGAGCGCTCTCCCGACAGTGGGCTGAAGCACGAGGAGTACATCCAGCGCTTCCTGCGCTCATCGGAAGAGCTCTCGGGCTTCGACCGACCATTGGCCCGCAGCGTCCGCTCGCTCGTGGCCTTCCACTTCAACCAGTTCGACGATGCCGAGTACCTGGCGCCCGAAGGTGCGCTACGTCACGCGGCAGGTGCGTTCGCCGGTTTGCTTCAGGGTCTGCCCTGGCACTTCGACGAGGCGTTCTCGCCCGCTCCAGGCAGTGCTGTGGAAGACCTGCTGACCGACCAGGACACGCTGCAAATCCTGGCTGACGCGAGCCATGGCCTGGTCGGCCTGAAGGCGCGCGCGGAGGAGCTGCTGGTGCATCTCCGACGCGCCCCGGCGGGCGGCTACGACCACATGAAACGCATGCTGCTGGCCTGCGAGGCATTGGCCGCACGCGATGAAGCGGCTTCGCATGCAGAAGCACGGAAGCTCGCGCGAGCGTTGGCCGGCAAGCCGGATACCAGCGCCTGGGCCAACGCGATGCTGGAGCGGCTTTCGACACCATGAAAGAGCAAAAGCGCAAGAAGCCGAAGCCGTACGACTACCGAGCAAGAGTTTTGGCGGTCAAGAGCGGGCAGCGGCAACGACAAGAAGGAAACAAAGCGATGGCGACTTCTGGAACGCCCCCTGTGACTGCACCTGATATAGCAGCACCGATAACGCAGGCTCCCGAGCCAAAGGAAGTCTTGAAACCTGAAGGCCAAGGGCCAGTGTCTGTCGGCGAGCCACCTGTTGTTACGGCAGAGCCTGCTGTTTCGACCGCACCTGGGATGCCGCTGCCCCCAGCCGAGCCGACTTCGGCCGACTTGAAGGCTCTCGAGCCGTCCAGCCTAGCTTTGACGGGTGAAAGCCCTTCAGATGCGACCAAGGGCGAGCCCGCCGGGAAGAAGTCCAAAGCGGAGCCGGAGACGCTGGAGCAGTTCATTGAATATGCCTATGGACGCAAAGGGCAACCGCTGACGCTGAAGTCCAAGGTCGAGAAGCAAATTGCGCAGAACGCTCGGCTGGACGATGGCGCACTGAGCCGTCTGCTACAGCTGGCCAAGGGCGACACGGTGCTGGCTGTACCGCGACAGATTCTGCTGCTGAGCCAAGAGGTCACCGGTTTTCCAGGCTTGAAGGCTGCACTGACGTCGTTTGTCTCAAACGTCATGCAGAGCCACGCGGTATTCAGCGATGCAGGGGTGCAAGGGGCGCTGCGAAACTTGCCGCAGGGTTTGCCGCCTGCTGAAGCTCTGGCCAGGGTGGCGGCATTCGAGCCTCCTCCGAATGCAAATGAAGAGCCCGTCAAGGCGAGCGAGCTGCGGGACCTGCGAAACAATGCGGTCCGCTTGTTCGTCACTTGGCTTGGCGTGAGTCGGAGTCTCAACTCGGAAGAGTTGTCGGCGCTGCTCTTTCAGGTCGTCTGGCAGCCAGCGGCCAAAGACTTAGCTGATGACAACGCGCGCCTGCGGGCTCTGACGGACATCGGGCAGGCGGCAGGGGTGGGCTTGGCATGCCAGCGGTTTCGTCAGCAAGCCATTGACGCACGGGCGCAGCAAGACCAGGCGCAGCGAGAGGCGACGAGCCTGCGTGGGCGCTTGTCTGCTACCGAGACCCAGCTTAAAGAGACGACAGAACAACTCGAAGCCGCGCAGGCGGAGCTGCTGGCGCTGCGGGAAAGCTCTTCTGCAGAGATGGAGGCCTTGCGCCGCCAGAGCGCCGTGGACAGGACCCATCTGCAGCACGAGCTGGAGCAGCTTCGTGGTCGCCTGGTGAAGCGCTTGACAGAAAGCGTCGAGATGCTCGAGGTTGGTTTGTCCGCGCTGCGCAAAGACACGCCCCGAGTTCCGGTCATGGTGGAGCGGGCTGAGCATGTGGTCGATGCACTGAGAGCCGAAGTTCAAGACCTTAAGGAGGAGTGACGCATGACGGTGGTTGGATTCGACTTTGGAACGACGAACAGCCTGGCCTCGGTGGTCATTGGCAATGAGGTCATCACCTTCCTGGAGAACGAGCAGCCGATTCCATCGGTCGTCAGCTTCGAAGGTGGCAAGGTGGAGGTGGGCCGCAAGGCCCACGACAAGCTCACCAGCGCGGGCCTTGGTGTGCAGGGCAGCACCGTCCGCTCGCCCAAGACACTCCTCGGGCGTGAGGAGCAGCTCATCGACGGGGTTCGCCGGGACCCGGTGAGGATGGTCGAGTACGTGCTGGACCACGTACGGCGATTCGTGCTGCAAACCAAGGCAGGACGCGACCTGCCTATGGACCGCGTCGTGGCCACGATTCCGGTGAACATGGAGGGCCAACGCCGCGCGTTGCTGCGCCAGGCGTTTCGCCAGGCCGGCATGAGTGTGGTGCAGTTCGTTCATGAGCCACTCGCGGCCTTGTATGGCTACCTGCGCATGTCCGAGGGGACCTCCGACCTCATTCGCCGCTACGACGGCAAGCTGTTGCTGGTGTTCGACTGGGGCGGCGGCACGCTCGACCTGACGCTCTGCCGGGTTCTGAACGGGCTTTTGGTTCAGGTGGCCAACGATGGGACAGAGGAAGTAGGAGGCGACGTTTTCGACGAAGAGCTGCGCAACGAGGTGGAAAGGCGCTCGCGGGCCCAGCAAGGGCTCGGCGATGACGTGGATGTCTTGCCGGAAGCCCGTAAGCGGCTGTTGCACGAGTGCGAGAAGGCCAAAATTCGTCTGAGCGACCGCAGTACCTGGAACGTCTACGTTGACCCGTACTACCAGGATGACAAGCAGTCCGACCTGCAGGTGAACCTATCCAGAGATGACCTGCAAGATATCGTGGGGCACCTGGTCAAGAAGGGTGTGGCGCGCATCGAGCGGCTGCTGGAGCGGGAGGGCTTCTCGACGGCGTCCGTGGAGCTTTGCCTGGCTACGGGTGGCATGGTAAACATGCCCATGGTGAAGAGCCGTTTGGACGAGCTGTTCGGTCCCGGCCGGGTTCACGTCTCCAAGCGCAGTGCCTCCGCCATTGCCGAGGGGGCTGCCTGGGTGGCCCACGACCAAGCTCGGCTGCATTTGGCCAAGAACGTCGAGCTGGCCCTGGCGCGCAACTCTTACATGCCGCTGCTGCTAGCAGGGGTGGAGATGCCCATTGAGCGGGAGAACCGACGAGAGCGTTTCGACCTCTATTGCGTGGACCCGACGGACGGACACGGCAAATTCACCCTGGTCAGCCCGCATCGGCCTGGGCCTCGCGTCCTTGCGAATGACCAGCGCAGACCGCTGTGCAACATGTTGCTCAAGGTGGATGCCAAAGCCAGTCCTTTCCGCGAGCGGTTGTCTCTTGAAGTCAATATTGATGAGAACTTGGTATTGACCGCAACAGCTTGGTCACTCAATCAAAAGGGTAGGGCGGAGGCAGAGGTGCACGATTTGGAGTTTGCACTGGCAACCCCGGGGGCAAAGAACACCTGGTTTCACAGCAATCTCCTTGGCGAAGACGGCGAGGCTAGCCCTCACCAGCAGGGTGACCTGTCAATGCGGTCGAACATTGCAGCCCGCGAGGACCTTAGCTTGGTACCTGGAGAAGTACTGTATCGCGACAACCCCTTTTACTTTCGTCGGGAGATGAACCCGCCGCAGATTCAGGACGAGGAGCGGCTGTATTACGAGCCTTGCTCAATGTGCGGGCGCGCCTCGAACGACCCGCTCTGTCGATGCGCGTCGCTGTCGTCTTTTGCAGGCTCCAAAGCCAATATGGGTGTGCAGCCAAGACTTTGAAGAAGATGACGGGGAGAGATACTGATGTTTGAATCGGTGACGCAATCAGAGCTTCGAGCTCAAATGGAGCAACATCTTCTGATGGTCGAAGAAGTGCTCGGAGGGCTTGACCAGTTCGTTCAAGGCCTTGAGCGCCGCATCACCCGTATCGAGGAGGGCCTGGGCCTCGAGCCCGATGGGCTTTCCGTCACCGGATGGGTGGCGGACCTGCAGCGCGTAAAGGCAGAACTGGCGTCGCTACGCCGAACCGGTGGCAGGCCATGACCTACCTGCCGAGTCGCAGATTGAAGGGTTTCGCCAGCAAGTACGGAAATGCTGGCGACCGTCCTGCTGGCGAAGCATTTCATCACGCGTTCACACGCTATTTCATGGCCAACAGGGAGTCGCTTCTCGATATCACCATCGCGGCCGCGTCGACGCAGATTAGTCTGGCGGATGGCCCAGAGGACGTTGACCCGCTTCTGTTGCGAGCGATTGCCGATACCAACCCAAGTTTGGGCGATGACAGACTGTTCTCCCTTGACGGCGAGGCTCTCCAGGGAGCGGTGAATACCGCGAAGGGAAAGTACTTCGAGTACTTGGTGGTAGACAAGCTGAATCGCGGTGAGCAGGTAGGCCCCTTGTTGCTCGAGCCTGGCCAGCAGGCTGTGCTGGCCGAGTCCATGACACAGCCTGGATGGGACCTACGAATCGTTGACGCACACGGTGCTGTGGTCGAATACCTTCAGCTCAAGGCCACCGACAGTGTTGGCTACATCCACTCGGCACTGGAGCGCTACCCCGATATCCAGATTCTCGCGACGAGCGACGTCGCGTCCAGCGGCCTGGCGTTCGACAGTGGCATCAGCGACCAAGACCTGAGGGCGCATGTCGGCAGCGGTGTCGACGCACTCGACACCTCGCTGTCCGAGTCGTTCTTGGACCATTTCCATCCCTTGCTCCCTCTGGCGGCGATGGCCCTGTACGAGGGGCATCGGCTCTGGCTGGGCCGACAGTCCATGGACTCATTCAAGCTGGCACTGGCGCGACGCAGCCAGCGCATCGTAGTGACCCAAACGATTGGCGCCGCAGTCTACGCACTGGATGGGGGTCTCTTGTCCGTACCGGCTGCGATTGCCGGCGGACTGATTTTTGACAGGACCGTCAATCAAGCGGCAATGGCCACGGCGTTCGAGTCCCATCGGCAGAGGCTGCTGGCGCTTCGCCTGCTTCAACAAGAGCGAGTCCTAGGAAGGCCACTCTCATGAGCTTCTTCAGTTGGATTGCCAACGGGCTGGGCACAATGCTGGGAGTCGTTTCAGTGGCTGTTAGCACTGTTGTCGAGAATGTTCGAAGCGCGTATGTCAACTACGTCGGAAGAGGCGGAGCGACGAAGCAAGCCGTGCAGCAGCAGTCTCTGTCGACGCAGGAGCGCCTGAGGGAAGTCAACGACGAAATCATGCATCTTCGCAACAGAAGAATGTCGCGGGGAGGTCTGGCTGACCAAGACAGGCGGAGATGGCATCAGCTTCGCGAGGAGCGTGATGAACTTCTGGGGGAGTTGAACCAGGCGAAGGAAGTTAAAGCCGCAGAGAAGATTATTGAGTCTGAAGCAGTCCTGCAAAAGGTCGAGGTCGACCTTGAGACGTCTCACGTCCTTCAGTACAACGCCTTCGCGGATACCCTGGGCAAGAGATGCCAATGCGGTCGTCCCATGAAGCTGCAGTGGCGCCGCGAACTCAGTGTGGCAGGGCCCAAAGACTTTTACTGGGGGTGCACGGGTTGGTACGTGCAAACAGCCAACGGGAAGGCTTGCACCCGCACGGAGCCCTTGCAGAGGTCTGACTATGGACTGATGACCGACACCTCGGCGCCTGAGTTCAGCGTGACGGCCGAGGAGTTCGGCGTGATTCTTGAAGACCCCGGTACGGAGAGCATCATCTCGGCCAGGGTCAATGACCTCCGCTCGGACTTGGCGGGCAAAGGGAAAGGCGTCGAACTGGCCACGTGCCCGGTGCACGGCGAACACATGGTGCTTCGAAAGAAGTCCAACCCGACAGGACTGCTAGACGCGTACTTTCTGGCGTGCCCACGCTGGCAGCCGAATGAGCAAGGCTGCCCCTTCATCGAGAAGCTCAAGTCCGGCTCTCAGCTCGCAGCGCTGTTGAAGTCTGAGACAGGGCGGGGAATTCTGTGAGACTAGCAGTAGAGATGACGATGACTTCCAAACACCCCAGCGCTGCAAACCTGGCCTCCAGCATGGCAGGCGCGATGTTGCAGTCCGCTAGGGGCAATTCGCATACGACGACGCCTCCTGCAGCCGTGCTTTGGCCCGACAAGGAGCGCCAGTGGGAAGCCGTTCTTCCGACCTTGAAGCACCTGCTACCTGGGCTACTCGAACTCGGCGCCTTCGACCCCACATCGCGAAGCGGCCCAGCTGTCTGGCTCAAGTGCGCGATTGCCGGTGTGTTGCCAGAGGTTCAGTTTCAGGACGTGCCCATTGTCTACCTCCCCGGGGTGAGCCGAGCAGAGCTGCGGGCCATCGAGAGCTGC
>Ga0172382_10008003_pt1 | contig 14872 bp, 9 predicted proteins | sample Leawel138RmetaG_FD_122245 | JGI IMG/M metagenome (GOLD analysis project Ga0172382, IMG submission 122245) | Leachate microbial communities from a municipal landfill in Southern Ontario, Canada - Leachate well 138R metaG | ecosystem: Engineered > Solid waste > Landfill > Unclassified | place...
AAAGACACGACGTGGCAAGCTAAAACAGAATTTGGTATCAATTTTAATCAAGGTTCATTCAACACAGCCTGGACCGGCGGGGGGGTCAATTCAATTTCATTGGGTGTTTTCTTCAATGCACTCCGCGAATTCAAAAAGGGGAAACACACCTGGCGAAACGATTTACAATCTCAATATGGTATCGTTAAAAATGCCGGGTTGCAACCCCGAAAGAGCTTTGACCGTTTATTTTTGGACTCGAAATATGGCTATGAATTAGGAAAACATTGGAGCCTGGTCGGGGTTATTAACTTTCAAACCCAGTTTGCTCGGGGTTATACCTTCGAAACCCGGCCTGATAGTGGTGAGATCCGAAAGAAAATTTCAAACTTTCTGGCACCGGGTTACCTCACCGAAGCCATCGGTATTCAATATAACCCCGTCCCTTATTTCTACATGACATTTTCTCCGGGTGCCCTTCGTCAGACGTTCGTAATCGACGACGAAGTCTACCTGAATACACCCGATCAGACCAACTACGGTGTGCCCGTTGGGAAAAAAGTACGAAATGAAGTAGCCTTGGCTCAATTAATAGCCAACTTCGACAAAAACCTTACCGAAAACATCAATTTGAAGTGGCGTTACCAATTATTTGCGTCCAATGATAAGCACAGAAATACCTCATTTCACACCGATCACCGACTCGACGCGAGCATCACAGCTAAAATTCACAAATATTTTAACGTAAATGTGAGCGCAATTATGCTTTATGATGATGACCAAATTGCGCGGATCCAATGGGCACAGGCTCTTTCGATCGGCTTTCTCTATAAATTTTAAACATTTAAAACGGGCAACTTAATCTTCAAATCATATGCTAAAAGAGTTCAAAACCTTTATTGCGCAAGGGAATGTACTGGATCTGGCCGTCGGTGTGATCATTGGTGCCGCCTTTGGTAAGATTACTACCTCTTTGGTCGACGATATCATTAATCCAATTTTAGGATTAGTCATCGGAGGCGTCAACTTTGACGATTTAAAAATTGTTTTGCGAGAAGCCGAAGGGGAAGCGGCCGAAGTGGCGATTCGCTACGGAGCCTTCTTGAACAACGTGATCCAATTCCTCCTCATTGCATGGGTAATCTTCTTGATCGTTAAGTTCGCCAATAGGGTCAAGTTATCCGAAAGTATGAAGAAAGATGAATAAGTTCTGAGGGAGGATTTACCATCAAAAAGTCCCCGGTCGGCATAACGCTAACCGGGGACTTTTCATATCGATGGGTTATACCCTATGTCTATTCGGAGCGCCCGCTCAGTACCCATTGATAGCTCGATCCTTGTTTTTGGATAGCCCAATAATCAAAGGTTCCATGTTCCCGGTCTCCAAACTCGTTTAAAGATGTGCTGCCAGTCGCACCGGAATAGGAGTTGGCCTGATTGATAAATTCGGCATTAAACGACTCCAGCGTTACGTAGGGAAACTGGCTCCAAGTAGCGACTAGGGTCTTGGCTATTACCTTCACAGCATCGTAAGCAGCCAAGGTAAATGCGTCTGCATCCAGTCCTGTTTCGCCCTTAAATTCTTCTAAAAGCGGGCTCCACACACTTTCCTTATCCGAGGGGAGTCCAAAGGTAGGTGCAAAATACTGCGTCTTTTCTGCGAATTCTGCAGCGACAGCGTCATTGATCAGAACACCGCTATGAGCTACTCCGTCGCTGCCATACCAACGTACACTGCTAAAAATTGGATCTGTAGCTGCCTGATTAAAAAGCGCTACACATTCATCAAAAGAGGCTAGGTAGACTCCAACCGCACCAGATCCGTATTGTTCGGAATATTCTTCAATCTTCGCCTTGACCTGTTGTAGCAAATCTGTAAAATCTTCTTGCGATTCACTATAGGGTTCGAAGGAATGGACAGACTGCCCGCCCAGTTCTGAAAAAGCGTTGGTGGTGGCAATCTGCAAGCCTTTGTTGCCGTCATCGTTACGTGCAAGGGCAACGAGGGCTTTAATGCCATCGGTTGTCATGGTTTGGGCTACCGCATTTCCCTCTTGCACATCGGCCGGACAAAAACGATAAATCCCATCATTGGCGATAGCTAGGTTTCCGGCAGTACTGCTATGACTAATAACCATGGCACCTGGCGTGGAACCCATTTGATCTCTGATGGCGGCGAGTTCAGAACTGGATTGTGGACCTAAGATGATTCTACCGCCCAAGGAGGTAAATTGGGAAAACAAGGTGGCGGCCGTGTTGGGTTCTAGTTTGGTGTCCAAAACAGCTAGACGTAATTTATACGGCAAACCCATTTGCAGGAATTCGTCATTGGCTTCATCAATAGCCATTTCGATGGCCGCCTTTGACGTGACACCCAGGGTAGACCAATTGCCGCTCATCGACAGGAGGGCGGCGATTTCAATGGTAGCATCTTCTGGAATAGGCTCAGGTTCCTCTGTCTTTTTACAGCCCCAAACCAATGGAATTAGAAAAATGAATAAAGTTAATAGTAGGTTGGTGTGTTTCGTTTGTTTCATTATCGACTGGTTAAATGGTGAAGGAAATATCGTGAATACCGCCGTCCATCTGAGAAGCAGTACCTCGATATCATCCCAAATGAAATTGATAGAATAGGCAGTCTTATCAAGACCATCCTGTAAAAGTACTTCAAAAATAAGCATCAATGGTATTCTACCGAAGGAAGTAGGGGAATTTCTGTAAGGCGGGAGGTAAAATAGGTGAGGTGGTTGGGGAGCGAGCACCTACCTGACGGCATACAAGCTTAAATGGTAATTAGAATTGGCGAAATTCGTAACTTTTATTTAAAGCCAATGTCTACTTGTGAGCGGTAGCGTCTAAGATTTCTTCTTCCCTGTGTTTTACAAGAGTAGCAATGGCAATAATAAGATCAATACGACTATTTAGTACTTCATCAATTTCCAGACTGCAATAATTAAATTTATTTTTTTAGGAGAAAAATCTGCAATAGTGCGATGAATGTAGTTGTGTATTGCAATAAAACAAAGCCCTAGATGAGGGTGACCGCATCAAATGCAAACTGGGCACCGTAAAATAAAATTTTATTTGTGTCTTTTATTAGTTGTTTACGAGCCTTTTCCAAGCTGTTGATTGTGTATTTAAGACTTTTTTTTCCGATAGCCAATTTCTCTCCAATGCGTTTAAGTTGTGTCTATTTTGAGCTCAATATTTTTAAGAATGCTTTTAACAAAATAAATATTGGCTCAGGTTTATTTGAAGGCTTCCCTTTTCTGGGACCAGTTTAAATTTAACTTTTTTCCTCAAATTGCTCGCACCCTAATTCATTGAAGGCTGTAGAACAAGTCAAGGCTGGCGACCGTAGGGAGCCATTCATTTTAGCCTTTACTTGTTCGTAGGCTTCAATAATTTTGTGCCGGGCATATTTGAAAGCAACGGGACTCATCCCACTCAATGCTTGATGGGGATGATTCATGTTATAACTTAATCTCCACTGTTCACTAGTTATTTGGGCTTGAGATAGGCTCTCAAAAATATACGCATCCAGCACGTCTTCTCGGAAAGTGCGGTTGAACCGCTCGATAAAGCCGTTTTTGTGTGGTTTTCCGGGAGGAATAAAAGCGAGTTCTATGTTCTTGTCTTCACAGTACATTTTCAGTTCATTTGCCGTGTATTCAGGCCCGTTGTCAACCCGCAATTTTTCCGGGTAACCGTGTTCAAAAGCAAGCCTGTCCAGGACTCTGGTTACCCTGGCAGATGGAAAGCTCAGGCCTACTTCTGTTGCCAAGGCTTCCCTGTTGTAATCATCGATGATGTTAAGAATCCGGATTTTTCTACCGTCTTCTAACGCATCGCTCATAAAGTCTACACTCCAAGTGACATTAGGAAGAATGGGTTGAACTAACCCATCTTCATAAGGGCGATTGATGCGCTTTTTATGCTTTCTCCTCAGCCCGAGGTTTAGCTTTCGGTAAACGCGTAAAACGCGTTTCCGATTCCAGGATAGGCCTTCTTGCCTGATTTTAAGATAGTACCACTCAAAGCCTCTGGTAGGATACTCTTTTGCTAACTCTGTCAGTTTCGTCTCTGTTGGTCGGTCGTCTTTCACAGATTTTCTGTAATAAAGCGATCTGGCTAATCCAACTAGCTGACATACTGCCCGAGTGCTCGACGAGTAGGTTTCCTTCAGATAGGATACAATCTTCTTCTTGGCAGAAGGCCCTACCACTTTTTTTCAAGCACATCCTTTAACATGGTGTTTTGAAGCGCCAAATCTGCATACATACGCTTGAGTTTGGCGTTTTCAACTTGAAGCTCTTTTAGCTCTTTAAGTTGGCTTGCTTCCATGCCTGAGTACTTCTTACGCCAGTTATAAAACGTGCCCGTATTGATACCCAGTTCTCGGCTAATAGTTTCAACTGGACGGCCTGACTCGTTCTCCTTTAGGGCTTTGATAATTTGACTTTCGGTGAATTTGCTCTTCTTCATAACAACATAAAGATAATTGGTTTTCTCTTTCTATGTTGTCCCAGTTTTAGGGAAGTCTTCATATTATGTTGTGAATTTCCCTTTAATAGGTATATAAAACTCAGGTAGGTTAGATATAATATTATCGATCCTTCTCAATTTTAGTTGATCTTAATTCGATATAATCCAAAATTCATCAAGAGGCGTTAATCTACAAGATATTTATTCCTCGTGATTGTATAATTTGTGTTCTCAGAAGTAATATCGTTCTATCAGGCCTTACACATTTCGCGCTTAAGCCCGTAAGGTGAAGTAGAATATTTGCTGGAAAGCTGGGTTTCTGTTATCAATTTAAAAGAGCAAATTCAAGTCTTTTATATCCATCTGTTTAACTAATAAGGGTGCTGTTTAAATTATTAGGGTGGAATTCAATTGTTTAAATTTTGATTTCTACTTAAGGGCTTTTTTTGTGATTACAGAGAAGTTCCCCACCCAGCCCATTTAAACTACGCAATAGTTCGTTAACGATCCCAATATCAAGTAACTATAAAAGGAAGTGATTTTAATAAATCAGATACCTTTCTCTGTGATCATCGTGTTTTAAAGGGGAGATGGGAAGAGCCTGTCTGGAGGGGTTGGTTGAACTTATCGAACTTTCTTAAATTAACCTTCAGACTCAATTCAGATCGATTCTTACAAGGCTTAATGAAGTTGGGAAAACCTGAATAGTGGGATTAGGAAGTCCTTTTCCTGATTACAGGATGAGGTTTGTTTCCGGCATTTCACATTTTTTGGTCTGAGCCATAAAATACCCAGCATTCATTTCAAGGCAAAACAAAAAAAGCCGATCTCTTTTCAGAAATCGGCTTTTTGCAGAGGGTGAGGGATTCGAACCCCCGGTACCTTGCGGTACAACGGTTTTCAAGACCGCCGCGATCGACCACTCCGCCAACCCTCTAAACTTAACGCAACTTGTTTGTTGCAGTAATTTGTGGCTGCAAAAGTAATGGTTGTTTTGATCTGTACCAAATGGAATGACGAAAAAATTATTTCCAATTCCGTCGAATATTGTCGCAAAGCACCGCCGTGGCTATGCCCGCATTCAAGGACTCAGCCCCCCCAAAGCGCGGAATCGACACCCGATCGGTCATCCTCGCCGCTACCTCTTTACTAATGCCGTTGGCTTCGTTGCCCATCACCAAATACCCACCCTCATTGGGAAAGGAATACTCGTAAAGACTCGTACCGTCCAAAAATGCACCGATCAATACAGCGGGGCCCACTCGGTCGAAATATTCGATAAGATCTGTATAAAAAGTTTGAACCCTTGTAAACGATCCCATGCTGGCCGCAATCACTTTTGGGTTGTAGAAATCGGTACAGGTACTCGAACAGATAATCTTTGGAAATCCATACCAATCGGCCACACGGAGTATGGTGCCCAAATTGCCTGGATCACGGATGTCGTCCAATACTAAGACAAATTCACGCCCCGATTTATCCAAAAATCGATTTTCTTTCGTTTTAGCAATAGCCACGCAGGCATTGTTGCTTTGATAAGCCCCTAACTGGGAAAGTTCCTCTGCGCGGGTACTAACGACAGACACATCACGAGAAGAAAGGAGGGCTTCGTGTTCCGAAATGAAATCTTCGGTCGCGGCAATTAGTTCAATCGAATAGTCAGATTTTAATAGTTCTGAAACGCTTTTTGCCCCTTCCACCGTGAAAGATTGGTGAATCTGTCTGAACTTCTTAATTTGCAGCGATTTAAAATATTTGATTTGGTTTTTTGAAAGCATATTTTGAATTTCCTCGCCATTTTTATTTGATTCTTTCCACTTTTCTGCCCTTCTGGTTCTTAGGGTGTGCCACCACTAAGAACAACGGGGATAAAGAATACCTCCTAGGTAAAACTTCGATTAAAGGTAATAAAGTTATCAAAGATGATGATATAGAAGCCCTCATTCCTACCAAACCCAACCGTCGTTTTCTGGCATTGCCCCTCTACCCCTACCTATGGATTTACCGGGTAGGGTCCAGTGTTTATAACCGAGAATACCATCGACGCAGACTCACCGACCTAACATTGGAATACCAAACCCTATTGGCTGATAGTAGTTTGACAGAAAAGAAACAGAATAAGCTGCGACGGAAATATGCCAAGCGCATCGAAAAGGCACGACTCGGAGTGGAACAAGGAAACTGGTGGATGCGCGTACCGGGGGAACCACCCGTCTATCACTCTAAAGAAGAAGCCGACAATAACCTGACCAAAATCAAAGCCCACCTGTTTAATAAAGGCTTTTTTGACGCGGAAGTAACCTATAAGTTTGACACCTCCTTTCAAAGGGTGCGAAATATCTACTTCGTTCGGGAAGGGCGACCGACCATTATTCGTAATTCTACCATACGTAGCCGAAATCCTACTATCGATAGTTTATTGAACCAACCGCGTTTAGGCGAGAGCCTCCTCAAGCCGGGTGATCGCTACGATCAGGGTATATTCGAAGAAGAGCGAATCCGCATTGAAACCGTACTGAAAAACAACGGCTACTACGCTTTTACCCGCCAAAATGTTTCTTTCTTGGTGAACGATACCATCCGTACCGAAGCTGATAGTATTCGTAAAACGATCGATATCAACACCTTCGTCGCCAATACGCCTCCGCCAACAGGACAGCAGCAATTCTCCATTACCGATGTTACCATGGAAGTCCAGCCGTCGTCTGGAGTGGATCCCAACCGTGTGGTCAGAGATACGGTAGAACACCAGGGGATTACTTATATTTTCAGTGACAAAAGCTATTCGCCCCGTATTCTGAATTCGATGGTACGGCTTCGCCCGGGCAATATTTATAGTCAGTTGGATGAACGATACACCCAAAGACAGCTATCGTTGACCGACCAATTCCAGTTTATAAACCTGGCATTCGACACCACGGGTCATCAGGTCAGGAGTAAGATTAATGTAATCCCACTTAACAAATATGAGCTATCGACCGATGTCGGTTTGAACGTGATACAAGCGCAAGCCCCGGGTCCCTTCGCTACTTTCGCCTATAAAATCCGAAATGTGTTTAACGGTTTGGAGAATTTCGAGATCAACTTGCGGGGCGGTATCGAAGCAGTATCGGGCTACGGCGGTCGTAACATTCTTTACCGTAGTACAGAGTTGGGTTTAAACAGCTCCCTTACCTTCCCCCAACTCTTGCTACCCCTAGGTGGGCTTCGCTATAAATACGGTTATTTAAACCCAAAGACACAAATAAACCTGGGTTACAACTACGTCGACCGGCCTGAGTATGTACGGACCAGTATTAAGTCAGCGGCCACCTATTCGCTGCAGCCGAACAATAATGTGTACTATAACCTATCACTGATTGATCTGAGTGTTCTGAACACTCAAAAAATCAATGCAGAATTTGAGCAGTTGCTCGACTCCTTAGCCTTGCAAGGGAATAACCTGAGAAATAGCTTTTTGCGGTCTTTTGTCTCCGACATCAATTTTACCTTCGTCTACAACACCAATCCTATTTTCGGCGGTCCCAGGGACGCTCATTACATTAGGGCTTCTCTTGAGTCAGGTGGGACATCCCTTAATTTCTTCCCCGGGCAAATGAATTTTATCAACCGCATTGTCAATCCGGGATCAGGGAGCGATACCCTGCAATTTTTCAAATTCATCCGCTGGAACTTAGATTTACGTCGCTACTGGAAACTGAATAACACGACCTCGCTAGTGGCGCGTATTAATTCGGGAGGGGTGCATAGCTATGGAGGTGGGAAAAGAGGCATCAGCAGTGTTCCGCCCTATGAAAAATATTTCTTCGCAGGCGGTTCCAATAGTATCCGTGCCTGGCTACCCCGGCGCCTAGGGCCAGGCTCCACCCAACCCCGGTATACGTCCAATAATCTTTCCATTGAATCTCCGGGCGAGTTTCTACTCGAAGGAAACCTGGAGCTAAGAGGGCATCTCGTCGACTTTTTTGGTAAAATTAACTATGCCCTTTTTCTCGATGTGGGGAACGTATGGAACCTTTCCGGGTCGGAGCTGGGGTCTGGGATGCTGCGATGGAACCATTTTCTTAGCGAATTCGCTGTAGGAACAGGATTTGGACTCCGTTATGATTTGAGCTTTGTGGTGCTACGCTTTGATTTCGGAGCCCGGGTCTATGACCCTTATCTGCAACGCTTTGTATTGGATGAATTGAATTTTGGGAAATTATTTAATTCAAGACAAACCAATTTCCTGAACTTGAACATCGGCGTCGGCTATCCCTTCTGATTTTATTTCTCCAGGATTTCCATGGAAGTCAGCTCAGGTCCACCTCCCCGATTCCCTGAACCGGAGACGATATATACCTTCCCATTTAATACGACTGCCTGGGTGCCATGTCTTCCCTGGGTCATAGGCATGAACGTTTCCCAGCGTTTTGTTTTGGGGTTGTAAGCTTCGGTTTCTTGATGAGCAGGTACTTGCGTGCTGCTTTCACCACCGATAACCAAGATACGTCCCCCAAAGGCAACCACCGAATGCCCTGCACGTAAGGTAGGCAAATTTTGATCCGCAGGCAGGGTCTCCCAGGTGCCTTTTTTCAAGTCATAAACGTCAACTTCCCTGACGGTTAAGTTTAGGGTTTGATTAGTTTTTGCACTGGAAAGCCGACCTCCGATCACATATAATTTGTCCTTATAGACATCTACTTGGAGATGATCCCGTGGGCGGGGCGCATCGGGAAGTTTTTCCCAGGTTCCTGTTTTGGGATCAAAAACATCGAACCAGGCTACGTGGCCGTCGTAATGGCCATCCTGGATACCACAAACGAGGTAAATTTTATTTTGGTAGCTAAAAGCTCCTGCGGCACCCCGAAGTCGGTCGGAAGGAAGGGCGGGTCCTTCGCGCCATTCGTTTTTAGCCGGATTATAAATGTAAATATGAGGGATAGGTTTTTCATGGGGAAAATCCCCCGTGAAAGCCCCTAATACGTAGATTTCATTGTTGTAAGCGACCGCCTGAAAATGGTGCATCTCCATAGGTGCATCCGTTTTGACAGTCCATAAATCCTTTTTGGGGTTGTACTCCTCTACGGGTCGTTGCCCTCTGCCACCCAGAAGATAGAGATTGCCGTTAGCGGGTGCCATGCCGCTTTCATGGCGGGCAGTAGGAAGAGAGAGTGGCTCGGCCGGTTTCCATACCTGACCTGCGACGCATAAAGGTAAAACCAGTAAAACCCAGGTGAAGTAGTTCTTTTTCATCGGCATTAAGGGCGCTTCTAGTTCCAGATTTATTCACTAAAGATACAAGTAAATATTGATATATAACAAAAATCTAAATCATAAAGGGGGGCATTTATCTACTTTTTACATTAATAGTTCCGTCCCCAAAATTGTCCGGCTGAAGGTTTTGTAACGAAATCATACATAAAAATGGTTTTGTGAAAGGGTACCGGTTGAGAATTTAAAAAGCTGAACGAAGAGGCCTGTACGGTAAGCGGAAAACCTCGCTCAATTTAAAATACACTATATCACGATTATTTTTAGGGCTATTCGGTGTAAATTGTGGGCTTGTATTATCCCGGATCTACTTAGATCACCATTTTGAATGCAAAAGAATAATCCTAAAATTATCAATGCCTGGTGTATGTATGACTGGGCAAATTCAGTACATAACCTGGTGATCACAGCCAGTGTTTTTCCAGTTTATTTTAGTGCCACGGCTATCGCTGAAAACGGGAGTGATATCGTCCGGTTTTTCGGTCTGGACGTAAAGAATACGGTGCTTTTCTCTTACTCCGTTTCGGTTTCTTTTTTACTGATCGCCCTACTAATTCCTTTCTGTACAGCCATAGCGGATTATACGGGTCGGAAAAAGACCTTTATGAAATTTTTCTGCTACCTGGGTGCTACCAGTTCCGCTTGCTTGTTTTTTTTCAAACAAAACACCCTTGAGTTTTCCGTCATTGCCTTTATGACCAGTCTGATTGGTTGGAGTGGAAGTATTGTTTTCTATAATTCTTTTTTACCCGAAATAGCGACGGAAGATAACTTTGATCGCTACAGCGCAAGGGGATTTGCCTTAGGGTATCTGGGGGCGGTCATCCTAATGTTATTCAATCTGTCAATGATCATGTTTCCGACCTGGTACGGAATTGAAGACCCATCTTTGCCTGCTCGGCTCTCTTTTTTGTCTGTCGGCATTTGGTGGGTCGTGTTCGCTCAAATCCCTTTACGAGCCTTGCCCGGGAATATTCATAACCGTAGACCGGAAGGAAGATGGTTGTTCAATGGGTTTAAGAAATTGGTAACCGTGTTTAAAGAACTCCAGACGCAGGTCATGCTACCCCGTTATCTCATTGCTTTTTTTATTTTTAATATGGGCGTGCAGACCGTCATGTACGTAGCTACCTTGTTTGGAGCGAACGAATTGAAATTACCCGCTAAAAGTTTGATTACGACGATATTATTGATTCAAATTATCGGGATTGCTGGCTCTTATTTCTTTTCATGGCTCTCCAGTAAGTTGGGAAATATATATGCTTTAATGATCGGCGTGGCCACCTGGATAGGAATTTGTTCGGCAGCCTATTTCGTGGCCAAGGAGGAGGAATTCTACATGCTCGCCGCCACGGTAGGTTTGGTAATGGGAGGCATACAGGCTTTATCCAGAGCTACTTATACCAAGTTGATCCCCGATGATACCAAGGATACCGCATCCTATTTCAGCTTCTATGATGTTACCGAAAAAACCTCCTTGGTGTTGGGTACCTTCACTTTCGGGTTCATCGAGAGCATGACCGGTAGTATGCGGAACAGTATACTTGCATTACTCATATACTTTATAATAGGACTTTTGCTGCTGGCCCGAATCCCTTCACAAAAGATTTACAAATACAAGCTGGACGGAAAAGTTCAATAGATTCTGTAGCTAAATAATATATCCGAAATGACCCGTAAACCTTTACACCACTTTTTGCGAAGCCTGCCTGTTTTTGCACTATTATTATTTAGTGCGATTCCCGTAACCGATAAAAAGTTTGTCAACCGAGTCATCACCCTACAGGTACCGGAAGGGTTCACGATCGAACCAGTGGTTGATCCTTCGTTGATTTCCTATCCGATGTTCGGGACCTTTGACGAAAGGGGGCGGCTCTTCCTTTTTGAATCAACCGGCACCAACAATATGGGTACTGAAGCCATGTTGAAAAATCCTACCTATCATATCCGAGTAGTGGAAGATACGGACGGAGACGGGATTTATGACAAAAGCCAGGTATTCGCCGAGAAGATACCCATTCCGATGGGAGGGACCTTTTATAAAGGAAGTCTCTATGTGGCTGAATCTCCTAACCTTGTTAAATATACCGATACCGATAATGACGGTAAAGCTGACAAAAGAGAGGTGGTTTTAAGCGGTTGGGTTCTACACGCCAATGCCGCCACGCTGAGCGGTCCGATTATGTCGCAGGACGGTTGGTTTTACCTCGCTGATGCGCGCCGAAGTTACGATATACAAACCAAGGAAGGCACCCGCCTAAAAGGCAAAGGTGCTCGTATTTGGCGTCTTAAACCTGACGGTACTCAATTGGAATGGATTTCGGCAGGGGGTTTTGATAATTCAATTGAACTAGCCTTTATGCCATCCGGTGAGACCATCGGTACGATGACCTATTTTACCGACCCCCATGGAGGATACCGCGACGCCCTGATGCATTGGGTGGAAGGCGGTGTATATCCCAAACCACATCCCGTTATTAGCGAAGATAGCCTAAAACTTACTGGTCCTTTAATGCCTACAATGACAAAAACGGCTCGGGTAGCTCCCGCCGGATTGATGCGATTAGACGATAAGGTATGGGGCAAGGACTACCATGGAAATTTATTTAGTGCGGAATTTAACACCGGCCGAATTATGCGGCATGAAGTGTTTCAGGAAGGAGCTACCTATAGAACGGTCAACACGCCTTTTATGACGTCTCATATGCCCGACAGCCATCCGACCGACGTATTTATGGATGCTGACGGAAGTATGTTGGTACTACTTACCGGCGGATGGTTTATCGATGGATGTCCGTTGTCGCGCGTCGCTAAACCGGAAGTAAGCGGAGGAATTTTCCGCATCCGAAAAAAGGGAGTAGCCAAGGTAAAAGATCCCTGGGGGAATAGCATCAACTGGGATGGACTTTCGGTATCGCGTCTGCAAAGCCTGTTGTCCGACAAAAGACCTGCGGTGCAGCGACGAGCCTTGGAACAACTTATCGATGCAGGTGACGCCGGGGTAGCCGCTTTGAAATCTCGGCTTTCCTCGAAAATTGACGAAGAGGAAGCCGCTAAAATGGTATTTGGGTTGTATCGGGTGGGCACCGAGACGGCCATGAAAGAGGTTCGTAAAGCGACCGAACATAAAAGTGCAATCGTGCGAACGGCAGCCGTAAGAGCCCTGGGGTTGGCAAAAGATAAAGCTTCGCTATCCCGCCTGAGTGAGCTGGTGGTGAATGATCAACCTCAAGTTCGTAGACAGGCCGCTACCGCCCTAGCGCAAATCGGTGACCCGTCAGCAGCTGAAGCACTTCTCAATGCAGCGGCGAAAGTAGAGGATCGCGTGGAAGAACATGCCGTCATTTATGCGCTGATTCAATTGGGGAACGCCGCTCCTGTAGCGGCTGCGCTTAGTCACGCGGATGCAAAAGTGAAAAAAGCAGCATTGATAGCGTTGGATCAGATGGACAATTCTCCGTTGACCAAAACGCAATTGAAGCCTTTTCTGGTAAGTAAAAATGCCGATCTGAAAAATACAGGTGTTTGGGTGGCAGCACATCGACCTGAGTGGACCGATATCGTCGTTGAATTCCTGGAAGATCAATTGGCCAAGCCTCAACAGTCAGAAGAAGAGCTCATTGCGTTGAGAGATCTGATGGTTACCTTTTGTCATAACGATATTTTACAACGTTATATCGCCTCGCAATTGCAGTCAGGCGGATTGGCTGGCGAGAAAAAAATGTTATTCCTTTCGGTTATGGGGCAATGTGATGTGCGGAATCTTCCGACGCATTGGACAGCCCAATTGGGAGAACTATTGAAAACCAATGACCCCTCCATAGTTACCGAAGTGTTGAATCTGATCCAGTCGAGACGGGTTTCGGGGTTGAATTCCCAATTATTATCGCTTTATCGAGATCAAAAAGCAGCACCCGCTATTCGCCTAAAAGCACTAGCCGCTAGTGCCGCATCCCAACCTGAAATTTCCGATACCGACTTTAATATACTGAAAACATTGATGGGGCAGGGGAATGATGCAGCGGTAAGTCAGGCCGGCGCCAACGTATTAGGAAAACTAAAACTGACCAACCAGCAGCTCAAAACAGTAGCCGAAACGATGCTTCCTCAAGCCGATCAGTTTACGCTCCCAGCTATGTTGGAAGTATTTGCTAAAGATGATACCGAAGCCGTTGGTATGAGTCTGGCACAAGCCCTGTTACAAGGGGGGGATCGCATCGCCAATTTGCCAGAAAAAGAACTGCTTCGCATATTGAAGGGTTATAGCCCCGCTGTGATGGAAAAAATTAAGCCCCTCACCGATAAACTGCGGAAACAACAGGAAGAGCAGAGCTCAAGACTGGCTAATCTTGAGCAGCAGTTAAAAGGAGGAGACGTACTGGAGGGTAGAAAATTATTCTTTGGCAAATCATCTTGTTCTACTTGCCACGCGGTTGAGTCCGAAGGAAGTACCTTTGGACCTGATTTGACCAATATCGGCGATATACGATCCAGGTTTGACATATTAGAAGCAATCATTTTCCCCAGTGTCAGTTTCGCCAGGGAATATGAAACTGTTTCGGTTGAGACTACCAATGGAAAATATATTGGAATTATCACCGAACAGACCGATACCTATGTCATTCTAGCACCAGGACCGGGAGCAAACATACGGTTGAACCGCTCGGAAATAACCTCGATCACGCCACACGAAATGTCGATGATGCCCCAGGGTTTGCAAGAACTGTTAACCACTCGCGAATTAGCCGACTTGCTGGCTTTCCTCGAATCCTTACCCGACGGTATCAAAAGTGCAAAATAGAAGTCATTTTAACGGATAATCTTTAAAGGGAGTGGGCAACGACTCCCTTTATTGTTACCCATAAACGGGGACTTGTCTGTCCAAAAAATATATATCACTGATGACGTCATATACATCGATGTGTTGCCCCAAAATCCTAAAAGAATGCCGTCACGGAAGGCAACGAAATGGCATTTACCAGACCGTGCGGGATTTCGTAAAGAATCCATTAAATTAGGTCATCCGGTAAAGTTGATTTTCCCATGCAAGATTACTTTTTTGATCTTTTCGAATACAACCATCATTACAATCAAAAATTGTGGGAGCTATTTCACCACCATCTCGACCAGGTATCGGATAAATCGTTACGGCTAT
>Ga0172382_10008004_pt1 | contig 14870 bp, 12 predicted proteins | sample Leawel138RmetaG_FD_122245 | JGI IMG/M metagenome (GOLD analysis project Ga0172382, IMG submission 122245) | Leachate microbial communities from a municipal landfill in Southern Ontario, Canada - Leachate well 138R metaG | ecosystem: Engineered > Solid waste > Landfill > Unclassified | place...
ACCTCCCGTACCAGCACGGGGATGCTGTCGAGCCCGGCCAGCTGGGCAGCGCGCCAACGGCGCTCGCCGGCTATGATCTCGTAGCGTTCAGCGCCCAGCGGTCGCACGACAATGGGCTGCATAATGCCCTGGCTGCGAATGGAGTCCGCCAGCTCTTCGAGAGCTTCTGGGTGCATATCGCGACGGGGTTGATACTTGCCGCGCTGTAGGAATTCGATGGGTAAGTCACGCAGTGTACCGTCCTGTCCGACCGCCGCATCTTTCGATTGGGGAACAGAATCATCCCCGCCTTGCAGAGATGCTCCGAGAAGGGCGTCGAGGCCGCGACCCAAACCTTTGCGCTTTGCAGACATGAATGTTCTTCCTCTCTAATGCAGGGACGAGTGGCGAAAGCCTCAGCTCCAATCGACGACAAGGATCGCTCCACGTGTGTCAGTCGCCAAACATCTGGGCGGACTCTTACCGATGAAGCGAAATGCACTTTCAGCGACCGGTAGGCAAGCCATCTCTATTTATTGCGCAGTACCCAATATCACAATGCGGCGACAATTCACGCTAATTGGCGCCACCGCGATTGCGCATAATAATCTCACCAGCCAGGCCCAGATAGGCGATAGCGCCGCGGGAGCTGCGATCATAAATGTTTACCGGGAGTCCGTGACTAGGCGCCTCCGCCAAACGCACATTACGGGGTATAGTCGTTCGATACACCCGGTCACCAAAATGCTTGTGCAATTGTGCCGATACCTCGTTGGTCAATGAATTACGAGGATCGTACATAGTGCGCAGTATACCGCTGATCTCCAGCGTGGGATTGACCACTCGGGCAATGCGGTTGATCGTCCCCACAAGATCACTGAGGCCTTCGAGTGCGTAGTATTCACACTGAACCGGAATAATGACCCCCTGACAGGCCGCAAGTGCGTTCACTGTCAGCATGCTGAGTGAGGGCGGACAGTCGACGATGATGTAATCGTACTTATCGGATACTCTCATCAGCGCATGACGCAAGCGGCTTTCCTTGCCTGGCATTTGCAGCAGCTCTACCTCTGCAGCGGTGAGATCCCGGTTTGCAGGCAGTATGTCTATCTGCGCTTCGTCATTGCGCTGAATGGCCTCGTCCGGCACCACCTTGCCGAGAATGACATCGTAGACCGAGCGATCGAGGCTATTCTTATCGACACCACTTCCCATGGTAGCGTTGCCCTGTGGGTCCATGTCCACAAGGAGTACACGCTTTTTGTAGGTCGCAAGACAGGCGGCGAGATTGACACTGGTTGTGGTTTTTCCCACGCCGCCTTTCTGATTGGCAATTGTATATATGCGGTTCACTTACCCAGCGCCTGTATGGGAGATTAGCCGATTTCGATCAAGTGACGTTCGCCTTCTACACCCGGAATATCGAGGCGATGACTGGCGACGACCTTATAGGGTTTTTCCAGATCCCTCAACTCTTTATCTGGATATCGACCTTTCATCGCATAGAAAACACCTGAGTCTCCCAGCATATGCGCGGTTTTCGTAACCATGTCGCCGATGGAACTGAAAGCACGGCTGATCACACCAGCATAGGCTGTGTGCGGCTCAAACGTCTCAGCGCGGCCGTGCACCTCTTCGATATTGGTAAGCCCCAGAGCGACCTTGACCTGAAACAGGAAACGGACTCGCTTGCCGTTGCTGTCGAGCAGCGTGAAGTGACAGTGGGGAAGGGCTATGGCCAGCGGCACCCCAGGCAACCCCGGTCCCGTACCAACGTCGATAAAGCGCTCGCCCTGAAGGAACGGGACAATGGCGAGGCTATCCAGCAGATGGCGGCGCACCATGTCCTCCCTATCTGTCACTGCCGTCAAGTTGTAGGCGTTGTTCCACTTCAGCAGCAGATCAAGAAATTGAAGTAGCAGGCCGATTTGCTGCTCATCAAGCGTTACAGACAAAGCTGCAAGGCCATCTCGCAGAATGGCTTCAGGACTCAATCGGGCTAACACGGTTCAGGCGGTCTTTTCTGCGCCACTGGAAACAGCGCGCTTTTTCAAATGGATAAGTAACAGAGCGATTGCGGCGGGCGTCACACCGGGAACTCGCGCTGCCCGCGCCAGAGTTTCCGGGCGTGCCGCCATCAATTTCGCGCGAACCTCGTGCGAGAGACCTTTTACGCTGGTGTAATCGAATGCAGCGGGAATTGGCGTGTTTTCGTGCTTGCGTAAGCGTTCAATCTCCTCCTGCTGGCGCTCAATGTAGCCGGCGTATTTCGCTTCGATCTCAAGTTGCTCCGCCACTTGAGAATGGGGTGGCTCTCCCGGCTTGAAGGCCGTGATCACAGCGTAATCAACCTCTGGTCGCTTGAGTAGCTCGAAGAGGTTGTATTCGCGGCTGAGAGGGTTTGCACTGATCTTGTTCAAAGCCTCCGCCGCTTCTGACCTCGGCTGAATCCAAGTGCTCTTCAACACCCTCCGCTCTGCCTCAATGCCTTCACGCTTGGCGCAGAATGCTGCCCAGCGTTGGTCATCCACCAACCCCAGCTCACGGCCCTTCTCCGTTAGCCGCAGATCGGCATTGTCCTCTCGCAGTAGCAACCGATACTCAGCACGACTGGTGAACATGCGGTAGGGTTCATGGGTACCCATAGTGATCAAATCGTCTACCAGTACACCGATGTAAGCTTCATCACGACGCGGACACCAGGGTTCGCGCCCTTGCACCCTCAGTGCTGCATTGAGCCCCGCTAGCAACCCTTGCGCCGCCGCCTCTTCGTAGCCAGTAGTGCCATTGATTTGTCCAGCAAAGAAGAGACCTTCAATATGCTTGGTCTCCAGCGAGTACTTCAGATCCTGAGGATTGAAAAAGTCGTATTCAATGGCATAGCCGGGACGGGAGATATGGGCATTTTCAAAGCCCTTGATGGAGCGCACTAACTCTAGCTGCACATCAAAAGGCAACGACGTTGAGATCCCATTGGGGTATAGCTCGTGGGTATTCAGCCCCTCCGGCTCAATGAATACCTGATGGCTGTTCTTATCGGCAAAACGCACAACCTTATCTTCGATGGAAGGACAGTAGCGCGGCCCCACCCCCTCGATCACGCCGGTGTACATAGGTGATCTGTCCATGCCACCACGGATGATGTCGTGGGTCTTCTCGTTAGTATGCGTAATCCAGCAACACACCTGACGCGGATGCTCGGCCTCGGATCCTATGTAAGACATCACAGGCACCGGTGTGTCGCCCCATTGTTCCGCCAGGCCGCTGAAATCCACGCTGCGCGCATCGATTCGTGGCGGTGTACCAGTCTTAAGACGATCAACACGCAACGGCAACTCGCGTAAGCGCTGGGCTAAGGTGAGTGCGGGTGGATCCCCGGCGCGCCCCCCAGCATGGTTTTGCAAGCCGATATGGATTTTGCCTCCCAAGAAAGTGCCGGCAGTCAGCACCACGGCGGGTGCGCGAAACCGCAGACCCATTTGAGTAATCGCTCCAACTACCCGGTCACCGGCGAGTATCAGATCGTCCACGGCTTGCTGAAAGATCCACAAGTTGGGCTGATTTTCGAGAATCGTGCGGATCGCCGCTTTGTAAAGGACCCGGTCCGCTTGGGCACGAGTGGCGCGCACAGCGGGGCCTTTGCGCGCATTGAGAATACGGAACTGGATTCCGCCGCGGTCCGCCGCCCGCGCCATGGCTCCACCCAAGGCGTCAATTTCTTTGACCAGGTGGCTTTTGCCGATGCCGCCAATGGCAGGGTTGCAAGACATCTGCCCCAAGGTTTCGATGTTATGAGTGAGCAACAAGGTCTTACAGCCCATTCTAGCTGCTGCTAAACATGCCTCGGTGCCTGCGTGCCCGCCGCCAATCACGATCACATCAAAGGTTTCTGGGTAATCCATGTTTTCAACAGCTGCAAAAAGGGGCGGACATTATAGGACATGCTGACGAAAATTTAACCAGCGATTTTTTCTTTAAACACATAGCTGTTAAACGATGTTTTATATAGTGATGAGTTTTTAATATTGTTGTTATTGAGACGCCAAAGGATTGTTAACAGAGTTCATAACTTTATGAAATATATAAATAAATCTGCTTTTTTTGATAGGTAAAGAACCTGCGTCCAGGCTGGATAGAGGGCATTAACCCTGTGGGCTAGTAGGAGGGTTATCCACACCTGGCAAAACGCGATTAAAAATGTGCACAACTCTCCACGGGATACCAAAGGCGAATACCGCTGTTTTCCCCATAGTTATCCACAGGTGTGATTCATCTGGGTGTTTGTTGTGAATAAGTTGTTTTTAGGAGGTGGGTATCTGTGTTGATTGCTAAGCGGTCTTTTTTTGATTAAAATGCCGGCCCCTTTCAAGGGTGGCCCAAGCAAGAGTCACATTCACAGGTACTTCAGCTATGAAAAGAACGTTTCAACCCAGCGTCATCAAGCGCAAGCGCACCCATGGCTTCCGTGCTCGTATGGCCACTGCCAACGGTCGTCAGGTGATCAACCGCCGTCGCGCCAAAGGTCGCAAACGCCTGGCTGCCTGATTCGGGGCCGATTTTGGGAAGATCGCATGCCTGTGGCGTCTTTTGGCAGAGGCCGCAGGCTTCTCAATTCTGCGGATTACTCTCGCGTCTTTGATGCGGCCGATCACAAGGTTTCCCATAAGTACTATTTGATCCTGGCGAGAAAAAAGCCGGAAGGCCAGGCCAGGCTCGGTCTAGTTGTTTCGAAGAAGAATATTCGTCTGGCGACAGCGCGTAACCGCGCCAAACGGGTGGTCAGAGAAACCTTCCGCACTCATGCTGAATCCTTGAACTCCCTTGATATCGTCTTTCTGGCACGCAAAGGTTTTGATACCCTTCCCCCGGTCGATCAAACCCGCCTTTTGCGGGAGGCCTGGATCAAGCTGGCGAAGTATATGGGGAAGAGACGGTGAAAACGCTCGTTCTGTTCATGATCAAGGCCTATAGTTGGACGATCAGTCCATTCCTCGGCGCCAATTGTCGTTTTTATCCCAGTTGTTCTGCATACGCTCAACAAGCCATCGAGACCCACGGGTTAGCTCGGGGGAGCTGGTTGACGGTGCGGCGCTTGGCTAAATGTCATCCGTTCCATGCCGGTGGCTGCGACCCGGTTCCTCCGAAAACTAATTCTTGAGATAAGAGACTCTCCTATGGATTGGCAACGCAACGTGCTCATTGTCGCCATCGTCGCTGTGTTGGCTTTGTTGTTCATTCGCTGGAATGAGTTTCGAGCGGAACGCATTGTCGCGCAAGCACCAGCGGCCAGTGACCAGATTGTGGTGCCTGAGGTGGCTTCAGGCGCAGGTCAAATGCCGCTGCCGCAGAGCCAGGCAATTCCTTCCGCGACAGAGCCAGAACCTGAGGAGTCCACCGCGCCGTCGAGTCGCTTGGTCACAGTGACGACGGATAGTCTCGACATCGTGATCGACACCTATGGCGGCGATATTGTGCGGGCAGCGCTTTTGAAATTTCCTCGTACTCAAGAGGAGGGCGCGGCGCCCACGGTCATCCTCAACCGTACCCACGATCACACCTATATCGCACAAAGTGGTTTGATCGGTCGAAACGGTACAGATACCAACCAAGGGCGTGCCCAATTTACTGTCGCGGCAGACAGTTTCCGCCTCGCGCCCGATGCGGATGTGCTCACCCTCGACCTAGTGACGAACCAGGGCGATGTGAAGATCACCAAACAGTTTGTCCTGCGGCGGGGCGACTATTTGGTCGATGTCAATTACATTGTTGAAAACCACGGCCAAAGCCCTTGGCAAGCGGCCGTGTTCGGTCAGATTCAGCGCGATGACCGCGAGCCTCCCGCTGGGGATGGTGTAGGGATGAAGCCTTTCCTGGGGGCGGCGATTACGACGCCCGACACCAATTACAAGAAAGTGTCTTTCAAGGATCTGCGCGACAGCGAGTTCAAGACGGAGAAAACAGGCGGCTGGGTTGCCATGGCGCAACACTACTTTTTGAGCGCGTGGATACCTGATCAGTCGGCTAGTAATAGCTTTACCTTGCGCAAACTGGCGCAGCGCAACCTTTATGCTTTCGGCTTTATCTCCCCTGTGGTGGAGGTGGCACCGGGGCAAACAGCGGTATTACCGTCCAGTTTCTATGTGGGTCCCAAGGATCAATACCGCCTCGCCGACATCTCGCCTCATTTGGATCTGACGGTGGACTACGGTTGGTTGTGGTGGATCGCCAAGCCAATTTTCTATGTGATGACGTTGATCCACAGCCTGGTAGGCAATTGGGGATGGTCGATCATTCTGCTGACGGTGCTCATCAAACTGGCATTTTTTAAGCTGTCAGCGGCAAGCTACAGATCGATGGCCAAGATGCGCAAATTGCAGCCCGAAATGGCACGACTGAAGGATCTATATGGCGATGATCGCCAGAAGTTATCTCAAGAAATGATGGCCTTTTACAAGAAGGAAAAGGTGAACCCTCTCGGCGGCTGTTTGCCAATCTTAGTGCAAATGCCGGTCTTCATTGCGCTTTACTGGGTTTTGTTCGAGAGCGTTGAGCTGCGCCAGGCCCCCTGGATACTTTGGATTACCGATCTCTCCGTAAAGGATCCTTACTTTGTGCTGCCTGTCCTCAACGGACTGTGCATGTACGTCACCACATTGCTTCAGCCCATGCCTCCCGACCCTATGCAAGCCAAGGTTATGAAGATTATGCCGGTGGCTTTCTCTTTCCTGTTCGCCTTTTTCCCTGCGGGTCTGGTGTTGTACTGGACAGTGAACTCGCTGTTGTCCATCGCCCAGCAGTGGTACATCACGCGCAAGATTGAAGCGAGAGGTTGAGTGGAGCGCAGCGGTGAGCCGGTCAGGGCTGGGTGATGCCGATATCATCGCCGCTGTAGCTACCCCGCCTGGTCGGGGTGGAGTCGGGATTGTACGTATCTCCGGGCCGTCACTGGGGCCACTGCTTGAGAGACTGAGTGACGTTCGGATTGAGCCTCGCAAAGCCTGCTTTACCCGATTTGTCGATGGTACAGGTGAAACCATCGACGAAGGCTTATTGCTGTATTTCCCTGCCCCTGCCTCCTTTACCGGCGAAGATGTCATCGAGCTCCAAGGGCATGGCGGGCCGGTGGTTATGGATGCATTGCTCCAGCGAGCAATCGAATTGGGCGCGCGGTTGGCCAACCCAGGGGAGTTCAGCCAACGTGCCTTCCTTAACGGCAAGATCGACTTGGCCCAAGCGGAAGCCATTGCGGACCTCATTGACGCCAGCACTCAGCAGGCGGCACGCAGCGCGATACGTTCGCTGCAAGGCGAGTTTTCCAATCGCATTCACAGCCTGGTCGAAGACCTTATTCAACTGCGGATTTACATCGAAGCGGCCATCGACTTTCCGGATGAAGAAATCGATTTTTTGTCAGACGGCAAAGTCCAGGAACAGCTTGACGCCTTGATTGTTGGCCTTGAGGAGATCTTGGTAAGCGCTCGTCAGGGTATGTTGCTCAGCGAAGGTATGACGGTAGTGATTGCTGGTAAACCCAACGCCGGTAAATCTAGCCTGCTCAATGCACTTTCGGGTAGTGATGCTGCGATTGTCACCGATATTGCCGGCACCACCAGAGATGTCCTGAGACAGTCCGTCAACCTCGATGGCATGCCCCTGCATTTTGTCGACACGGCGGGGATTCGGGAAAGCGCGGATCCCGTGGAACAAGAAGGCATTCGTCGCGCCTGGCTGGAAATCGAAAAAGCGGACCGCGTTCTCTTTCTGGTGGACGTGACAGAAAGTACGGCGTTAACTCCACAAGACATTTGGCCGGATTACTTTCATCGCTTTCCGCAGCGCGATAACGTCACCGTTGTCTTTAATAAAATCGATTGCCTCCCCCAGGCGCCTGTTATAACAGACGGCAGTGATAGACCACAGCTACTGATTTCCGCCAAAACCGGACAGGGGCTGGATGCCCTGCGACAGCATCTCAAGGACTGTATGGGTTTCGAGAATACTGGTGAGGGCAGCTTTATGGCGCGTCGTCGGCATTTGGACGCACTGCGTCGCGCGATGGACATGCTGACTCAGGGGCAGCATCAGTTGCGCGAGGCGAGGGCTGGGGAATTGGTGGCGGAGGATCTTCGTCTGGCTCAACAATGCTTGGGGGAAATCACGGGGGAATTCACCACGGATGACCTGCTCGGGCGTATCTTTTCCAGCTTCTGTATCGGGAAATAAAGCCTTTTCGATCGAAGTCTATGCGGCGCGTGACGATCAGTGCAGAAAACGCTCTGTACGGTTGTATGAGTTCTCTTTGCTAAACCTGAAACCGCGCACTGATAGCGGTGAGCGAGGTGCCACGCTCCATGTTTGGCACGTACTGTTTCGCTTTCTCCCTGTGTATTTTGGGTCTCCCGTTCGTTGAGCGGCGCCTGGAGAAACGTGCTAGGCTGTGGCGATTCTCTGTTATCTGCCACACATAGGAGGTAGCGATGAAAGTCCTAGGATACGCGGCGCAGTCTGCCACAGAAGATTTGGCTCCTTTCCGTTTCGAGAGGCGGGCTCCGCGCGCCAATGATGTGGTTATCAAGATACTTTATTGTGGTGTCTGCCATTCGGATCTCCATCAGGCACGCAACGATTGGCATAACAGTGTCTATCCGGTGGTGCCGGGCCATGAAATTATCGGCGAGGTGACGGAGGTTGGCCAAGGTGTCACTCGGTTTAAGGCGGGCGATAGAGTCGGTGTAGGTTGTATGGTCGATTCCTGTCAACAATGCCGTGCCTGCGCAGAAGGCTTGGAGCAGTACTGTGACGACTTTCCGACGCTAACGTATAACGGCATCGACCGTCATGACAAAACTCCCACCTTTGGCGGTTATTCAGAGTACATAGTGGTATCCGACAAGTTTGTTTTAACGATACCGGACGGTCTTGATCCAGCCGGTGCGGCGCCGTTGTTGTGTGCTGGCATCACGGTTTGGTCGCCTCTGCGGCATTGGCGCGTCGGCAAGGGCACTAAGGTCGCGGTGATCGGCCTGGGTGGACTGGGGCACATGGCGCTTAAGCTCGCCAAGAACCTCGGTGCGGAGGTGACCCTATTTACCCGCTCTCGTGACAAGGAAGCGGATGCTCGCCGCTTAGGCGCGGGTCACATTGTGTTGTCTACAGACGACCAAGCTCTGGCCGACGTAAGGAATTACTTCGAACTCATCATAGACACGGTGCCCTATGCCCACGATCTCAATCCCTATGTGCCGACACTGCGCCACGATGGGACGCTAGTACTGGTTGGGTACTTGGGCGAGCTGGACCCTGTTGTGGACAGCGCCGCCCTGGTGATGGGCCGCAAAGCGATTGCTGGGTCTCTCATTGGCGGTATAGCGGAGACCCAGGATCTTTTGGATTTCTGCGGTCAGCGCGGTATTGTTTCAGATATCGAGCTGATTGATATACAGGACATCAATACCGCTTACCAGCGGATGCTAAAAAGTGACGTTAAGTATCGCTTCGTAATCGATATGGCTTCGTTGGCAGGTTAAAGCACAAGATTCGAGGGGTTCTCAACAGTACACTGGATTCTCACATATAATCCACAGTTTATCCCCAGGATGTGGTTAAAAAATGTTCAGTTTTCAGTTGTCAATATGTGCATAAAAAAATTGTTGATAAATTTATAATTATTTGATTATAAGAGAATTTTCCACAATTTGGGCAGTCGCAATTTTTTTTGGGGAGGTGTGGATAACTTAGTTTTTCCAGAGTAGAATCCCTGGTTCGTCCACGGGCCTGCCGTTACAACAAAAACATCGCTTAGATCAGGGAGTCATTCAGCGTTGCCTCACATGGTTTGGGAAAAATGTCTCGATTACCTGCAGGATGAACTACCTGTCCAGCAGTTTAATACCTGGATAAGGCCCCTTCAGGTAGAAGGGGGGGAAGACGCCCAGCAGAAAACCCTGCGTCTGATTGCGCCGAATCGCTTCATTCAGGACTGGGTAGCGGATAAGTTCATTAGCCGGATCACGGAACTATGCGCCGAAATTTCGGGTAGTCATCATCAAGTGGTGGTGGAGTCGCTGAGTGCTCCTACGCCACGTTTTAGTGGCGCCACGCGTGAGATTCCGCAAAGAAAGGTAATGACTGAGCCACTGCGCTCGTCAGTGGAAAAGGACCGACAGGATCTCGCTTCTGTGCGGGTTGCGAGACGGCCCCAGGCTACCCGCAGTAGTTATATGCGCGAACAAGAGGTGAAGATCGAAGGCGGTCTACGCCACGAAAGCAATCTCAACCATACGTTCACCTTTGCCTCGTTCGTAGAGGGTAAGTCTAACCAATTGGCCCGCGCGGCGGCGCAGCAGGTGGCGGAGAACCCCGGTGGCTCCTATAACCCTCTCTTCATCTATGGCGGAGTAGGTTTAGGGAAAACGCACCTTATGCACGCCGTGGGCAATGAGTTGCTTACGAAGAATCCAAATGCGCGCATCATTTACCTTCACTCGGAGAGCTTTGTGGCCGATATGGTGAAGGCATTGCAGCTCAACGCCATCAATGATTTCAAGCGCTTCTATCGCTCGGTGGATGCACTGCTCATTGATGATATCCAGTTTTTTGCCAACAAAGACCGTTCACAAGAAGAATTTTTCCATACTTTCAATGCCTTACTCGAAGGTGGCCAGCAGATGATTCTCACCTGTGACCGCTACCCCAAGGAGATTGATGGTTTGGAAGAGCGATTGAAATCCCGCTTTGGTTGGGGGTTGACGGTTGCTGTTGAGCCGCCCGAGCTGGAGACGCGGGTGGCTATTTTGATGACCAAAGCAGCGAGCGCTAATATTGATTTACCTCACGAGGCCGCATTTTTCATCGCCCAGCGCATCCGCTCAAATGTGCGTGAGCTCGAAGGAGCGTTGAAAAGGGTGATCGCCAATGCCCATTTCACGGGACGTTCCATTGACATCGATTTGATCCGCGAATCCTTGAAGGATCTGTTGGCTCTGCAAGATAAGCTGGTTACCATAGATAACATTCAGCGCACCGTGGCGGAATATTACAAGATCAAACTATCGGATTTGCATTCCAAGCGCAGGAGTCGATCGGTGGCAAGGCCGAGACAGGTCGCGATGTCCCTCGCCAAGGAGCTGACAAACCATAGCCTGCCGGAAATTGGGGAATCCTTCGGGGGCAAAGACCATACCACGGTGCTCCATGCCTGCCGTAAAGTGAAAGAATTGAGCGAAACGGACGCCGACATTCGCGAGGATCTCAAGAATCTCATGCGCTTACTGACGACCTAAGCAGAGTGTGGCTTTACGCCAGGCAAATACCTACTCGAAAAAAGATCTGACTGATTGGATAAAGGACGATGAAATTTACAATTTCCCGCGAACAATTTTTAAAACCTCTGCAATTGGTAGCCAGTGTCGTAGAGCGCAGGCAAACACTGCCTGTTTTATCTAACGTATTGATTTCATTGAATAATGGAAAGCTCTCTTTGACGGGCACAGACCTTGAGGTTGAAATTGTAGGAACAGTTCAACTGGAAGAAAGCGGTGAAACGCAGGGAGGGGAGATTACCTTGCCGGCACGCAAGCTAATGGACATCTGCAAATCCCTGCCCGAAAAGTCAGAAGTTCGGTTTTTCGAAGATGACAGTGGAAGAATGACCATCGCTAGTGGGCGTAGCCGCTTTACGCTGGCGACGCTGCCCGCGGCAGAGTTTCCGAGCGTAGATGACAACATCGGCGGAGTCGAATTTCAGACCTCGGCGGACAGTCTGAAGGATTTGATCGACAGTACCGCCTTTGCGATGGCGCATCAAGATGTGCGCTACTATCTCAACGGCATGCTCTGGGAGGCGACCTCAGGCAGACTGAGGTCTGTCGCGACGGACGGCCACCGCCTTGCTATGTCCACGAAATCAATGCCATTTTCTGTACCGGAGAAAATCCAAGTTATTATCCCCCGCAAGGGCGTGATGGAACTGTCCAGAATTTTGAGCGGTGCGGGTGGCGAGGTGGTCGTTGTGCTTGGCAGCAACCATGTTCGTATAAAAAGCAGTGACTTTGTATTCACGTCAAAGTTGGTTGACGGCGCCTATCCTGATTACGAGCGTGTACTCCCAAAAAATGGCAGCAAAACCATGATTGGCGACCGGGAAGCACTGCGTCAAGCCTTTTCTCGCGCTGCAATCCTTTCCAACGAAAAGTATCGCGGTGTTCGTTTATTGCTGGACGACGCTTTGTTAAAGATCACCGCCAATAACCCGGAGCAAGAGGAAGCAGAAGAAGAAGTAGCGGTTGAGTACGTGGGCGATAGCGGTCTTGAGATAGGTTTTAATGTTAATTATCTGATTGACGTGTTCAATGTCCTTAGCGGCAGCACCGTACGATTTAATTTCGTGGACTCCAATAGCAGCGCATTGGTGGATGACCCTGCGTCGGCGGAGGGTAGCGAGTCTGTCTATGTCGTTATGCCGATGCGGCTTTAATGTCTCCTTATAGACGCTTTGTTGTGGAGAAGGGCTTTTTTCAAAGAAGCCCTTTTTCTTTTTTCGTAGCATGAAGGGTTTTTTTTTAGAGAAACTGGTTGTGAGAGGGATCCGAAATATCCATCTCGCAGAGATCCAGCTTTGCCCGGGATTCAATTTGTTCTACGGCCTTAACGGTAGTGGGAAATCGAGTATTCTCGAGGCTGTCTACATTCTTTCTCGTGGCCGTTCATTCCGCACCCGCAATCTCAAAACAGTTATTACTCATGGGCAGCCTGAGTGTACATGCTTTGGCGTAATACGAGATGAGGCGCGAAATGCTTCAGTACCCATTGGTGTAAGCCGCCATGGGTCTGGCGCCTTCTTTTTCAAAGTGGATGGCGAGTATGTCCAAACCGCGTCTCGTCTGGCGGAAGTGATGCCGGTCCAACTCATAAATTCAGAAAGCTATCAACTACTGAATGGCGCCCCCGGCGAGCGGCGGAGCTATCTCGATTGGGGAGTGTTCCACGTGGAACATTCCTATCGATTATCTCTTACTCGCTTCCAACGCTGCCTCAAACACCGGAATTCATTGCTTCGGCGTGGTAAAATAGACCCGTTGGAACTTTCTGTCTGGGATAAGGAGTTCTGCATCCTGTCCCAACAGATCACCTCCGCGCGGGAACGCTATCTTGAAGCGCTAGTTCCTGTCACCCACGAAGTGTTCGCGCACTTGGGGTTAGTAGGTGACTATGGATTTCGCTTCGTTCCTGGTTGGGACACTCAGACGTCCCTGCAAGAGCAACTAGAAGGGGCGCTCGAGCGGGACCAGAAGGTAGGGTTTACCCAGGTAGGGCCTCATCGCGCAGATATCCGCATTACGGCAGGTCAATCGCTGGCAGCAGATGTACTCTCCAGAGGTCAGGGCAAGATGCTGGTTTACGCCCTTAAGCTAGCGCAAGGCCTGTTGCTGAAGCGACTGGCTCGTCGGCAATGCATCTATATGTTGGATGACTTGCCGGCGGAGTTAGACGGTAAGCACCGAGCAAATATTGGCAAGCTCCTCTCGGAAATGGGCGTCCAGGTGTTGATTACTGGAGTGGACAGGCAGGATCTCCAGGATATTGTGAGAGCCGAAGACACACCTTTGTCAGTGTTCCACGTGGAACAGGGGGCCGTCAGGCCTGACTCATTAGGCATGTAAAGTTGTGGTTAAAGGGGTTACATGAGCACTGAAGCAAAAAACGCGTACGACTCTTCAAGCATTAAGGTCTTAAAAGGGCTTGACGCTGTCCGCAAGCGCCCCGGAATGTACATCGGGGATACCGACGACGGTACCGGTCTCCACCACATGGTGTTTGAGTTAGTGGACAACTCGATTGATGAGGCGCTCGCCGGGCATTGCAGCGAGATAAAGGTAACGATACATCCTGACGAGTCTATATCGGTTCAGGATAACGGCCGTGGAATCCCCGTAGATATGCATGAAGAGGGGGTTTCTGCAGCCGAAGTTATTATGACGGTGCTCCACGCTGGAGGTAAATTCGGTGGCGAAGATTCTTCCTACAAGGTTTCAGGCGGTCTGCACGGGGTAGGGGTTTCAGTAGTCAATGCGCTGTCCGAGAAGCTTGTGTTGACAATCCGGCGCCACGGCAAGGTCCATGAGCAGACTTATAAGCACGGTGTACCCCAGGCTCCGCTCACAGTGGTGGGGAGCACCACGGAATCTGGTACCACGGTACACTTTCACGCGTCTTCAGAGACATTTAGTAACATCCATTTTCATTTTGAAATCTTGGCAAAGCGCTTAAGAGAGCTTTCTTTCCTCAATTCCGGCGTCCGGATTGTTCTAAAAGATGAACGTTCCGGCAAGGAAGAAGTTTATCAATACGAGGGCGGACTCAGAGCTTTCGTTGAGTTTCTCAATACCAATAAAAATACGATTAATCAGGTTCTGCACTTCTCATCGATGCGGGAGGATGGCATCGGTGTTGAGGTGGCTCTGCAGTGGAACGACGGGTATCAGGAAAACATACTCTGCTACACCAACAATATCCCCCAAAGGGATGGAGGAACCCACCTAGCTGGATTTCGTGCCGCATTGACGCGCAGTTTGAATAGCTATATTGAGAGTGAAGGTTTTGCTAAGAAAGAGAAGGTGAGCACCACGGGCGATGATTCCCGCGAAGGCTTGACCGCCATAATCTCGGTAAAAGTACCCGACCCCAAGTTTTCCTCGCAAACCAAGGAAAAATTGGTAAGTTCAGAGGTTAAAGGGGCGGTAGAACAAGAGATGGCCGCTAGGCTCAACGAGTTCCTCTTAGAGCATCCTCAGGACGCAAAAAATATTGTCACCAAGATGATTGAGGCAGCTCGCGCGCGTGAAGCTGCCCGGAAGGCACGGGAGATGACCGGCCGCAAGGGTGCTTTGGAT
>Ga0172382_10008006_pt1 | contig 14869 bp, 21 predicted proteins | sample Leawel138RmetaG_FD_122245 | JGI IMG/M metagenome (GOLD analysis project Ga0172382, IMG submission 122245) | Leachate microbial communities from a municipal landfill in Southern Ontario, Canada - Leachate well 138R metaG | ecosystem: Engineered > Solid waste > Landfill > Unclassified | place...
ACTAAAAATAAAAAAAAAATAACTAATTTATGATTGAATAAAAATTTCATTTTCTGTTATATATAAACCTAGGAATGATATTTCATTACAATAAAAATTAGTTACCTTTACTAATATATTATAATTATATATACTATAATTTGATCCATTTTATTATTTACTAAAAATCAAAAAAAATAACTAATTTATGATTGAATAAAAATTTCATTTTCTGTTATATATAAACCTCGGAATGATATTTCATTACAATAAACATTAGTTACCTTTCCTAATATATTATCATTATCTATTGTTTTTGAACAAACAGCACCTAATAATAAATTTTTATCTAAAAAATTATTTTGATTAATAATACTTAATCCTTTTGTTTTATTTTCATTAATGGAATTACTTAATGATAATTGTGTTTTTTTTTCATCTGAACTATAAAATGAACAATAAATATTATTAACAATAATACTTTCATTAGCTTTCGTAATTAAATAAATTCTATTTGGATATAATGCTTTTAATATTAACATTAATAAAAATGATTCATCATTGTAATATTCTCCAATAAAAACAATGCATTTATCATATTGATATTTAAAATATTTAATATTTACATGTTCAATTAAATATTTGACAAAATTTTCATATGATGTAATATTTCCAATTATATAAGTTGGTTTATTAATAACTTTAATTAAATTATTATCAAAATTGTTTAATTCAAAAAATAATTTTAAATATTCTTTTTTTGTAAATTTATTACCAGATAAAGCTCTATTTAATTCTTTTTTTAAAAATTTATTATCTGATATTGTACTTATATTAGAAATAAAAAATTTTCTTGAATAATGTTTTATATATAAAACATTATTTGTTTTTTGTGATCTGACACAAAATAATGTTGGAAATAATAATATTTCTATATATTCATTATAAAATTTCATTTCTATTATAACGCATCTAGCATAATTATCAGCATCAAATGATATTTCTTTTATATTCATATCATTTATATGAATTTTGCCAATACCAATTGTACCAATATATTGAAAATAAGGAAATAATGATTTATTTAATTCAATAAAATCTGGAATAATTCTTTTATAAATATAATTTTCGTAAATTTCAATTAATGAATTCTGAAAATTTATATTTGTCCAAGGTTCTACTTCAGACATTTTTATTTATTATTGATAAAAAAATCAATTTAATATTTATATAAATTGATTTTTTTTTTATATATAAATATGCAATACGATATAATAGAATATAAATATTATTCAAATTTGCCATCAGATATTATTACTAAATTTATTGATAAAAATGAATATACTTATCATATAAAAGTTACACATAAAGATTCATATGCATTAAATTTAATACGAAATTATATATTAGATTATTATCCAATTAAATGTTTTGTATTAAAAAAAGAAACTTATCAAAATACAGTAGTTAATGGTATAACAACATATTATGGATATTTACGTGGATTTGAAAATCAATTGGAAAATATACCTATTAATCAAAATGCTCAAATTGATTCAGAATATCAAATAAATATTAAAAACACAAATACTAAATCAATGTCTGTATTTTCTAATGTCATAACATCAAAAAATAAAAATATTGATGTATCAACTATTTTAAATCAAAAAATCTATTTATGTGAATTAATGCCAAATGAAAGTATTTATGCTGATTTAGAAATAAAAGAAAGATCTATGTATCAAGGACCAGGATTTGCTAATGGATTAATTTCAAGGAAAGATAATACTATATTTATTCCAGTGAGATGTGTTGCAAAATCATCAGAAGATGGAAAAAAATATTTTAAAACAGAATTTCAAAAAATTATATCCTCATTAAATTATATTATTACTAATTTTAATAATGATATTATATCTTCTATTGATTTATTGAAATCAAATGTTATACAATTAGATAATGATTATAGTTATATTATTCCATATTATAGAAATAAATTATTAGAATCAAATTTGAAATATATTGTAACAATTAATGAAGTTTCTCCAATTAATATTAATAATAAAATGATAATTAATGAAAAAGAAATTGATTATGTTTTTCTTAAAAAACATTTAGAAAATTTACTTAAAAATTTAATTATTCAATAAATGGGAAATATATATTCACATGAATATGATGATAATATTCAAGACAAAGAAAAACAAGAAAATGTGGATGAAAAAAAAGATATAAAAGAGATAAATGAAAAATATCAAAAAAATACAACTATTATTACTATTGGGTGTATTGGAACTGCATTATAATTAATATTATTTTTTTTTTTTATAAAATATAAAATAAATGAATCAAATTAATTATATTTCAAAAGATGAAAATGTGGATAAAATAGACATATTATATATTGATTATTTTAAAAAAGAATGGATGAGACATGATCCAAATTTTCAAAATAAATATGGAAATACAACAGCAATGTTATATATTGATCATTATAAAAAAGAACCTTTAGAATGGATGAGACATGATCCAAATTTACAAAATGTAGACAAATATACAACAGCTATGGTATATATGATATGTTGTAAAAAAGAACCTTTAGAATGGATGAGACATGATCCAAATTTACAAAGTAAATGTGGAAATACAATGGCCATGTTATATATTACATGTTGTAAAAAAGAACCTCCTGAATGGATGAGACATGATCCAAATTTACAAAGTAAATGTGGAAATACAATTGCTATGTTATATATCAAATATTGTAACGCAGAACCTCCTGAATGGATGAGACATGATCCAAATTTACAAAATATACTCGGATATACAACAGCTATGTTATATATTGAATATTGTAAAAAAGAACCTTTATTATGGATGAGACATTCAAATGAAATAAAAAATAATGACAGAGAAACAATAGCTAGTTTATATATTAAATATTGTAACATCATAGAATTTCCTGAATGGATGAAAGATATAACAGATATGTTATGTAACTCAGAACCTCCCGAATGGATAATTTCCGCAATTACATATGTTTAGAATCAATGAAAACTCAGTGTGGACATTTTTTCCATTATATTATAAGAAAATTTACTCTTGATTATTAATAAATATTTACATTTTTTTTTATTAAAAATGAATAAAAAAAATATTATTATTGTATTATCAATAATTATTATTTTATCTTTTGTAATATGGTTTTCTGTTGATTATTTTTATAAAAAAGATGTAGAAAAAAATAAAGAAATTGATAATAATTTAAAAACTAATATAATTGATATATATAAAAAAACAGCAACAGAATTAAATACTAAAAATTCTACTATTAAAAATATTATATCAAAACAAACATATGAAAAAAATAGTTCATATATATCTAGTATTGATAATGATGATATAGATAAATTAATTAACGAAAATGAAAATTCATGGAAAGCAATTAAATCTGATTATAATGAAAATACAGATATTATGATTCAAGATTTTTCTACTTTTATATATCATGATAAAGGAAAAAAATCTATAATATATGCAAATGAAGCAATGAATTTAATAAAAAATAATGAGTATAACACCACATCATATAAAAAATTAAAAACAATAGCAAATCAAACATTAATTACAAGAGATATGATGTTTAATTGTATTAAAGGAAATGAATCGTTAGTATTTTCAACTAATCAGCAAATATCAGATAATACTCCATCTATTAAATATTATGGCACAAATACTATAAATGGATTAGTAGCAATAGCAATAGAAGATGACGGAAATGTAACAGATGAATTATTAGTAAAAGATGGAGATGATTATGAAAATAAACTTATTACATTTTTGCATAATGTTCAATTAAGACCATATATTTTCATATTTACTACAGGTATAACCAATACAAATGATTACAAAACATATTTAATTGATTTAGGATTACAAATAATAGAATATAATGATTGTTTTCTTGCTTATTTAATTCCATATGAATCTACTGTAAACAAAAAAATAATTTCAAATGAATATCTTGATCATGAAAATTATTATTTATATAATGGAATATGTTTTCCAATGACTATTATAAGTAGAGATAATTTTATACAAATACAATGGAAATCATTTTAAATACACATTAATATTGTAAGTAGAAATATAATGGAAATCATTTTAAATACACATTAATATTTGTTTCTTTATTTGCTAAAATATTCGTAAAATCATCTTTTCTTAAATACATAGTATAAGCAACTGAATGACAATATATTAAAATATATTTATCTAAATAAACATCTTTGAATGTAAATTTTATAAAAGATTTTGGTTTTTCAGCTATTTCTATATATATTGCACAATTTTTTTGTTGTTGTTTTTCAACTATATTTTTGAAAATTATTTCCAAATTATCATCTTTTACTATTTCGGGAATAACAAAATGAATTATTTTTTTAAATGGTGATTCCTTTTTTTTTAAAGTTAATGTATATTTTCTGTATAATTTAACTTTTGGGAAAGTTGTAAATTTTACGTCTTTTACACACTCCATTTTTATTAAAAATAATAAATAGATTTTATGCCTAAATATTTTTCACATGTTTCAAAATATTTATATTTTTTAAAATTATATGTTTTATCTAAATATTCATATTCATGACCAAAACGTATTAAATATAATACTGGATATGTTAGAATTCTGTTTTTTATAGTAAACATAATTTTTGTTTTTTTATCTTGAAAATGAATAGGAAATAAAAATGAATTAATATAATTATTCATATCAAATTTATGTAATATTATATCTGGACATGGTTTTCTTTCAAATAATAAATAATAAATTGGATAGCAATCTATATTTGGATCATAATTTTGAATATATTTGTATTTTGGAAATATTTGATAATTTTGATAATTAAATGATGTAAATAGTCTATTTTTTTTTAAATTAAAATTTTTTAGAAATAACATTATTGTTAAAATTGTAAAATTTTCTATAACAATTTTTTTCTTTTTTATTATTAATGTTAAAATAGATTTTTTATTTATGTCAGCACATTTTAAGCATTTATTATAAAAAATTCTTAATAAAAGTATTTTTTCCAAAAATTTTTTATCTTTTTTATATGGTAACAAACTAATAAAATGATCAAAACAAGACATTTCATAATAAAAAAAAATCAAATATTAAAATCTTCTATGTAAATTAATTAAATCGCTTTTGAAAATTTCAACATCATATATTAAATTTAATTTATTTTCAGGTAAAACCAACTCATTTGTATAAAAATCCAACATTCCAATTTGATTCTCACCTTCTCTTGTGTTTAATTCAAAAAGTTTATATTCATCAATCTCATAAATAATACCTGTAATCATATCAATAAAATGAACTGCTGTATTTCTATGTACAGTTTGTGTTATTTCATGATCATTTTCATCAAGTTCTTGTAATGTGATAATGGAATCCATTTTTTTTATTTAATTAATTAATCAATTATTTTTTTTCCATGTCCAAACAGGAAATATAAAATTTTCTCCTTCAATACCAAATACTTTATATTTTTTTGCTCCAATACTATCCATTAGCTGATTTAAATATAAACATATTTGTAAATTTCTAGAATCTGCTATATGTATCATAAAAACTCCACCTATTTTTAACGCATTCCATGCATTTGTTATATAATCATTGAAAAATACATTTATCCATTTATCAACATTTGGATATCGTTTAATTGATTGATTTTTATCATTTGTATAATCTTCTACATCAAAATATGGAGGTGATGTAAAAACAAAATCAAAATTTTGTTTTAATGTAGCATCTTCAAATGGTTCTGGTATTACTTTGTACTTTTTTTTTCCAAAATATGTATTGATTTCGTTGTATCCTTTTTGTAGATTTGTATTTGGATCATATCCTACATATTTATTAAAATTTAATCCAATAGACATAATTAATCTATCTCCCCAACCAGATGATGGATCTAATATATTACATTTTGATAAATTTAAATCTAAATCTTCTTCTATATATTTGAAAATTGAATAAGCAGATGTAATTTTAAATTGAGTAGCTTCTTTTGGTCCATTTTTCCATATTAAATCTCTTAATTTTTTAATATCATTAGTTTGCTTTATTAATTCTTTCCAATTATTATTCCAATATTCAATTGGACTATATTTTTGACCTTTCACAATAGCTTTCAATCGTTCTTCCTCTGTAAAATAGTCAGTTATTATATTTATTGTTTCATAATCAGTTTTCTGTAATTTAACAATAATATCATAATTATATTGTTTTTTAGATTTTAATTCAGTATATTTTTCATTTGTTGCTTTTATTATTATGGCTTTGTATTTTAATAAATTTTCCATATACCATAATGGATCATTCATAAAATTTTTTTTATAAGGATATGGTATAATTGACATTAATTTATATAATAAAAAAAATAAATTATTTTTTTTAATCTAATATAATAACATCATCTTCTAAATTGACAGGTAATTTTTTATTTTTAACTTCTTTAATAATAACATCATCTTCATCTTCTTCTTCATAATCATCATCTTCCTCGATAAAATCATCATCTTCATAATCATCATCTTCATCTTCTTCCTCGATAAAATCATCATCATCTTCATAGTTGAAAGATAATTTTTCATTAAAGGAATTTACTAATTCATCTTCATTTTTAACTTCTTTAATAATAATTCTTAAATTTGATTTTGTCCATTGTTTGCCTCTTCTTAAAATATTATGTGTATTTAAATAATTTAACACATATGATAAATTTTCCACTTTATTATATTTTCTTTCTATAATTTTAATAATTTCTTGTTCTTTTTCATCTTTAACTAATACTCTTACGCTATTTACAATCTCAGTACGATATCCAAATTTAGTTACTCCACCAGTGAATCCTCCATTTTCTTTAATTTTTTGTTTTGCATTTGTAATTCTCATAGATCTATCCATTGAAAAAATTTCAGCTTGCATTGATTCATTTTTGAATGTTATATCTCTCATTTGTTTATTTAAATTAAATGAAAATGCATTAATCATTTCAATATTTCTATTTTCTTGTAAATAATTTCTAATTAAATTAAGATGATTTGAATTTCTTCCAAATCTATCAGTATACGCAGATAAAATATATTTAATATGAATGTTATTTGACATGATAGAATGATTAAAAATATATTCATCCGAAATATTTTTTGATGATTCTAACAATAATGTATCATTACTATTCAAAATAGTTTTAATTTTTTTATTATTTGTTTCATAAATATTAATACCAATATCATTCAATAATTCATTAAATCCAATTAATTTTTTAATATCTCTTCCACTATAAATGTCATAATAAATATTAGCACAATATAAATTATTTTTCAAACAAAAATCAAAACATTGTTTTAATTGTAATTTTAATCCAACTGTATTGTCATTTACTTGTTTTTTTGTTGAAACTCGTAAATATACAATACATCCTTCAGAATAAAATTGTGTTGTATTAATATTTAATTTTTTAATACAAAATTCACAAAATGAAAAATATCCATAAACATTAAGAATATTATTAGATTTTCCACAAGATAAACAATTAGAAAAATCCATTTTATTACTAGTTTTTTTTCAATTTTTTTTTTTTATCTAAAAACATGGATAAAGAAGAAATTAAAATTGTAAGAAAACCTAGTACTAAACATTTCAAAGTTTTAATTGATTTTGATGAATCAAGTAAAGCAATGACACCATCTACACTTTATCATATGTTATCCAATAATTTAATTAATTTGAAATCAGATTCAATTAAATTAAGAGTATATGACAGAAATAACGTTACACAAAAAAAAGAAGAAGTAAAAGAAGAAAAATAAATTAAGAGTATATGACAGAAATAACGTTACACAAAAAAAAGAAGAAGTAAAAGAAGAAAAATAATGTTATACAAAAAAAAAGAAGAAGTAAAAAAAGAAAAAATAAATTAATACTTTTTTTTTTGTAAAAATGACAACATTAAATAATGCTGATTATAATCAATCAATAAATGGAGAAGAATTAGGATGGTATGTAGATGATATAGGATATGATAAATTAACAAATAGACAATTGCATCCAATTCAATCATATGATGATGTTGTATATGCAACATATGAAGAACAAGGAAATAGATCTTATACTACACCAGAAGATTATTTAGAAGTAAGAAATTATTTTGGATCCAATACAGATATTTTACCAGCAACAGAAAATATTATAAAAAGTAGAAGTGAAGCAGAAAGAAGACATGATTATTTTGAATCTAGAAATATTGGACGAATTGATAAAGGAGATGATCCTGCTATATTTGATAGAAATTTATTAAGAGGAGAGCCAACACAATGGGATAGACGAGATCCAAATCAATTTGCTAGACAAATGACAAAAGAAAGAGATTATATGAATAATAGACAAATAAATATGGCTCCAGATTATAGTTCAATTAGAAAATGGGGAAATATTGTTAATCCAAGAAAATTATCTGAAAGAGAAAAATATAAAGAACGTGAATGGGGAAATAAAGAAGATGGCATGGCTATTGCTTCACAATCATATTTACATCATAGAGGAGAAGCTGATACATTAATATCTCCTTATATGAACAAACCAATTGGATATAAAAGTGATAATCCTGAAAGATCTAATATATCAACAAATTTTAAAGAATATGATGATATGTATGCAAAAGAACATTTTACTTCATTAACAAAAAAAGAATCTCCTTATAAATATATAATAACAGAATTTAATCAAAAATATGAACATGAATTACAACAACCACATTATTTTATAAAAAAAATGGATAAAAATGAATTTAAAACAAATGTTATATATGAACAAACTAATAAATTAGAAATATTAATGAAAGCTAAAGGATATAAACAATATGAAATTGATCATGAAAAAAAAATGTTGGAAATAGAATTAAATGATAAAATAGATTTATATTTTAATAATCCTCAAGGATATAAACAAAAAATAAGTAAGGTTGAAAATTTTTCCATATTAAATGAAATACAAAAATTAAATATTGAATTTAATGAAATTTTAAAATCATTTAAACCTAAAATAGAAACAAAACAAGAATTTTCTGTTGATCACTTACAAAAAACATCAACAGAAGTTAATGTGAGAGAATATAAAGAACGATTAATTAAAGAAAAAGAATCATTTGACATAGATGTAAAAAATATTCCTATCACTGAATTAGAAAATAAAATACAACGAATGAAAGAAATAAAACAACGAATGAATAATTTAATAATAGAAAATAATAATAAAGAAATTATAGAATTAGAAAATAAAATACATAAAATAAAAAATGAATCAAAACAACAATTTTCAATTCAAACACCAACTAAGCATATTCCAGAAATTGAACAATATATTAAAAAAAGAAATGAATTAAAAGAAAAAAATAAATATATAATGGATGCTAATACAAAACAAGTGGAAGAATTTAATATTATGTCTACTAAATTACGAAAATCACGTGAACAAGGAAAATCAGAGTTAACATATAAAGAAAGATTAGAATTAATAAGAAATAATAAACCTAGCATTCAAATTAAAATTAAACCTATTGATAAGTTTGATTTAAATATTAATAGATCTAAAGAAAGGGAAGAAAAACAACAAAATAAACGAAAAACAAAAAAAATATCATTATTAGAAAATGTGAATGTAAATGAATATTAAGAATCAGTACTACAATCACATATAATATAATTATTATATACTTTTATAAATATATATCCATTATGAATCAAATCGGCACAATCATTGTTTTTATCTTGTATATAATAAGCTAATGAATTTAAATAAAATAATTTATATGCATTAATTTTACAATTATCATTAAGAGTTATTTTTAAGCAAGCATCATCTGTTCCAACAGTTATATTCATATAAATATATTTTATTTCATATTCTTTCAATATTTCATTTTTTAATTTTATTAAAACATTTTTTTTATATTCATCAATTTCATTTTTTTCTTTATTATCTAAATTGATATTTTCTTCATCTTCTAAATCATTATTTATATAATTTTTATATTTTTTATATGTATCTATATCAGATCCTGGAGAAGATAAATAACGGGCTTTTATATCATAGTTAAATTTATTAATTAATTCGCCTTTAGACATAGAATATATTAATCCTGGAGAAGATAAATAACAAGCATTTATATTATATTCAAATTCATTAATTAATTTGTCTCCAGACTCAAAATACTCAATTAATTTTGTTTTTTTAATAAATGACATTTATATTTAAAAAAAAATCAATTATTATTTAATCCCATTCTATATCTTCTGAATAATTCGGAATTTCATTAATAATTAATTCTTTAGTTTGTTTCATAAAATTATTTAATGATAATTTTGAATTTTTTGCTTCTTGAATAAAATCATTAATAACATCAAAATTAAATGTACTTTTATGTAATATATTATCATCATCATTAACTATTTGTTTTACTATATGTAATGGAATTCCATTAAATAAAGCATTTAAAATAAAAATCATCCATTTTGTTCTATGTTCTTGAGATTTTTTATAATATATCATTGATGAATCTTCTCCATTATATCCACTTACTGCTAAGCAATTTGCTGTTGTTTTCATAAATCCTACTATATATAAATATTGATATAAAAGTTTTTTATTTTCAATAGAACTATTTTTTATTAATTCTACATATTTGGTATATGTTAAATAATATATATTATTTATAAACAAATTCAAAGTAATTGACATTTTATTTTTTTTTAATATTAAAATCAATTATAAATTAGTACTTATAGTTATATGATATGCTCCATTATATTCATCTGATTCACTACTTAAAATAACTGATATATTCATTCCATCCCATTCAAATAAAAATTTAGCTAATGATTTTTTTTCTTTAGTTCTATTTATAATAGATATGTGTGGCTTTTGAACAGGAATAATAACATATATTTCATTTATACTATTATCTGAATATGTTATTATTCCTGTATCTGGATTTTTTGATATAATTATAGATCCTCTAGGAGAATTTGGTAAAGTACTAGAATTTATAGTAATTCTAGCCCAATATGAATTAGTACTACCTATTATAACAGGATTTCCAGCAGTTAAATAAAAATCATCATCAGTTACTATTCCACTTATTCCAGGTTTTTCTATTATAATTACTTCTGATCCTCCACCACCACCAGAATCAGAATTATTAGATGTTCCATAAGATCCTTTATATATCGGACGTCTTTGAATTCTTTTCATAAATGAATATTTTTATTATAAAATAAATTAAATTATAAAATAAATGAATTATCCAACAAGAAATACTGAACTTATTTATTATCCATCTGATTATGAAGTTGAATATGTTAATTTAGCTAATATGTTAATAAATGATAATATTAATAATATTAGTGTTGAATCAGAATTGACATTAACAAAAAAAATATTAGATATGATATCTAATATATCTAATATAAAATATAATCAATTAGTTGAATATTATAATTTTTTGATTGATAATCCAGATATAAATATAGAAGAATTAATTGAAATTAGAAATGAATATTATAAAATGGAAATATATAATTTTGAATTTTTTACACAACCATATTATACCAAAATTCAATCATATGAAAATATTGGATTTAATGCTTTTATTGTAAGATTAAATGAAAATGGAGAATATTATAAAACAAATGGATTATTAAAAATTGATTGTAATAAAGATACATGGCTAGATAATATCATTAATATAGTAAAAACTAATTGTATTAATACTTATGCTTGGATGTTAATATTTCCAGATGCCATAAAAAATTTTGATATTAATACTATTGAATTTATTAAAAATGAAATTAATGGAAAAATATTTCAAGAAGATGATGGATCATTTCAGCAATTAATTACTCAAGTTAAACCAAATGAATATGAACAATATGAACCGTCATTGCATTTAACAGTTACTAAATATAATAGATCAGAATTAGGAAAACATGTATGCTTTTATGGAGGAATATTTGCTATAAATGATAATTGCTATAAAATAACAAATGGTGTAACCAATTTTTATAATTTTTCATTTTTAATAGTATAATTATTATAATATTTATATATTAAATATCCTATTATTAATATTACTATTATTAATATTACTCCAATTATTAAATAAATATTAATTTCTTCTTCAATTTCTTCTTCAGTTTCTTCTTCAGTTTCTTCTTCAGTAAGTTCTTTTTCAATTTCAATTATATTTTCTTCTGGAATAGGAATAGCTGTATTTAATAATATTTTTTCAGAGAATTTATTTATATATGATCCATCATCACGTAAATAAATAAAATAAGGATTATCATAATCATTAAAATGTCCTAAAAAAATAGGATCATTGTCAAAATATTGAATGAAAAAATCATTATTTAATATATATATTTTATAAAAAATATTATAAACAATATCTTTATATAAATATTTATCATAATATTCAATATTTGATATTTGTTTTTCTTCATTAAAATGTTTATCTGCTTTATCTAAATATTTATCTATTAATTTTAATTGGTCTTCATTTGGTATAAATTCTACATAATCATTTTCAGTATATATTACTTTATAATAATATTTTATAGATTCATCATCAAATATCATACAATGAATAGTAAAACAATTTAAAAAATATTTTTTAATTTCATCATATACTTTAATATAATATTTTAATATAATTTGTTCAGTATATTTATTTATTATCAACCCCAACAAACAAACTTTATTATATAAATCTAATACTAATTCTGGAGTAATTATAGGATTAGTATTAATAGAAAAATGATAAATACATTTCATTTTTTAAAATAAAAATATTATATTAATTCATAAAAAAATACACTAAAATTTTTTTTTCATGTAAAATGGATAATGAATTTGTTGTATTTGGATTTGAATTTATTAATAAATTAAAAATATTATCAATTAAATATCAATCTTTATTGGGTGGAAAATATACTACTATTTTAGATTTGTTGAAATTATTAAATAATATTTTAATGTATAATCCATCTATAATTTATTATACTATATGCGATGAAAGAGAACTTACAGAAAAATTATTTATTACAAAAAATATTACTTTATTATTAGATATACTTGATACAAACAAAATAGCAAAAAAATTTATATCACCTGATTTGAAGAATATATTTTTAAATTTATTTAATAAAGCAGATGAAGATGATATTACTGATATATGGATTTCAATTGAAAAATTTTTATCAATTATTCCTTAAATATTTTTTATTATTTTTTTAAAAAGACAAATAAAATGAATCTAAAAATATTTTTCTGTTGTTTAATTATTATTATTTTAATTATTATTGTGTGTTTTGCATTAAGAAAAAAAGAAAAAACGTTGTCTGAATGTGATATAGCTGACATTATAAGAGAATTAAAAACATTAATAAAATTATCAGATGTTGGTGGAAATGGTCAATTAACATCAAGTAAAAATATTGATAAAAAAGAATTACAATTATATATTATTAAATCAGATGAAAAAAAAATATTAAATTGGTATAAATCTAATTTTATTAATATATATAATAAATTAAGAAAAATACATAATTTAAGAAAAAACAAAAAAGTATATAAATATGTTGTTGAATTATATATTTTGAGAGCAAAACCTCATGATTTTGTATTTACACCAACTATTACAGAAGAAAAACAAGATGATATAGTTGATTTTGTTGATCATGAAGATATTGAATATTCTGAAATTTATCCTAAAATTAGTATGGGAAAAGGATTAGAATTATTTAAAGAATCAATAAAATTTTCTGATACAAATGATGAAATACAAGAATTTAATATAGATAACACTATATTATAATAATTGATATTTTTTTTTTTATAAAATAACAATGTTAAACATTAATTATGTAAAAGGGGATGATACTGTTGTTGAACCAAAAAAAAGTACAATTGGATCTGCTGGATATGATTTGGTATCATCAGAAACTGTTATATTAAAAATATTTGAAACTAAACAAATTTCAACAGGATTATATTTAGAAATTCCTAAAGGATGTTTTGGTCAAATATATAATAGGTCTAGTATGGCAATGAAAGGATTAATATTAACTAATAGTGTTGGAATAATTGATTCAGATTATAGAGGAGAAATTAAATGTATTTTTACTAATATTACTTCAGAAGAAATTATTATTAATAAAGGAAATAAAATAGCACAACTTATTATTACTCCAGAAATACCATGTAATTTTATTGAAAAAAATAAATTAACAGAAACTAAAAGAGGAACTGGTGGATTTGGATCTACAGGAATTTAATTTCTTAAAAATTCTGGTAAATCTATATTATAATTTAATTTCTTAAAAATTCTGGTAAATCTATATTATAATTTAATGTACTATTTAATATAGTCGCATAACTTAATTTATCTGTTAATTGAAAATATTTAAAAAATTCTTGATTATTTTCAACTATATCTGTACTTTCTCTTTCTACTGGTAATTTATTATATTTTTTTTGATACATATAAAATAAAATAGGATAAGCATGACCTATCAATTCTCCGTTAGATGATAATACAATAGACATTTATTAAAAATAAAAATCAAAAAAAAATAATTGTTATTTAATTATTCTTATATATATTTTTTAAAAGAAGTGTATAGTTGGGCTAACAAATTCTGACGAATTTCCTTGGACAAGGCAACATCTACTAAAAGGTTTCCAAGCCTTCTCCGATTATTATTGCTAATAATCTAAGCATAATCCCAATGCCTGGTGGGGGTGTATGGTCACCGCGAAAGT
>Ga0172382_10008007_pt1 | contig 14867 bp, 12 predicted proteins | sample Leawel138RmetaG_FD_122245 | JGI IMG/M metagenome (GOLD analysis project Ga0172382, IMG submission 122245) | Leachate microbial communities from a municipal landfill in Southern Ontario, Canada - Leachate well 138R metaG | ecosystem: Engineered > Solid waste > Landfill > Unclassified | place...
GCGCCGCCGCCGAACGGCGTCAACGACTGGTCGTCGGCCCGAATCTCGACCTTGCCCAAAGGCGCGGCCTTCGGCCGCGCGCTGCGCGCGCGGCTCTTCCCATTCGTCTTCACCGACACGGTGAACCTCACAAGCTGCCGACAACTCGATCGATCCACCGTTCCAAACAGGCCGGACAACACCGACCCGGATCCCTTACTCAGGAATCACGGTCTGACTCCCTTGCGTCACCGGCGCAGCGTCTGCTGCGTACGTGGTTCTCGTTCGGTGCATGTTCTCCCAGCGTGTGCGGCCCGGCCTTCGCCAACCTCGGCACACGATCTCCTGATTCGCGAGCTTGCACTAGTAGTCCTCACCGTGTCATCGCTCACAGGAGTGATCTTCAGGGGTGAGATGGATCACCAGATCATCCGTCCGCGACGGCTGGATCCCAAGATCCACAACCAGCCCGTCGAGCGTCGCTCGACGGGCTCGTTCCGGGCATCCGCTGTGGCGTGTTCAGGCGTATTCGATGATGCCTCGTACGTTCACCCCGTTGCGCAGATCCTCGTATCCCTGGTTGATGTCCTCGTGCGCGTAGGTGTTGGTCACCAGCTCATCCAGTCGCACCTTTCCCTGTCGGTAGAGGTCGAGGATCTTGGGGATGTCGTACGTCGGGTTGGAATCCCCGAACAACGATCCCTTGAGGGTCTTGCGGAACAGCGTCATCACGGTTCCCGGAATCTGCACGGTCAGTCCCTCGAGTTCCCCGAGGCCGGTGAGAACGACGTCACCTCCCTTGCGGACCGCGGTAAATGCTTGGCCCACGACTTCTGGCGTCACGACGTCGACCGTGACGATCGCATGGTCCGCGCCGACCCCACGTGTCAGGTCCTGAATGGCGGGCAGCGCTTCGTCCGCGTTGGCAAACGCGTGAGTCGCTCCGAATAGTCCAGCCATCTCTCGCTTCGAGGCCTTGGGGTCCACCACGATGACGTGCGAAGCGCCGGCATGCGCGGCACCCTGCACCGCGTTGGCGCCGATTCCACCGGCACCGTAGATCACGACCGTGTCGCCGGGGGTGGTCTGGGCCGTGTACACGGCCGACCCCCAGCCCGTCGGGACCCCGCACCCTACGAGCGCCGCCCGATTGAGAGGGATGTCTGGATCGATGCGGACAGCAGAGTGCTCTGAGATCACCGAGTACTCCGAGAATGTGCCGAGCATGCACATCGCGCCGTAGTCCAGGCCATTGCGGTGAAAGACGAAGGATCCGTCCGGAAGGCTCCCCTCAAGGATCGTCGCGCCGAGATCGCAGAGCTGTTGCTGTCCTGTCGCGCAGAACCGACAACGACCGCACGTGGGCAGGAACGTACCCACCACGTGATCTCCCGGCGAGAACGCCGTGACACCGGGTCCAACCTTCTCCACGATCCCCGCGCCTTCGTGGCCCCCGACAATCGGTGCCCGGACCGTCAACGTCCCGTCGCGCAGGTGCTCGTCGGAATGGCAGAGGCCGGCTGCGACCCACTTGACGAGGACCTGACCGCCCCCCGGCTCGTCGAGGTCGAGCTCGACCATCTCCCACTCGGCGTCATGACCTGCGGCGTGCAGGACCGCTGCCCTCGTCTTCATGGTTTCTCCTGTAGTCGCGTCGGGCCGCTCACCGTCCGGTGTTGACCCACCGTGACCAACGTATTCCGGCGGGACAGCCACGGCTTCATCCTGATGGTGCTTCTTTCTCATTCCATTGAATGATCTGCACCGCGTAGGTCCGCCGAACGCATGACGCCCCCTCAGGGGGGAGACCTGACGGGGCGTCGGGGAGACAGTCGTCACCGGGCGGAGGGGGAGTCAGCCCATGTGATCGAACGCCTCCGTCGGATCCGAGAACAGCATCAACGCATCGTCGGTTGAGACCATGCAACCGTAGATGGTGGACATCTCGTGCTGGATGCCGCTGCCGTCGATTTCGTATCCGAGTTCTTCGCCGATCTCCTCGTAAGGGATCGTCAACCGGCCGCGGGCGCGAATCTCGCGAAAGGTCGGCTGTTCGAGGACCTCAACCCCGTCGAACCGTGCCATGACCTCCGCGACCGCATCACCTTCGGCGCTGCGCGCCATGATGATCCCGACGTAGTCGTGACTGTCGTCGCCGAGGGACGCGGCTTCGGTGCCGTCTTGGGTGCGATCGTCCGTCATGCGACTGCCGCCTTGACCAAGTCGGCAATACCCGCCTGCTCTCGAATCTGCGCAGCGCTTGCGGAGACGCGTTCACGTGCTTGCTCGCTCGAGAAGCCCACAGGAAGATCACTGATGATCGAGGTCAGTGCATCGACAGCCGCATTACACGAGGGCAACCAAGAGTCGATCCATCCGGCGATCACCTCGCGGTTGTGGCCACCGTGCGCCTCGTCCTCAATCACGTGCCTGACGAGCGGGATGGTCCAATCAGCCGCCCAAGCAGCTTCGGCCTGGCTCGGGGTGACGATCGCAGCGGTGACTGTGTCGCCGTTCACGCGTGCGGCCCGGATCCCGAGCTCCCGTCGGATCATGGTCCCGATCAGCGGCTCGAAGAGCAGGTTCGTCGCGACGATCACCTCGCCCCAGTCATTGACGTAGTGCAGTCGCTCCACGAGCTCACGGACGGGCTGCCAAGCCTCGTGCTCGAGCCATCGCGTCTTGGCCGCCGCGATTTCGAAGCTGCCAAAGTGGTTCTCGAGATCCATGGCGTACAGCACGATTGACTGCGCGGTCCGCTGCTTGCTGGCGGCCTCGAACACCACGGCGTGCGTGATGGAATCGCTCAGGCAGTCGCGACCGATCGACGCCATAGCCAGCCACAGCCCGTGCTCTGCGAACGCGGGGATCTGCAGATTCGTGCGCAGAAACTCGACCCAGGCCGGGTCGAAGTCATCGAACAGTCCATCGCGTCTCGCCGACGCCACTGCCGCATCGATCTGCGCCTCCGCACGAGCGCCCAGCTGGTAGAACGGGCGCTCCCAGAGACCCAGCGGGTCGCGGAACGCGAACCAGTCTCGACTCTTCAGTGCAGTGGATCGGTCGTCCCACGTCGTTCTTCCGTCCTCGAAGCACAACGGCCAGCCGCGGAGGAGATGTCGGTGAACCGACGGCTGAGTGTCGCAGGTCACGTCCTCGTACAGGCTCGCCCGCCGCTTGGCCGGCGTGAAGTAGCGAAACTGGCGCTCAGACTCGTCGCCCCCCCGCGACGTCGAGGTGTCGGAGAACTTCTTGGCAGGGGGCCCGGTCATGGTGCTGTCTCCTCCTGTCCGGTGCCGTCTCCGGCGGCCGAACTGATGAATTTGTCGTAATGGATGTCGCGTTCCTCGAGGCCGTGTCGCTCGACCAGCGCCTCGAGCGTCGCGTCGACCATCGGTGGTGGGCCGCAGAGGTAGGCGTGCGGCTCCTCGCCGAATCCGCCCGCATCAAGGAAGCGGCTCGCCTCTTCGTGGACGTAGCCGACTGCGCCGTTCCAGTCGTCGTCGCCTTGAGCCTCGGAGAGGACCGGAACGAAGGTGAAGTTCGCGATTTCGTTACCGAGTTCCTCGATGACGTCCAGGTGGAACAGGTCCGCTCGACGTCGAGCGCCGTAGAAGAACCGGACCTGACGCGACGACCGAGTTCTAGCCAGCTCGCGCAGCACGCCGAGTTCTGGAGCCATTCCCGATCCGCCGGCGACCATGAGGATCGGGGCCTCCGCGTCGCGCAGGTGGAACGCACCGTAGGGGCCAGTAAACCCAAACTCGGTTCCAACCTCCAGTCCGTCCTCCAGGAGGCCAGCGAAACGTCCTCCCGCGTAGCGCTTCACGAAGAGCTCCAGCCGACCGTTGCCCGGCAGGTTGGCGAGCGAGAACGAGCGTCGATCGTCGCAGTCTGGTAGGTGGATGTCCACGTACTGCCCGGGCAGGAACGAGAAGTCGATCGGATCGAGCACCTCGAGCTCCACACGCGAGATGTCGTGGGTCAGCTCCTCAACGTCAGAGACTCTTGCCCGTCCGTCTCGGATCGGGACGTCGAGCTTGTAGTTGTCCGGGTCGAAGTGGAGGAGCTCGACCACGAGGTCTTCCTCCGGCATCGCCCTGCACAGCAGGGTGTATCCCTGGGTCTCCTCCGATTCGGAGAGCGCGAACGACGAGTACGGCTTCAGCACGACCTCTCCTTCCAGGAGGTAGCACTTGCAGGCCGAGCACTGCCCCTCTCGGCAGCCGTAGACGAGGGAGTAGCCCTCCCTGAACGCGGCGTCGAGGATCGTCTCCTCCTCGTCGCAATCGATCTCCTCACCGATCGGTTCGAACGTCACTCGCGGCATCGGACTCTCCAGGTGAGCGTGGCGAACTCAGAATCGCGTCGGCGCGAGCAGGGCGGTCTCTCCGACCGTGCTCCATCCCGACGGACCTCCCGGGACCTGCACGCCCTTGGGCAGACCCGAGTGATCGCCCGACGGCAGCCCCATCGCCTTGGCCCTGTTGATGTTCGGGCTCTCAACCGTCATGCCGATCGCGTCGATGTCGCTCAATGTCCATCGACCCTTATCCCGCAGGTGCGGTTGTCCCATGAGCGTCTGCCCGTCCGCTCGCACGTAGCCAAGGTCACGGACCACGTCACCAAGCGACTGCCCGTGATAGCGATCGAACCAGTTCCGGTCGCCGGCGTAGCGTCCCGGATTGGACTCGTCGAGCCAACGGCACTCCTTCGAGCAGTAGAATCGAGTGCGCTCGTCGACGACTCGGTGGCAGGTGTCCTCCTCGAAGTGGCACGGCATCTGGCAGGTCCAGCACATCGGCGGTGCCTCGGCCAACAATCCCGAAAGCAGCAAGGAACGCTCGCTCGGGTCGTCCAGCTCGCGGAACGCCTCCCAGTAGTACCCGTATTCGTCGTACCAGCCCGGGTACTTGCTCTCAAGCCACTCGAAGTCGCGCTCGTCCATTCCATCGAACCGCCAGTAATGCAGCGGCCACGTAGCGAACGCGAGCAGTGCGGTCTTGTGGATCAGACCGGACGTGATTCGCTGACGGGCACGCTCAAAGATGTCGGGCGAGACGTTGAGCCCCAGCTTGCCGAGCTTGAGGATGTAGGAGCGGTACCAGTCGTCGCGGATCCACCGATCCCATTTGTCGAGGAAGGACTCCGGGTCCGAGCGATCACGCGAGAAGTACTCCATGATCGAGCCGGCGAACGGGTCGAGAAACGCGTGGTTGATCCACCAGGCCTGCTGGAGGTCCCGCTCGATGAGCGGCGCGTTGTCGTCGTTCTGCAGCACCGTCAGAAGCGTTGCGTACCCATTGGAGATGTGTCGGGCTTCGTCGGACTGCACCGAGAGATACGTCGTCGGAAGTGCGAAGTCACCGTTTCGGGCCGCGACGTCGGGAAGCGCGACGAACACCACGTTCGTGAACGCTGTCTCGGCGACGACCTGGAGAGTGAACGCGCACTGGATCGGGTCGCCGACGATGAAGTGGCTGAGCATGTTCAGCCCGGCCTGGGTGATGAAGTCCTGACCCAGCGCCTGGTTTCCGATGCCCCAACCAGCGGGGTCCGGGACGTGCTTCGCGTACCATCTGGCGAGCGACATCTGCATGCCCTCGTGACGTACCTCGTCGACGAACTGGACGTGGTAGCCGTTCCGTAGCTCGTTGTTCGGGATGGCATCGATGAGCATCGACATGCACCGACCGGCACCCACTTCGGCGAAGTTCGTCACGGCGACGAACGGCTTGAGGATCTCGAGCCACCGGGTCTCGGCCTTGGTCGGCATCGCCGCCCTGACGGCGGCGTCGTGCCCGCCGTACATCCGCTCGTCCTTCTCAAGCTCCATGGGGAGGTACTCCCTCATGATCTGCTTCATCGGGTCCTTCCCCTTGGAGGGGATGGAGTAGCGAGTGGGGTAGGACGGGTTTCCCGAGTGGTACGTCGGGCTCCACCCGAGCTCGTTGATGCGCGCGTGGGTCTTGGTGATGCTCCGACGCTTGGGTGCAGTTGTGCTCATGTCTCTCTCCTCGGGATCCGGCGAACCGCGGTAGGTTCAGGCTACGTCGACGATCGCTCGGCGCCGACATCCCCGCGGGTGATTTCCGCCATCACTGCGGGCGATGCGCGAACGGATGGGGGGGGTCTGGCCTCGGTCAGGCCACTTGCCGACGGGCCGCGTCGAGCTGTCCGTCGACGAGCAGAGCCCTGAGCGCCTTCTTGTCGAACTTGCCCACGGAAGTCTTCGGAATCTCCGGGATGAAGGCGTACTCGTCCGGCTCCCACCAGCGCGCCACCCGCCCTGACAGGAACGCCGCGAGCTCGTTCGGTCCGATCTCCTCCGCGCCTTGGTCCAGAACGACGCAGGGGAGTGGGCGCTCCGTCCAACGCTCGTCGGGCTTCGCGATGACCGCGGCTTCTCGGACCGACGGGTGGGCCATCAGCTCGTTCTCGAGCTCGACCGACGAGATCCACTCGCCCCCGGACTTGATGACGTCCTTCGCTCGGTCCGTGATCCGCATGAATCCGCGCCGGTCGATCGATACGACGTCGCCCGTGCGAAGCCATCCATCACGGAACTTGTCGGCACCGGACGGGTCCTCGTAATAGCCGGCGGCGATCCACGGACCACGTATCTCGAGTTCGCCGGTCGACTCTCCATCCCACGGCAGCGCCGACCCGTCGACGTCGACGATCCTGGCGTCTAGAAGCGGCGATATCTGCCCCGCACGGGTTCTGTACGCCCACGCCTCTTCACCAGCGACGTCGTGTGGAGGGTGCGCGACCGCGCCGAGCGGGCTCGTCTCGGTCATGCCCCACGCTTGAACCACGCGAACCCCGTGCCGGTGCTCGAAGCCCTCTTGGAGCACCCTGGGCACCGCTGCACCGCCACAGGGCACGATCCTCAGAGAGCTGAGGTCGGGCTCATGCTCATCGGCGTACCGGAGCAGGTCCATCCAGATGGTCGGAACGCCGGCGGCAACCGTGACGCGCTCCTGCTCGATGAGCCGGGCCAGCGGTTCCGCCTGGAGGAATCGCCCGGGAAGCACCTGATTCGCACCCACCAAAGACGCCGAGTACGGGAGTCCCCACGCGTTCGCATGAAACATCGGGACCACCGGCAGCACCGTGTCGGAACCGGCAATCCCGAACGCGTCGGCCATGCACTCGGCGATTGCGTGAAGCACCGTTGAACGGTGCGAGTACAAGACGCCCTTAGGGTTCCCTGTCGTGCCGCTCGTGTAGCAGAGTGCAGCAGCCGAGCGATCGTCGGTGATCTCGGGGAACGCATACGTCCCCGAGTCCGCGTCGTCCAACAGGCCGTCGTAGCGGTGAACGGTGTTGGGTAGGCCATCCACGGGCCCGTCGCCGACCACAATGAAGTGCTCGACGACGTCGGCGATGTCGTCAACGAAAGGCTTCAGGAGTGGGACCAGCGTGTCGTCTACGATCATCACACGATCCCGTGCGTGACGAATGATGTACCGCAGTTGGTCGGGAAAGAGCCGCAGGTTCAGCGTGTGCAGAACTGCGCCCATGGACGGCACGCCGAGGTAGGCCTCCAAGTGCTCCTGACGGTTCCAGAGTAGGGTGGCGACACGGTCGCCGGGACGCACTCCGAGCGAGTCGAGCGCGGCGGCCAGACGATCGATCCGGTTGCCGATCTCCGCGTATGTCGTCCGCGTGAGTCCGTTTCCGTGGAACGTCGAAACGGTCCGATGGCCGTTGATCCCACGGGCCCGCCGGAGGATGCTTGCGACAGTAAGCGGGTGGTCGTCCTGCATGAGGCCGACGAGGGGCGTGGCCGGTTGAGTGGTGCGTTCCATGGTTCAGACTCCTCAGGCGTGGTGCTTCGCAGTAGGTCATAGACACGTCACTACCGCCTAAGTGACAGGCGAGGTGAACGTGCTTCGTCTCGAGACGTGGGTCGAGGGTGCTTCTAGGTCCACGAGGTGCACAATCTCGGTCATTCCGGCGGTGCGCTTCGTCGGAACCTTCCGGGGTCAGATTCCTGACTCAAGCCAACGTCGTTTGTGCGACGACTCCGGCGCGATCGAGGTGCGAGATCGAGCCCTCGCCGACCGTCACTCCCACCACGTTGATGGACGGGTCGGTGATGCCGCGGCCCTGGTTGGCGTCGTACGCGTGGCCCGCAATGCGGCGCGGGTGATGGATCGCCACATCGAGGCGATGGCCATCACTTTAGCCGCCAACCGCGACCGTTCCGCGCTCGTCCGTCGCCGTCTTGTACATCGGGAAGAGCGGCTTGGTCAAGGGCACGAGCTTGAGGAGCTGGTTGACTGGGCCCTTCGCCTTGACCTTGCCCTTGGCGAGGCCGACAGCGAGGTTGTACTCACCGCGCCAGTACTGATGCGCGATATCGGCCGGCATGGTGAGGGTGATGTCCGGCGCGAGGTCCGACTCGCCCTCGACGACGTCGAAGTCCTCGGTGAACTTCACGGTGAGCACGGACTCCGGGTCGGAGTAGTTGAAGCGCAGCACGATGCCAGCTGCCCGAAGCTTCGGTCCGACCTCTGGATGCTTTCCAGCATCACGGAATACCCCACCGATGTACTCGTAGACCTCGGCGCTGTCGTTGAAGTACGCCATATGTTCCCATCTCCTCCCGCAACGGTGGGCTCGTAGCGCCCACCGACTCGATCCGTTGACACGTGGACGCCTTTGCATCCACGTACGGCCAAGCTAGCCCGGACGACCGGTCCGACGCATCACCCACATGGGTTCAGTTCCTCATCCCAGCGCATGAACATCAGACCTTCACTCCGATCACCGCGGCATTCGGCTGCGCACGGTCCGGCCGTAGAGTGCGCTCGTCCCCGTGTCGTGTCGTGCGCCGCCGGTGTACATCAGCGGCTCTGCCGCCGTGTTACGTACTAGTGCGCCGGGCCGGTTCCGCCAACGAATCTACGGTGTTCCGACATCGAGTCGTCGGCCTCGACCGAGTCCGGGCCACCGCCCGACGATGCGCTCAGCGGGAGGCTTCGCGCTCCTGCTTGGCGCACTGGCTGTGATACCACGCCGCCGCTTCCGCACGGTTGGTCACGCCGAGCTTGCGCATGATGTGCTTGACGTGCGTCTTGACCGTGTTCACGGTGACGACCAGTTCGTCGGCGATGGTGGCATTCATCCGCCCTGTGGCAACGAGCCGGAGCACCTCGAATTCGCGTCGGGTCAGCGCGTCGCTCAAGCCCGTCGCCGTCGAGTCGAGGTCCCGCAACGGGTGCCGGTCCACGGCACGGGACGCCGACGGACCTGAGCGCTGGGCATCGATGTCGATGGGCTGGTTCCAGGGTTCCGGAACGATTCGCTCCATCAGACGGTCGATCTCGTCACGTTGTCGTTGGACGTGCTCGCGCGTGGCCGCCGCCTCGACGACGGAGCCGAACGCCTCGGCGTATGCCCAGAGAATCTGGCGATCGTCTTCGTTGACCGGTCGCCCCCCGAAGAAGTGGTCCCCGTGGAAGAACCCGATGACGTGCCCTCCGACCACAATCGGAGCCGCGACGTAACTCGACGTCCGCGTGGCGGCGACCAAGCGTCGCGGCGTGTTCTCGTTCGCCTCGGCGTCTCGGACGATAATGGTCCGCCGCCGCCGAAGTGCGTCCGCCTCCTCCAAGCGAGGCGTCAGTGGGGTCGGCTGTTGGCGTCCCAGATCGAGGACCTCGCCGGCCCAGTCGGTCCGGTTGGCGAAGAACACGTCTCTCGTCCGCAGGTTCCCCTCGCTCACCGCGAAGAGGATGACGCGATCGAAGCCGCAGTCCGCGCACACTGCGCGAACGCCGGCGCGAAGGACCTCGTCCAGTGTTCGGGCCTCGCGAGACCGGACGAGTGCGAGCCGCACGCCGGTCACGAGCTTGACGCGGTCGGCCACCGCCGCATCGGCGTGTGTCGGCTCCGTGCGAACGGCCTGCTCGGTCGGGGACGGCAGGTCGTGCGAGGCTTCGGCGTGCGTCGGGGCCGGATCCACCCCGGTGGACGATGCGTCGCACGCACGCTGCTCGTGCATCTCGCTCCCTCCCATGCAAAGACTGTAGCGCCACGCCACCCGCCGCGCCCGATCTTTCGTGGATAGCGCGCCACTCGGCCACGCCCGCGCAGGTCGAGACCCGTGCACCGGACCGGTACTCGGCAGTTCCCAGGCTACCCCGGCGACGCCACGCTTGGGGGGAATCGGTCGGATCGTCGGTTAGTGTCCAGGCGGACGATGACTCGTGGTGCCGCCGAGCCGCCATCCGTCGGCCGCCCTCGTTCGACGACGGCGGTGGATATCTCCGGGCTCGCCCTCGAGCTCTTCGACCGCGACGGCTACGACGCGACGACCGTCGACGCGATCGCCGCCGCGGCCGGCATCGGTCGCCGCACGCTGTTCCGGTACCACCCGTCCAAGCCCGACATCGTGTGGGGCGACTTCCGGACGCACGTCGAGCGGTTCCGCGGCCACCTCGCCGCGACGGAGCCCGGCGTCCCGCTGATGACCGCGATCCGCCGGGCGGTCCTGGCGTTCAACGACTACGGGCCCGACGCGACGCCCGAGCTGCGGGTGCGGATGCGGCTCATCACGACCGTCCCGGCGCTGCAGGCGCACGCGATGCTCCGTCACCGCGAGTGGTGCGACGCGATCGCGGAGTTCGTGGCCGACCACACCGACGCCGCACCCGACGACCTGCTGCCGACGACGATCGCCCAGGGGTGCCTCGGCGCGTCGACCGCGGCGTTCCGCGTGTGGATCGAGCGGGACGGCGAGCTGCTCGACCTCCTCGACGAGGCCTACCGGACCCTCGACGGCGGGCTCGACGGCATCGTCACGCGACCGGCCTGACGTCCGCGCCCGCCGCCACGACGATCTCCCGCACCGCCGTCTCCGCGCGGTCGCGCCACGCGGGGACGAGGCCCAGGCGCGTGCGCCGGTCGAGGACGTCGTCGACGGTCGTCGCACCCTCCCACCGCACCGCGGCGAGGACCTCGACCCCCAGGACCGGGACGCCGTCGGCCACCGGCCGCAGCAGCGACGGATCACCGTCGGCCAACGCCGCCACGGCGGGCGCCTCGGCCCCGAACCGGCGGACGAGCCGCGCGGGGACCGACGCGGCCCCGGTCGCGTCGCCATCCGTCGCGTGGTCGTCGTCACCGGCGATCCGGCCGGCCCCGCCGGGCCCGTCGGCGGTCGTGTGGCGCCGGCGGTCGACGACCGGCGCCCCGACGAGCGGCAGTCGGTCGGTCCGGCACGGTCCGGCGTCGACGTCGGGGCGGGCGACGACCCGGTCGACCGCGTCCTGCGCCATCCGGCGGTACGTCGTGAGCTTGCCCCCGACGACGGTGACCACCCCGGTCCCGGGATCCTCGACGACGAGGTGGCGACGCGACACGTCGGCGCTCCGACCGCCGTCGCCGTCGTCGAGCAGCGGCCGCAGTCCGGCGAAGCGGCCGACGACGTCGTCGGGGCCGATCGGCCGGTCGAGCGCGCCCGACAGGGTCTGCAGGAGGAACCGCTCCTCGTCGGGGGTCGGGACGGGCGCGTCGGGGATCGGCCCGTCGTGCGGCTCGTCGGTGATCCCGACGAGGACGAGCCCGTCGGGTCGTGGCAGGGCGAAGACGAACCGGCCGAACCGGCCCGGCACCGGGACGTTGAGCGCGGCGCGCGGGTCGCCGAGCCGATCGGCGCGGACGAGCAGGTGGGCGCCGCGGCTCGGGCGCAGCGCGATCCCGTCGACGAGGCCGGCCGCCCACACGCCGGTGGCGTTCACGACGTGCCGGGCCCGGATCGGGAACGTGTCGGCGTCGGGCGCCGCGCCGTGTGGCGACCGGTCGCGGACGGTCGCCCCGTCCCGGTGGAGCTCCACCGCCTCCGCGTACGTCACGATCCGCGCGCCGTGCGCGGCGGCGGTGCGGGCGACCGCCACGACGAGCCTCGCGTCGTCCTCGAGCTGGCCGTCCCAGTGCAACAGGGCGCCGCGCAGGCCACGCGGGTCGAGCGCCGGCGCCCACAACCGTGCCTCGGCGGCGCTCACCCGGCGCATCCGCGGCAGCCGCCGGCCGCTCGTGCCGGCCAGGGCCCGCATCGCGTCGCCGGCGCGCACGCCGGCCGCGATCGCCGCCGGCACCGCGCGCGGCCCGACGACCGGCGTCACCTGCGGCAGCGCCCGGACGAGGTGCGGGGCGATGACGTCGGCGAGCAGCCCCCGCTCGCGGGCGGACTCCCACGCCACCCCGACCTGGCCGTGGGCGAGGTAGCGCAGGCCGCCGTGGGCGAGCTTGGAGCTCCAGCGACTCGTGCCGGTCGCCAGGTCGCCACGCTCGACGAGCACGACCGACAGGCCGCGGGTGACGGCGTCGAGCGCCACCCCCACCCCGGTGATCCCGCCGCCGACGACGAGCACGTCGACCGTCCCGCCGTCGGCGAGCCACGCGAGGTCGGCGGCGCGTCGGGCGGCCGTGAGGTGCGACGCGGCCGTCCCGACGCCCGGTCGTCCCACGGCGAGCGTCGGTGCGTCGACGTCGGGCGACGCGGCCGCCGCCGTCCCCCCGTGCCCCCTCGCGTGGCGAGCGCGGGCCCTCACGGCACCAGCACCCCGGGGTTGAGGATGCCGTCGGGGTCGAGGGCGGCCTTCGTCGCCCGCAGCACGGCGACCCCGAGCGGCCCGATCTCCTCGGCGAGCGCGTCGCGGTGGTCGACGCCGACGCCGTGGTGGTGGCTGATCGACGCGCCGGTCGCGAGGATCGCCGCGTTGGCCGCCGCCTTCGCCGCGCGCCACTGCGCGACCGGGTCGTCGGCCTGTGCGCAGCCGACGGTGAAGTACAGCGACGCGCCGGTCGGGTAGACGTGCGACACGTGGGTGAGGACGACCGGCGGCGTGCCGAGGTCGGTGAGCGTCGTGCGCAGCGCGTCCCCCACCGCGGCGTAGAGCGCCGGGAGGTCGGCCCAGAACGCCGTCGTCTCGAGGGTCTCGACGAGCGCGCCCGCGTCGAGCAGCGCGTCGCGGAGGTAGGGCCCGCGGTAGCGGCCGTGCTCCCACGCGGGGCCGGCGTCGGGGTCGGGCGATCCGCCCAGCGCGCGGAGCCGGTCGGCGGTCCGGGCGCGGCGATCGGCGACGTCGGCGGCGTCCCCCTCGTGCCCGACGATCGCCAGGCAACCGCCGGCGCCGTCGGCCCCGATCTCGTCGGGCCGGGCGAGGTTGAGCGCCGTCTCGGCCTCGTCCGACAGGCGCAGCACCGTCGGCGTCGGGCCGTCCTGGGCGAGGCTCCGGAGCGCGTCCGTGCCCGTGGCGAACGACGGGAACCGCCACCCGTCGTACGCCCGCACCGCGGGGGCGGGGCGGACCGCGACGGTGACGGCGGTGATGACGCCGAACGCGCCCTCCGACCCGAGGACGAGCTGGCGCAGGTCGGGCCCGGCGGCGGAGCGCGGCGCACGCCCCACGTCGAGCGTGCCGGTGGGCGTCGCGACCCGCAGCCGGACGACCATCTCGTCGAACCGGCCGTACCCGGCGGACGCCTGCCCGCTGGAGCGCGCGGCGGCGAACCCGCCGATCGTCGCCCAGAGGAACGACTGCGGGTGGTGGCCGATCGTCAGGCCGTGCGGGGCGAGCAACGCCTCGGCGTCCGGGCCGCGCAGGCCCGGCTCAAGGGTGGCGGTGCGCGACGTCGGGTCGACGTCGAGCAGCGCGTCCATCCGCCGCAGGTCGAGCGCGACCACCGCCGCGAACCCGTCGCGGTCGGGGGTGAGGCCGCCGACGACCGACGTGCCGCCGCCGAACGGCACGACGGCGACGCGATGCCCGGCGCACGCCCGGAGGATGGCGAGCACCTCGTCGTGCCCGGCCGGCAGGACGACCGCGTCGGGCGCGTCGGCCAGGTCCCCCGCCCGGACGCGCAGCAGGTCGGTGGTGGACCGTCCGCGGGCGTGGCGGGCGCGGGACGCGTCGTCGTCGCGCAGGTGCGCGTCGCCGACGATCGCCACCAGGTCGCGGCGGGCGGTGGCGGACAGACGCGACGGCGCGGGCCGGGCGGCGTCGAGCGGCGGCACGGGGGCTCCCGGCCGCCGCACCCCGAGCGCCTGCTCGAGCAGCGGGCCGAGCGCGTCGGGCAACGGCGTCGCGTCGGCCGGGTCGCCCCAGCGGCCCCACGCGAGGTCGCGGTGGGGTCCCGCCGGGCGGACGGGCGTGGCGCCGGGCACGGTGACCTCGTCGTCTGCCATCTCAGCTCGCCCCGCCCCCGCTACATGTGAACACTTTTCCACAGATTGTTCAGTTGTACCGGATCGGGGGCGTGAGGGGAAGGGCTCGCGTGACGTCGGGCCCGCCCGGGTCGCCCCCGGCCGGCCCGTCGAGGCCCGGGGGCGCCGCCGAGGAGCTCGGGCGAGCGACCGCTGACCGGCCCGCGTCCCGGGGCTCCGACCGTCCGGTGCGCCATCGTTGGGGCATGGCGTCGTCGCGCTCCGACCGTCCGACCTCCGCCCCGACCACCGGAGCGCGAACCGGGGATGGCCCGCCCGCGGGCGGCACGCGACCCGGGCGCTCCCCCGACAGGACGACGGGGGACCGGATCGACCCGACCGACGCCGCGTTGCGGGCGATCGCCGTCGAGGCGGGCGTCGACGATCCGGCGCGGCTCGACCGTCGCGACACGCACCTGTCGATCGTCCTGCTCACCCCGGATCGGGCGTACAAGGTCAAGCGGGCGCGACGGCTGGCGTTCGCCGACCACACCGATCCGGCGGTGCGCCGCGGCGCGTGCGAGACCGAGATCGCGGTCAACCGCGACCTCGCCCCCGACGTGTACCTGGGCGTGCGGTCGGTCGTCCCGGACGGCGACGGGTTCCGCCTGGGCGACGGCGACGACCCGGCGGCGGTCGAGCACGTCGTCGAGATGGCCCGGTTCGA
>Ga0172382_10008008_pt1 | contig 14867 bp, 13 predicted proteins | sample Leawel138RmetaG_FD_122245 | JGI IMG/M metagenome (GOLD analysis project Ga0172382, IMG submission 122245) | Leachate microbial communities from a municipal landfill in Southern Ontario, Canada - Leachate well 138R metaG | ecosystem: Engineered > Solid waste > Landfill > Unclassified | place...
AGATTGGAAGTGAGTTATGTAGGGTTTCAGTCCCGGGATATTATGCTGAATGTAACAAAGGATACGATTCTTTCTATTTCTCTGCAGCCCATTGGGCAATTGGAGGAGGTCGTGATACCCACCAATAGGACAAGAAATCAACTGCATTCACCATTAATGGGCTTATCCCGGGTGGAAGTAAAGGATTTGAAACGTGTTCCGGTACTTTTCGGTGAATCGGATCTGCTCAAAACAGTTCAATTGTTGCCAGGAGTGATGTCGGGTGGAGAAGGCAGCAGTCAGTTTTTTGTCAGAGGGGGAATGGGTGATCAAAATCTAATCCTTCTGGACGGGGCTACCGTATTTAATGCATCCCATTTGTTTGGTTTTTTTTCTACTTTCAATTCGGATGCAATCAAGGATGTCGAGCTCTATAAAGGGGGGATGCCCGCTCAATATGGGGGGCGCCTCTCTTCCGTTCTCGATATCAAAATGATTGAAGGGAATAACAGGCAATTCCAGGTAGAGGGGGGACTTGGCCTTATTGCGTCCCGAATCAAGCTGGAAGGACCATTGGTCCGTGAAAAGTCATCCTTCATGATAAGTGGCCGCAGAACCTATGCTGATTTATTTTTGAAGCTTTCCGGCAATCAGGATATCAAGCAAAGCAAGCTTTATTTTTATGACCTCAACCTCAAGGCCAATTATCATTTGAATGATCGCAACAGCGTGTTTTTGTCAGGCTATTTTGGAGAGGATCTTTTAGGCTATTCGGATCTTTTTAGATTTGGTTGGGGTAATGCAACTGCCACCCTTCGCTGGAATCATATTCTGCACAATCGCTTGTTTTCGAATACTACTTTTGTTTACAGTGATTATGATTACCAGGTTGATGTACTTAATGATAACGTAGATTTTGTTATTGCGTCTTCGATCAGAAATATCAATCTCAAACAGGATTTTGTGCATTACACCGGACCTGGTAGTTCTCTGAATTTCGGGGCAGATCTGCGATTTCATGAAATTCAACCCACCCAGATCGATGCGGATGAAAGTACAGCTATAAACAGCATGCCTATAGAAAAACGGCGGGGGAGTGAAATGTCAGCATATCTTGCGCATGAATGGAATCCCACGCCATCTCTTTCTCTAAACTATGGATTGAGGGTAACCAATTTCCTCCTGTTTGGCCCAGGCAATTTTTATGATTATGGTAGCTTGGAAGGCAGGGGCTTGGCGGATGATTTACTGCCACCGGCCAAGTATTATAAAAGTGGTGAATTGGTAAAATATTATCTGGCTGTTGAACCCCGCATTTCAGGGAATTTCCGAATAGATCCCAATAGCAGCCTAAAATCAGCCTACCACCGCACTTCCCAAATGATCCATCAGTTGTCCAATACTACCTCGAGTCTTCCTACTGATGCCTGGGTGTTGAGCAGCAACAATATCAGGCCACAAATTGCAGATCAATTTTCGATAGGATATTATAGGAATTTCAGCAATAATAGATATGAAGCTTCCGTCGAGGCCTATTATAAGGATATGAAAAATCAGATTGATTACCGTGATGCTGCTGACCTACAGGCAAATACTCATCTGGAGTCTGAATTGGTTTATGGAAAGGGCCGGGCATATGGTTTGGAATGGTACCTGAAAAAGAATAGTGGCAAATGGAACGGTTGGGTATCTTATACTATTTCCAAAAGCGAAAGATGCTTTGAACAAATCGATGGTGGTGCCTGGTTCAACGCCCGCCAGGACAGAACCCACGACCTTTCGGCAGTCCTTATTTATGAGTTAGGTAAAAACTGGTCGCTATCGGGTACCTTTGTATATGCCACAGGCAATGCAGTATCCCTGCCCAGTGGAAAATATGAGGTTCGGGGAGAGACGTTTTATTATTACACCGAACGTAATGGTTACCGTATGCCGGATTACCATAGGCTGGATCTTTCCGCCACCTATGATCGGCCTTCAGGAAAGCATTTTTCTTCGAGCTGGAGTTTTGGCGTCTATAATGCCTATAATCATATGAATGCCTATATTATTGATTTCAGGCAAAATGAGTTGCAGCCGCAACAAACCGATATTTATAGGATTGCATTGTTTGGTGCGATTCCGGCTATAACCTGGAATTTTAAGTTTTGACTATGACACAGATGATTTTGAATGGGTTGGGCCAGCGGATAAGGATATTGTTCTTGACAATACTGGCTTTTATGACGGTAGGTTGTGAGGATCTGATCACTATGGACATACAGGAGGCCAATCCCCAATATGTGATTGTGGGCGAAATCAACAATCAAAACAGGCGGCATGAGATCACGATACACCGTACGGTCCCCCTTCATGCTCTTCAGACTTCCAATCCTGTAGAGGGCGCAATCGTGCGGGTCATGGATGGGCAGGGCCGTGCCATTTTGTTTTTTGATGAAGGGGAAGGGCGTTATCGATCCGGGAATTTTCGGGGTCAGGTAGGGGAGAGTTATGCTATGCATGTAGAAATTGAAGGTAGGGAATTTACGGCGCATTCGACTATGCCCGCCCCGGTGCCAATAGACTCTGCAGGCATCAGTTTTGGCACTTTTATGGGTGGAGACAATAGGTTTATCACTTTTAAGTTTTTGGACCCCCCAAATACACCCAATTATTATCGGTATTTAGTCAATGTCAATGCGGGAGGATCAAGATTTATTGCTGTTTTTGATGATAAGTTCAACGATGGTAAATATGTGACGCATGAATTGATTAACTTTGATTTTAAGCTTCAGCCCAATGATTATATTCGGGTGCAGCGACAATCTATAGATCGGGCCAATTATCTCTATTGGAGGAGCGTGTCTTCGGCCAATCCCACCGCATCTGCGCCGGCCAACCCCCCTTCCAATATTTCCAATGGGGCATTGGGATACTTTAGTGCACATTCCATGATAGAATACGATATTTATATCCCACAATAATCATGATCATATGAGTACAATTTTTGATATTCAACCCTGGCTTCAGAGCACTCGGGTAGCTCTGGAACCATTGCTTGAAAAAGATTTTAACGCTTTGTATGCTATTGCCTCCGATCCTTTGATTTGGGCGCAGCACCCCAATCCCGATCGTTGGCAAGAATCGGTATTCCGCAATTTTTTTGAAGGCGCCATAAAGAGTAAGGGTGCTTTTAAAATCCTGGATCAGGTAACGGGCGAAATTATTGGAAGTACACGGATCTATGATTTTGATTCCAAAACCAACTCGATCCTGATTGGTTATACATTTTTTTCGAGAAACTATTGGGGCAAGGGCTACAATATTGAAGTAAAGAAGCTCATGCTCGATTATTTGTTTCAGTTTGTTTCATTTGTCGATTTCCATATAGGTGCCGGCAATTTGCGGTCACAGCATTCCATAGTGCGTTTGGGAGCCAGGAAGGTAGGTGAATTGGAGCTGGCATATTATGGTGAGGCTACCCGCCTCAACTTTGTTTATAGGATTAGTAAGGAAGAGTATAAACCTAATTGAAATATGGAAAACCTATTTAGAAAAGCAACAATGGCCGATATTTCTGTTATTTGGGAAATTTTGGCACAGGGAATCCAAAGACGCAAGACCGAGGGAAGCAATCAATGGCAGGATGGCTACCCCAACCCGGATGTGGTAAGGAAAGATATAGAAATGGGGGTTGGGTATGTGTGGTTGGTTGATGGGTTGGTGGCAGGTTATTGTGCTGTCATGATCAATGATGAGCCTGCTTACTTTGAAATTGAGGGTGAGTGGCTGAGTGATGGGGACTTTGTCGTTTATCATAGGGTAGGGGTCCATGAGAATTGTTTGGGAAAGGGAATCGCCCGGAAGATGCTGGCAAAAATTGAAGATTTGGCCCGATCGTGGGGAATAAGCAGCTTGCGCGCCGACACCAATCATGATAATAGGCCAATGCTACATCTGTTTGAATCAATGGGCTATACTTATTGTGGAGAAGTGTATTTCAGGGGCAGTTCGCGCAGGGCCTATGAGAAGCTCATACCATCATAGCCACTCCGCCACATATCGCCTTAACCAACATCAGGCCATCTATTACCACCAGGTAATAAAGTAAACTCCTATCTTTTTGCAACGAATAAATAGCGCCCAGAAGTAATACAAAAGGAATCATGGTCAACAAAATCCGCCAACCCGTCATCTCCTGGATGAAGGCATAGGTGAAAAAGGTAAGAAGTCCAAGAAGTGTGAGTGGTAAAACAAGGTAAAGGAGCGTTTTTTGAAGCCCCAATCGAACAATTAAAGTTTCCATTCTATGGACTCGATCCGAATGAGCATCCTTAATATCGAATAATATGGCTAATATCGAAATAAACATGACCGACTTTATGAAAAGCAAGATCATAAATAAATTCACATTTACTTCCCCCGGAAGGGAAGTCAAGCGCACAAATAAAATGGGATAAACAAACACCAGGCTGGTCCACACCAGGCCAATGATAAATGGTTTAAGCCAACCAATCTTTCTCAGATTGTAATTTTTGATCCCCAATAGGCCATTGTAGTAGGATGTTGCGAGTATAATGGGCATTATAATCATCAGGTACTGAGAAGTATTGGGGAGGATCATGTTTGGACCATGTACATAAATCAAAAGAATAAAACTGATGAAAACAGTAATGGCCAGTAAGCTCTGTTGAATCAGAAAATTTCGATGATTCCTGGCAATCCACCTTACCCTAAGATTCGCTGAACCCAATTTCTGTTTATGTAAATAAGGATAATTGTAAAACAGGACCGTAATACCAAAGGTACAGATGTAGAGTAACGGTTCCTGGATCCGGAGACCGAGCTGTATGCTTGTTTCCCAAAGCAAGGCAATGGCACAGCAACCATAAAAGTAACTGCCGTAAAAAACAAAATGGATCAGTCTGGTCATATGACGGACTGTTTGGATCCTAAAATTATACCTATACCTTGGTGTCAGGACGTAGTAGCGCACTAAGCATTTGATACTCCTGATCTTTGGCATAAATAAACAATAAGCTACCTTCTTTTATTGTATCAATAATGGCTCTATTGACCTCGTGAGGCAAGGAAGGACATCCATAACTCCTTCCCAATCTTCCGTTTTTCCTGATAAAATCCTCACTGCAATAATCAGCTCCATGTATAACCACCGCCCGTGCTTTTGCCTGATCATTGATGCCCTTTTCCAACCCTTCTATAACCAAAGAGTATCCATTTCCACCGTAATAGGTATTGGCAGTACGGAAAAAGCCCAACGAACTTTGGAATGAACCGTGTTTGTTGGAAAATTTCCTGGCAAATTGTTCTCCGCTGTTTTTCCCGTGTGCTACAACGGTCTGGAAAAGAACTTTCTGATTTTCCATATCCAGAACAAACATTCTTTCCTCTGTGGAGGGTTTGGTGAAATCAATAATACTGAGAATGTTTTTTTTCGGATGGTCCATTTTTTCGTAACCGATGAATGCCTGTTCAAAGGCTTCCAAAGGAAGTAAAGAATCTAATCCGAAACTGGTGTAAAGGCTTAGCATTTCCAAATATTTCCCTTCAAATTGACCAGTCCTTTCCACATATGAGAGCCTGTTTTCCGAGCTGATTGGGGTGCTGAAGGAAGCAAATACCATTAAGATACAGATGGATAGGAATCTAAACATAAATGCAAAGGTACTAATAATTCAAAAACCATTATGTTAAATGGTGTTAATCGATCACTATCACCAGGGAAGCCAGGGTTTTTGCCCAGTCAAAAATAAATTTAGCATGGGATGATGCGTTCCGAACGCACATATGTGATCGGGGGGTGGTACCCAGTGACCAGCTGTACTCAATAATATCTTGTTGCGGATAATTTGTTGGTACCCCGTGGATATATCCTCCATTGGTAAATCGACTGGCATAGGGAGCAAATCCTGCAATTTCAGTCCGGGAGCCGTCCACCAAAAAATACATTTTTTCCTTTTTCTCTTGAATTACATATATACCCAGTGGAGTCTCATGCGCATAAGGGGGTTGATGTACACCTGTTGTTGCTGGATTCATACTGCGCACCAACCACGTATCCCCCCGTTTTTCCAAAGTACAAATATGCTGATGAGTGACATCCACCACAATGACCTGTTCAAAGCGGATATCATTGCCAATCCTTTTGACGTATCTCGCTGGTAATTCCCATACCCCATCAAAGGATAGCCCCTCAATTCTGACAAACTCAAGGGTATCAGCCGAGTGCAATGCCACCAGAGAACCATCCCTTCCATAAACAATGGGGGCGTCCCATTCATCAGGCAAAAACAATGGCGTGGATTGGTATCTTTATGTCCCAAGAGTGTCTGAAACCCGTTTATATTCGTTTCGCACAAAATTACGGACCAAGGGGGATTCTCCATTTCCGTTTTTATAATTTTGCAAAACTGCATAATCCAAAGTCCGGTTTTGAAAGGTCTCTATATGGGCTAATTTTTCCTTTATTTTATCCCATTGGAAATTCCGTTGCTTTCCTTCATATTCATAAGTGTCCTCCAGGCTATGCTGTTCATAAAGAAATTCCTTTTTGAGCCTGATATCCTCTTTGGTTCTTGGTCGGGTACGTTCAATTTCCTCCGCTGTTGCCCGGGCCTCCTCGGCTGCATTTATCGAATCCTGCAATTCGCTTGCCCTGTCCGAATGATCCGCAACACCGCTGCAACCTGCCAGAGCCAGGAGAATTATGGACATATGCCAGCGATGCTTGGCCCAGAGAGGGTGAAGTTTCATAGGGAGCAAAGATAATTGTTTTTTTCACCTGCGGTGGTGGGTAAAAATATTTTACATTTTGTTTCCGATTCCCTTACAATTCGTTTAACTTTGCAGCTGTGAAAAATCAGGTGGTTAAGTTTTGGTTCCAGGAATCATTCCACGGTGGTGGTAGCCATCCAGAACTTCCATTTATTTTCGCTTTTCGCCAGCCCGTTCAGGGCTTTTTTTTTGAATCTTATTTTTATACCCGCAAAAATGACGCATTTCAGTAAACTGCCTGCAATTCTGCTCTTGGAGGATGGTACCGTATTTCACGGCAAGGCTGCAGGAAAAATTGGCACTACCACCGGTGAAATCTGTTTCAATACAGGTACTACCGGTTACCAGGAAATTTTTACCGATCCATCCTATTATGGGCAAATTATGATTACAACCAATGCCCACATTGGAAATTACGGAATTCGTCATCAAGAATCCGAATCCGATCAAATCCAGATTGCTGGTCTGGTATGCAAAAACTATAATATTGACTTCAGTCGCAAGATGGCCGATTCCTCTCTTCAAAATTTCTTTGTTGATGGTAACCTCGTAGGAATATCAGACATTGATACCCGAGCCCTGGTCCGCCATATCCGCGATAAAGGGGCGATGAATGCGATTATCTCTTCAGAAATCCTGGAGGTAAGTGAGTTGGCCAGTCAATTGGCAACCATTCCATCCATGGCAGGACTGGAATTATCCTCTGTGGTTTCTACTAAAAACCCCTATTTCTACGGAGATGAACATGCAAAATATAGAGTAGCAGTACTGGATTTGGGAATCAAACGCAATATACTCCGCAATTTTGCCAATCGGGATGTGTATATGAAAGTCTTCCCGGCAAAAACTACTTATGCCGAAATGGCTGCCTGGAATCCGGATGGCTACTTTATTTCCAATGGTCCCGGAGATCCTGCGGCCATGGATTATGCAGTGGAAACGGTTCGTGAAGTAATTGCTTCCGGCAGCCCGATGTTTGGGATCTGTCTGGGCCATCAATTGCTCGCCCTTGCCAATGGCATTGGTACCGAAAAAATGTTCAATGGCCACCGTGGTTGCAACCATCCTGTCAAAAACCTGATCGCCAACAGTTGCGAGATTACCAGCCAGAATCATGGCTTTGGAGTGATTGCGGAGGATGTGCGCAACTCGGATCTGGTCGAAATCACCCACATCAATCTCAACGATCAGTCCATTGAAGGGATCAGGGTAAGGGCAAACCTGCTTTTTCGGTTCAATACCATCCGGAAGCATCCCCCGGTCCCAATGATGCCAACTACTTGTTTGATCAATTTGTGGAAATGCTGGCATCCTGACCATTTGGTTTTCCTTTGGATTTTGAGTATTTTTGATCATTAATCATTATTGAAAAATAGCTATGAGCTTAATTATAGATGTGCACGCACGCCAGATACTTGATTCACGTGGCAATCCCACTATTGAAGTGGAAGTAACTACCCAAAATGGAGCTTTTGGCCGCGCTGCAGTTCCTTCAGGGGCCTCAACCGGGGCTCACGAAGCAGTAGAATTGAGGGATGGTGATCCTAAAGTTTATATGGGTAAAGGTGTGCTGAAGGCGGTAGAACACGTCAATGGCCCGATTGCCGAAGCCCTGGAAGGAGTGGATGTTTTCGAGCAAAATGCCATTGATCGTCTTCTGATCGAATTGGATGGTACGGAAAACAAAGGAAACCTCGGTGCGAATGCAATTTTGGGAGTATCTCTGGCCGTTGCCAAGGCTGCGGCACAAGAAAGCCGTCAACCTCTTTATCGTTATATTGGTGGGGTGAATGCCAATACACTCCCCATTCCCATGATGAATATTGTCAATGGAGGGTCACATTCCGATGCTCCCATTGCCTTCCAGGAATTTATGATCATGCCGGCAGGCGCCACGAGTTTTTCGGAAGCCCTGCGTTGGGGAACCGAGGTTTTCCATCAGTTGAAAAAAATCCTGCATGATCGTGGCTTGTCCACGGCCGTGGGAGATGAGGGCGGATTCGCACCGGCTTTTGAAGGGACCGAAGATGCTATTGAAACCATTTTGGCGGCCATTGCCAAAGCTGGTTACAAGGCAGGTGAGGATATTTTCCTGGCACTGGACTGTGCTGCATCCGAGTTTTATACCAATGGCAGCTATGATTACACCAAGTTTGAAGGTGCCGGTGCTGCGGTGAAAAGTTCTGAGGAGCAAGTGGACTATCTGGCCGGATTGACCCGGAAATATCCCATTATTTCCATTGAGGACGGTATGCATGAAGATGATTGGGCGGGATGGAAACTATTGACCGAAAAAATTGGTGAAAAGGTGCAATTGGTTGGGGACGATTTGTTTGTGACCAATACCACCAGGCTGCAAAAGAGTATAGATGCCGATACTGCCAATTCTATATTGGTGAAAGTCAATCAGATCGGATCTTTATCCGAAACCATAGATGCGGTAAGTCTCGCACAAACCCATGGATATACCTCAGTAATGTCCCACCGGTCGGGCGAGACTGAAGATACGACCATCGCAGATCTTGCGGTTGCCCTCAATTGTGGACAGATCAAAACCGGATCCGCATCCCGTTCGGATCGGATCGCCAAGTACAATCAATTGCTGAGAATCGAAGAGGAATTGGGTTCTCAGGCTAAATTTTTGGGCAAATCTTTTAAATATGCCAAAAACTAAAGGGAAACATTAAATGTCAAAAATATATCCGATTGATAGAATCAGGCAGGATTTTCCAATTCTCCGCAGGGAGGTAAATGGAAACCCCCTCATCTATCTGGACAATGGAGCCACCACCCAAAAGCCCCAAACGGTGATCGATGCCATCTCGGGTTATTATACCGGCATCAATAGCAATATCCATAGGGGAGTGCATCACCTAAGCCAATTGGCTACTGATGCTTATGAGGTGTCCAGGGCCAAAATCCGTCAATTTATTGGGGCGGCCCATAACCATGAAATAATCATGACCTCCGGCACCACCGGGGGCATCAATCTGGTTGCCCATTCCTACGGGAATGAATTTGTACATAAGGGGGATGAAATCCTGATTTCAGAAATGGAACACCATTCCAATATTGTGCCCTGGCAACTGCTATGTGCTGCAAAAGGCGCTAAGCTCAGGGTGATACCAATGGACGAAAGAGGTGTGCTGGATATGGAGGCTTACCAGCTTATGCTGAATAAAAAGACAAAGTTGGTGGCCATCACCTATGTTTCCAATTCATTGGGCACGGTCAATCCGGTCAGGGGAGTCATCAGCAAGGCCCACGCCATGGGAGTTCCGGTATTGCTGGATGCAGCGCAGGCCGTGCATCATATTGCATTGAATGTTCAGGAGCTGGATGTGGACTTTCTTGTATTCTCAGGCCATAAAATGTATGGACCTACAGGGGTTGGGGTTCTGTACGGCAAAGAAAATTGGCTCAACGCCATGCCGCCGTATCAGGGGGGTGGGGATATGATCAAACAAGTTACTTTTGAAAAAACCACTTTCAACGAATTGCCCTTCAAATTTGAAGCCGGCACACCCAATATTGAGGCCGGAATCTGTCTGGGCAGCGCGATTGACTATATTGAATCCATAGGATTGGATGCCATTGCCGCTTACGAGAACGACTTGATGGATTATGCCACAGAAAGACTGCTTGCGATTGACGGGTTGCGGATCATTGGTACTGCCCCCGAAAAGTCTGGGGTAATTTCATTCCTGCTGGGTGATCTTCATCCATATGACGTAGGGGTGATCTGTGATCAACTGGGGGTGGCGGTGAGGACCGGACATCATTGCACACAGCCGGTGATGGACAAGTTTGGGATTCCGGGAACGGTGCGTGCTTCCTTTGCCATGTACAATACCCGTGAAGATGTAGAAGCATTGGTTGCCGCCCTTCAAAAGGCGTCTCAGATGCTTCAATGAAAATTTTAATGCTATGACCATTAATGAGACACAGGACGAACTAATAGCCGATTTTTCATTTTTTGAAGATTGGATGTCCAAATATGAGTACATTATCCAGCTTGGTAAAGAATTGCCATTGATCGATGCGCAATACAAAACCGATCAGTATCTTATCAAAGGCTGCCAATCCAAAGTATGGCTGCATGCCGACTTTAAGGATGGGCTGATTCAATTTACCGCCGATAGCGACGCCATCATTACAAAGGGACTAGTGAGCCTGATGGTGAAAGTTCTTTCCGGACATTCGCCAGAAGAAATTGCAGCCAGCGACCTCTATTTCATAGATCAGATCGGACTGAAAGAGCACCTTTCCCCAACCCGTGCCAATGGGCTGCTTTCTATGGTCAAACAGATGAAACTATACGCAATCGCCTTAAAGAAAGGTTGACTTCTTCCCGAATTTTTCATAGGTTTGGATCCTGACCAATGGATACCATGTTATGAAAAAGTTTGCTCCTGAAAGTTTCGTTTTACGACTTTTCATATTGAATTTCTTGTTGTTGACCGCTGTTACCCTTCCCGTAACCGCCCAGTCGCCCCTTTCCGATGACTTTGACCAAATAGTCCTGAAAGGAATGCAGGACTGGAATATCCCCGGTATGGCTGTCGCCATCGTCAAGGATGGCAAAATAGTTTATTCAAAAGGGTTTGGGGAGAAAAAAATTGGGGAAGGAGAGTTGGTGAATGAACACACCCTATTTGGCATCGCCTCCGTCAGCAAAAACATCACTGCTGCTGCCTTGGCCATGCTTGTGGATGAAGGGAAGATAACTTGGGATACAAAAATTGTGGATGTTATGCCCTGGTTTGCATTGAGTGATCCCTGGGTGACCAGTCAGGTTACTGTAAGGGACGCACTGACCCACCGGGTCGGCATTGGCAGAATGATTGGCAACCGCTTGCAGTACCTCAGCGGCCGGGACCGGGACGAACTGATCCGTCACCTTCGTTATATGGATTTTGAACAACCCTTTCGCACCTCCTTCGTTTACAGCAATATGATGTATTCGGTAGCAGGTCAGGTCATTGAATATGCAAGCGGGAAAACTTGGGATGATTTTTTAGTGGAGCGAATATTTGCTCCGGTTGGAATGCAGAGCAATACCAGTGTTACAGCCATAACAGACGAGAGCAACGCGGCCTGGCCCCATCAGGAAATAGAAGGTCAGGTGGTTCCGATTGCCCGCAGGAATTGGGATAATGCCGGTCCTGCCGGAGGAATCAACGCATCGGTAACCGATGTTGCCAAATGGATGATCTTGCAATTGGGTGAACCTGGTGTTTATGAAGGAAAAAGATTGATTTCCTCCCGGCAAATGGCCGAAATCCACCGTCCTCAAGTGGTCAGACCTTCGGGGAATGTTTATGGCTCCCAGAACAGTTACGGATTGGGTTGGAATATTTTGGATTACCAGGGCAAACGTGTCCTTACCCATGGAGGCGCTACCGATGGGTTTAATACTGCTGCCTACCTCATGCCCGAATTGAATTTGGGTATAGTCGTGGTAGGCAATGCCTTCAACCAATTGGGTGATGCGATTGCTTATACGGTGATGGATGCCTTCCTGGGTGTGTCCGATACGGATTGGGCCAAGCGTTATTTAGACGGCTATAAACGCTCTTATGAGTCAGCGACCAGACAAAGGGAGGCAATACATGCGGCTCGGATAAGGGATACAAAAACCTCCCTTGCGCTGGACCAATATGTAGGAAAGTATTATTCACCAGCCTATGAAACCGTTGAGGTCAGTCAAAAGGCTGATGGAAATCTGGAGATCAAGCTTTGGGATAACGAAGAGGTGGTGGCCGACCTGGAGCATTGGCATTACGATACATTCCGTGCAGTATGGCGCAACCGTGCTCAACGAGAAGAATTCCTATACTTTAATCTGGATAAAAGTGGACAGGTTCAAACCTTGAATTTTGAGTTTGCATTGCGTCCGGTATTGCTCCAGATAGGCACATATCCATCGAATTACACCCGTACCGTCCAATTTGAGCGAGTTAGGAACTAATCTTAAACGGACTTTGGATATTTTTGAGTAGTGGCAAGGACCGGTCCTTATCTGAAATAATGTAAGGGATGTCGAGTTTGGGCCAGGAAATACCGAGGCCCGGGTCATCGTAGCGCACCCCCAATTCACCTAATGTATCATATTGCCCGGGCACCTTATAAGTAAAAAGGGTATCATCTTCCATACAAAGAAAACCATGTAAAAATCCCTGAGGGATCCAAAATGATACGTGCTGATCTGCAGATAATTCCATAACCTGATGTTGTCCATAGCTTGGTGATCCCAACCTAATATCCACAGCTACATCCCAAACCCGACCTTTGAGCACCCGCACGAGCTTTCCCTGCGCATGTACTCCAGCTTGGGCGTGAAGGCCTCTCAATACGCCTTTGTGGGAAATGGAAAGATTGTCCTGGACAAATTGCTCCCTGATCCCGTTTTCGGCAAATAATTCCTTGTTGTACATCTCCATAAATGCACCCCGACTATCCTCCCAACTATTGTGCTGGATCAAAATTAACCCCTCAATCTGCCCTTGTTTGAATTGCATATTAACTTAAATATTCCATGATACTTTCAAAATAGAGCACCTTGCCGGGATACTGTTGCTCCAAAGCGGTTTGCAGACCCTGCAGATGCAATTGTTGGAAACGTAGGATTTGGTGCCGATTTTCCACTTGAAATTGCAAAGAATAAGTCACCCCTTCATGTGGTGATTCCAGCAATTTCAGCAATTTCAAGGAATATTCTCCTTCGTCCAAGCCATAGCGATCTTTGAAATTTCGGATACTATTGCCCACATCCAATGCAGAATCAGATTCGGCTATAATGGTGATATTGTACAGAAACATGCTGCGAATATACTCTAAATACATGTAAAAAAAAGGTTGCATACCTGCTTTTCCACTAAAATTTCACATCTTTGACGTAATGGCCAATAAAGTTCAGTATAGTTTCCGACACTTCATATTCAGCGTATTAATCGCACTTAGTCTGCTTTCCTGTGATTCTAACAAAAGAAACAGCATCCCGGTTGCGGACTTTTTCTCCTATGCCGAAAAGACCAACTTCAGGATTTCTCCTGAGGGAAGATATGTTTCATACCTATACACCGGTTCGGAGAAAAACAAAAGTTTATTTGTGATGGATATGGACGAGTTGGAGCCGGAAGCCAGGCTTGTCAGTGAGGCCATGCTCGATGTGCATTCTTACTTCTGGGTCAGTGATTCGCTGCTGATGATGAATGTGAAACTTGATGCGAGTGATAATTCCCAGATTTACACCATAGATTTGGTTAATGCGTCTATTAAACCTGTACTACCTCCATCCAAATCACGGGTTCGCTATATTTCCCCCGATTACACGAACAAGGACGAGGTTCTGATTTCGCTGAATGAAAGGGATTCAACGGTGTTTGATGTCTATAGGCTCAATGTTTCGAATGGAAAAAAAGAGTTGATTGCAACAAATCCCGGCAATATTATTCGTTGGATTGCGGATCTGAATGGTCAATTGCGATTGGCCCTGGCCAGTGATAGTGTGCAGGAAGCCATTTTGTACAGAGCCAGCGAGCAGGAGGATTTCAGGGTTGTCATGAGCAATTCTTTTCATACCACCGTTACTCCCTTGGGCTTTGTCAAGGACAAAACGAGTCATGTGTATGCATTATCCAATGTCAATCGGGATAAAATGAGCTTGGTAGAGTTGGATTTGGAGACTCAGAATGAGGTGAATGTGCTCTTTAGTCATACGGAAGTGGATGTCAATACAGGTGGATATGCCAAGAATACCGGAAGCATGTCTTATGCGTATTATTTGACTTGGAAACGGGACCGCCATTTTCTGGATGATTCGGCCCGGGTCATTTTTGAAATGATAGAGGAAAAACTGCCTGGATATGAAATCCGGCTGATCGATGAATCCTGGGCCAACCATCGCTTGCTCTTGAATGCTTTTACCGATCGGAATCCGGGTGTCAATTATTATTTTGATGGGCAGAAAAATCGCTTGATCAAACTCTCAGAAAGCAATCCGGCACTCAATGAATTAGATCTGGCGGTAATGCGCCCGATTTCATTCCTCAATCGCGACAGTATCCGCTTGCATGGTTACTTGACTATGCCCAATAACGCCCCCAGCCAAA
>Ga0172382_10008010_pt1 | contig 14862 bp, 15 predicted proteins | sample Leawel138RmetaG_FD_122245 | JGI IMG/M metagenome (GOLD analysis project Ga0172382, IMG submission 122245) | Leachate microbial communities from a municipal landfill in Southern Ontario, Canada - Leachate well 138R metaG | ecosystem: Engineered > Solid waste > Landfill > Unclassified | place...
TTATTCGCAAAGCTTTTATAAAATCAGAAAGTTCAGCCGATTTATCTTCGGGCGCAGGTCGGCCCGACAAAAAGAGAGCACATCCGCTTTCTCTGATAAACCCGGAGTACACAACTAAGCACAACAGCAGTCCGAAAGATACGAGTATTACAATCGGATTGCCGTATAAGCATTTATCTGCGGAACAGGTAGATATAACCAGTGACAGCCCAAGAACGGTATGCAAAGCGAAAAGTCCGAGCGCCAAGACAACACATTTTGCAAAAACCTGCATTTTTGTCATATTCTTTTGCTCCCGTAAATGGCTGGGGTATTTTATAAGTAAATACGCTTACAGTCGAATTTTCTTTTAAATTTTTACTAAAACCCGCGTTTTCAGTATTGAAAACAGCGATTTTCTGCCGATATAAAAAAAGTCTTGCATAATTTTTTGCGGGAGGTTATATTTCCGTGTTTACGAGCTCCATCGAATGGGGTATCTCTATTGAATTGAGAATTTAAAGTTAAGATTCGAAATTCAAACGGGGTCAGCAGTATCACGGCGTGGCTGACTCAAGCCTCCGGTGGAGTCCTGTCGGGCCTGTTTATTGGGCTTCCGTGACAGCTTGGTTAATATGTTTTGTACTGTAATATTGTATTTGCGGATTGCGCTGAATATTAGCAGGACGAGAATACCCGGTGGTGTAATTGGTAACACATGGGCTTTTGGTGCCCATTTTCCAGGTTCGAGTCCTGGCCGGGTAGATTAGTAAAGGTAAAAGTAAAAAGGCAAAACGTAAAGTTAAATCCTTATGGCGCAAAAGGTTGCGATAATTTTGGCGGCAGGTGTGAGCAGTCGGATGAAAACCGAGCTGCCGAAGGTTCTGCATGAAGTTTGCGGCAGGCCGATGCTTGCTTACGTACTCGATGCCTGCAGAGAAGCCGGTGCTGAAAAGATATATGTGGTCGTCGGTTACGGCTCAGAGCAGGTTAAAGAATACTTTGCTGATTGCAGCGATATTGTTTGGGTCGAACAGAATCAGCAAAAAGGAACCGCCCATGCGGTATTGTGCTGCAAAGAGCACTTGAAAGATTTTGACGGCCAGACGCTGGTGCTTTGCGGGGACGGGCCTTTGATTCGCTCGGAAGTTCTCAAGGCTTTGGCAGAAAAATACGAAACCCAAAAGCCCGCGGCAGTACTGGCAACAGCGATTTTGGAAGACCCGACCGGTTACGGCAGAATAATTCGCGACGAAAACGGAAATCTTAAAGGAATCGTCGAGCATAACGATTGCACGAAGCATCAGCGGCAGATAAAAGAGATTAATCCAAGCTATTATTTGTTCAATAATAAGGTGATGTTTGACGCTTTGGCACAGGTGAAGCCCGATAATGCCAAAGGGGAATACTATTTAACCGATGCTTTGGCGATTATTTTATCCAAAGGCCATAAAATCGCTGCGATTACTGCTGTTGAGCCTGAAGAAGCTATAAGCGTCAATGACCGCCGACAGCTTAGTATGGTTGGCAAGATTTTGCAGCAGAGGATTCAGAAAAAACTGATGATTAGCGGTGTAACAATTGTTGACCCTAATAATACATGGATTGACGTGCGGGTGCAAATAGGGCAAGATACGATTATTGAGCCTTTTTCATATATCCAAGGAAGGGTTAAAATAGGTAAGGCTTGCAGGATTGGGCCTTTTGCATATATTCCCGATGGTTCGGTCTTGGCTGACGGAGAGATTTTGGATGTTTTTTCAAAAATAGACGGTGCTGCTAAAGGATTTCGCGGGTAATAATATGGATAACACTTTAAAAATATTTTCTGGGACAAGTAATCCGGCTTTGGCGCAGAAAGTTTGCGATTATCTCGGTATTAAACTCGGCAAGTGCAATATAGAGGTATTTCCCGATGGCGAAAAAGTCATCAAGCTCGAAGATGACGTACGCGGCAGGGATTGTTTTATCATTCAATCGACCTGTATGCCTCAGGAAATAAATCTTGTAGAACTGCTGATTTTTATAGATTGTCTCAAAAGGGCTTCTGTAAGCAGGGTTACTGCGGTAGTACCGTATTACGGATACGCAAGACAGGACAGAAAAGATGAGGGACGAGTGCCTATTACCGCAAAACTTGTCGCGAACCTTATAACAACCGCCGGAGCCGACAGGGTTTTGGCGATAGATTTGCACGCTCCGCAGCTTCAGGGGTTTTTTGATATACCGGTAGACCACCTTGCCGGCGAGCTGGTGCTGAAAAGATATTTTAAGCAGCAGAATTTAGAGAACCTGACCGTTGTTGCTCCTGATGTCGGCAGTATGAAAAACGCAGCTAAATATGCTACGCATCTGGGCGGCGATTTGGCTACGGTACATAAAAGAAGGATTAGCGGCAAAGAAGTCAAAGCTATGGAGATAATCGGAACAGTCGAGGGTAGAAATGTTCTAATGTGCGATGACATCATAGCTACCGGCGATACGGTTTCAAGAGCTGCTGAGTTAGTAAGACAACGAGGGGCGAAAAAAATATTTGTCGGAGCCACGCACGGCGTGTTTTCAGGTGATTCGATTGAAAAACTTAAAAAGGCTCAGGTCGACGAGATAGTTGTTACCGACACGATTATGCAAAGCGAAAAGGTGCTTGCGGCAGGTATAAAAGTTTTAAGCGTCTCCGAAATGCTCGGCGAGGCGATTATGAGGATTCATAAAAATCAGTCAGTAAGCAGTTTGTTCGGGAAAAACGGGTAATTGATAAAAAGATATTTTTTGTGGTTTAAGTGAGGCAGTATGGACAAGACTTTCAAATTAAAAGCGCAAATCAGAGACAAAAAAGGAACCAAAGCGTCTCAGGATATAAGAGACAGCGGGCGAATCCCGGCGGTTGTTTACGGGCACAAGGAAGATGCAGTGTCGGTGTCGCTTGACAGACATGATTTTACCGAGGGTGTTCATCACGGTCGACGTCTTATCGATCTTGCGGTCGGCAAGAAGAATGAAACTGTGATTATCAGAGATGTGCAGTACGATTATCTCGGCAAAGAAATTATACATGCTGATTTAATGAGAGTAAGCGCATCTGAACGCATCGAGGTCAATGTGCAGGTTGCGCTTAAAGGCACGGCCAAGGGACAAAAAGAAGGCGGTATTGTCGAGCTGCATGCGGCCAGCGTAGAGGTCGAATGCCCTGTAACCCAGATACCTGAGTCTATTATTATTAAAATAGATGACTTGGACCTCGAAGGGAAAATTTTTGCACGTGATGTTCAGCTTCCTCAGGGTTTGAAGATGGTATCTGACCCCGAAACACTGGTCGTATCCTGCCACACGGTTGAAGAAGCCAAGACAACCGAGGAAATCGAGGCTGAAGCACCGGCAGGGCCTGAAGTTATCGGCGAAGTTAAAGAAGATGCTGAACAGGCTGAAGAACAACAGAAAGAATAACTTCTTTTTGGAATTGTCTGATTATTGGGGATTACGAAAGTGAAGATAATCGCAGGACTTGGTAACCCCGGTAAAGAATATGAAGGTACTCGGCATAATGTGGGATTCGATGTAATTGATGTTTTGGCCGGGAAACTGAATATAGATGTAAAACGAAGGAAGTTTTCGGCTCGCTTCGGTCAAGGCGAGATAGACAATGACAAGTTGATATTGCTTAAACCGTGGACGTTTATGAATCGCAGCGGCGAGGCTGTGGCGACGGCTGTAGGGTTTTATAAGATTGAGTTGGGGTCCTTGCTGGTAGTAACGGATGATATGGCCCTTGAACCCGGCAGAATCCGTCTTAGAGCCAAAGGTTCCGCAGGCGGGCATAACGGTTTAAAAGACATAATCGAAGAGCTTGGCTCTGAGGACTTTGCGAGGCTGCGGGTCGGAATCGGTTCGGCAAGGCAGCAGGAAACAGAATACAGCTCGCCCAGTGCCAGAGATTATGTTTTAGGGCGGTTTGAAAAACAGGAAAAAAAGATTTTAGATACCGCGGTTGAAAGGGCGGTACAAGCGGTGATGTGCTGGATAACAAAAGGCATCGATGCTGCAATGAATGAATATAATAAAAACGGTGAGCATGTTTTGTAAAAGTTTATATTGGAATATCTTGGGTTAAGATTTCCGGAGGTAAAACAATTGAAAACGATGGCAGTGAAGTTGTATGAAGGAATGTTCTTGGTCGATACGGCGTTAGCAGCGTCGGACTGGGATGGCGTAAATGATTTTATTAGAGGGATACTCGAAAAAGCCGGAGCCGAAATCCTTTCGATGAAGAAATGGGACGACAGAAAACTGGCTTATGATATCGCTGGTAAAAACAGAGGATCTTATGTCTTGGTGTGCTTCAAAGTCGGCGGCGGCAAGATAAGGGAAATCGAACGTTCGGTTCAGTTGTCCGAGAAGGTAATGCGAGTTCTTATTCTCAATATCGACGAGATGGGCCCGGAGCATATGGAAAAACCGACTCCGGCTATGGTAGCCGAGCAGACAGGTACAAGCGTTTCCCAGCAGCCCCAGAGCAATGAAGAGGAAGATGATACCTCTTTAGGAATCGATGAAATCGGAGAAATACCGAGCATTGACGCGCTGGATGATATTGACGAGAAACAGTAACAGTGGTTTAGCAATGCGGTATACAAGCCTAATCAGCGGTATATCGCAAGCAGAGGAACAGTGTTATGGCTAATTTCAATAAAGTATTGATGATTGGCAATCTTACAAGAGACCCCCAGTTATCTTATCTGCCGACGCAGACGGCGGTGGTGGATTTCGGTATAGCGTCTAATCGTCGCTGGACGGGCAAAGACGGTTCTTCTAAGGAGAGCGTTTGTTTTGTCGACTGTCGTGCGTTCGGGCCGCAGGCAGAAACGATTAATAAATATCTCAGCAAAGGCAAAAATATATTTATAGAAGGCAGGCTCGATTTTGACCAGTGGACTGCTCAAGACGGAACAAAACGGAGCAAGCATCGGATAACAGTCGAGAATTTTCAATTTCTCGGCGGTCCGGGTCCGGCGAAAAATCAGGCCGAACGTGGTGGTGAATCCGGCGAACAGGAGCTTCCTCCTGCCGGCGCGGATGATGATATACCGTTTTAGTTCAGAGAATTAATATCGACAGAAGCTGTTAGCTGTCGGGGAAAAATAAGAATACGAAATAAATTAGTAAAATTAGTTTTGAGGGTTAGGTAGAAAATATGATAACAAAAAAAAGAAATGACAGAGCAGAGGGGACTTTTACCGGAGTACGGGAACATACGCAATGCCGGTTTTGCCGAAACGGTCAGAGTTATGTTGATTACAAGGACATCGAAACACTGTCCAAGCTGATGACTCATCGCGGCAAGATTTATTCGCGAAAGAGAAGCGGAAACTGTGCTTCATGTCAGCGTAAAGTGAAAAAGGCTATCAAGCGAGCGAGATTTATGTCGCTTTTGCCGTTTACGGCATAGTCTGTTTTATCAGGTAAAAATTTAATCGTATCATTTAAAAAGTTTATGAATGGTGGTAGGATATGAAAGTATTACTGGTTAATGATGTAAGAAAGCTCGGTTGGCTTGGTGATGTGGTTGAGGTGAAAGATGGTTATGCTCGTAACTATTTACTGCCTCAGGGTTTGGCGACGCAAGCCAGCGAAGCCAATATCAAAGCCATAGCTTCAGCCAAAGCCGAACGTGCCGAACAAAGATTGGCTGAACGCAAACAAATGGAAATAGCATGTGCTGCTGTTGACGGAGCAGAAGCGGTTATTACTGCTAAAGCTAACGAGCAGGGTCATCTGTTCGGTTCGGTATCGCAAAAGCAAATAGCGGAAAATCTTAGAGAGCAGGGATATAAGGTAGCCGACGACATAGTCGAACTTTCAGGGCATATAAAGGAAGTCGGCTCGCATTTTGTGAAACTTTATTTTACTGAAGGTGTGGAAGCTACTGTAAAAGTTACAGTAATAGCTGAAGGCGCTGAAGGAATAGCGGCCCAATCCGGCGATACAGCACATCAAGCTGAGTCGGGCCGGCAGGAAAAGGAAAGTGGATCAACTGACACGCTACAGCAGTGATAAAAAAGGAAAGAGCAAGCTGGTTGCGGTAAATCGGGCTGCTTCGGCTGACTCAGGCCCAAATCCTAAGTCTGCTGAGGTGCAAGTAATGCCCGAATCTCTTGCGGCTGAAGCTGCCGTGTTGGCTTCGATGATTGTTGACCCGATATGTATCGGTGAAGTCGTCGAATATCTCGGCAATGCAGGTACAAGTTCTTTCTATAGACTCGAGCATCAGATAATTTACGATGCTCTTGTCCGGCTTTATGAACGGAACAAGGGTATCGGTATCGATGCGGTTTTGCTTCGTGACGAGCTTGAGAAACAAAAACAGCTCGAAGAAGCCGGTGGAGTCGAATATATCGGGCGTATAGTCGAGTCAGTTCCCTCGGCTGCCAATGTTATGTATTACGCCCGGATAGTAAAAGACAAACAGCTTCTGCGGGAGCTGATACAGGCGGCATCGGATATTCTCAATGACGCACACGACCAAGCCGGAGAAACTAATGAAAAGCTCGACCGCGCCGAACAAAAAATATTTGGTATTGCCGACAAAAACATATCCGGTTCTGCTTCGGCGCTGAAAGATCTTGTAACCGCTGCCTATGAACTAATAGAACGAAGACAAGGCAGACATGTTACCGGTCTGGCGACGGGTTATTTCGAGCTTGATGAGCTTACCTGCGGACTTCAGAACGGTGAAATGATAGTCATAGCCGGAAGACCGAGTATGGGTAAAACCGCGATAGCTCTTAATATGGCCGAGCATATCGCTGTGGTTGAGCAGATGCCTGTCGCGATATTTTCACTCGAAATGGGCAGGCAGCAGTTAGCTGAGCGTTTTTTATGCAGCAACAGCAGAATCGAATCTCAGCTTGTACGAAAAGGTATGCTAAGTACCGCACATTTCGAAGAATTGGTCAAATCCTGCGGTGTTCTTGCCGAGGCTCCGATTTATATTGACGATACTTCCGGTCTTACTCCGCTGGAGCTTCGCGCAAAAGCCAGACGATTGAGAAGCAGATATAATATAAAATGCGTTATACTGGACTATCTTCAGCTGATGGGACTGGGTTCGGGCAGAATCGAGTCTCGCCAGCAGGAGATAACCACTATATCCAGATATATAAAAGGATTAGCCAGAGAGCTTAATATACCTGTGATTATGCTCAGCCAGCTCAATCGTTCTCCCGAAGGAAGAGAAGGGCATCGGCCTCGAATGAGCGATTTGCGCGAGTCGGGAAGTATTGAGCAGGATGCCGATGTTGTTATGCTTCTTCACAGGGAAGATTATTATCATCGCGGAGAGGAAGGTTATCAGGATTGTAATACCGCTGAGGTGATTATCGCCAAACAGCGTAACGGCCCGACTGGGACCGTAAAACTTACGTTTCTTGACAAGATTACTCGTTTCGAGAATTATTCCGGGTCAGACGAACCTTTTTAGGAGCACGGAAGCAATGGCAAGGACATATCGTAATTGTCTGTTGGCAATCGGATGTTTTCTATTTTTAGTCTTCATCATTTTTCCGGTTTCTTCCGTCGGTCAGCCTGCTCAGCCGGGCAGAGGGCCGCAGATTACTATCGGCGAGGTTAAGGTTGTCGGTAACCGAAGCGTGACCCAAGCCGAAGTTCTTTCGAGAGTTCGCAGCAGAGCGGGCCAGATATTTGACCCTGCTGAAGCAGATGAAGACGCAAAGCGCGTAGCCGAAATTACAGGTGTGGAGTTCTGCTACTATAGCACGGCTATGGTCGATAATAAAATGGAGCTTACCTTTGTTGTCGTCGAGAAGAACATTGTCAGAGCTATTGTTTTTGTCGGAAACAAAACTTTCAAACCTAATGTTTTGACTCAAAGGCTGGATTTTAAACTCGGCGATTATCTCGACCCGCTTAGTGTTCGAATGAGCGAGAGGGCACTGATAGAGTTTTATGAGAAAAAAGGATTTCCTGATGTTAGGGTGAATCTTGAAGGAGACAGGCTTAGCGAGGGCAGGGTTATTTATCGGATACAGGAAGGCCCGCGCGTAGTGATTGATGCGGTGCAGTATTCGGGCAATAAAAAAATCAAAACAAGCGAGCTTAAAAAGATTGTAAAAACGACCAAGAGAAGGTTTATGGCTTTTAAGAGATATTATGTTGCCGAAGAAATCGAAAAAGATATCTCTAATTTGCTTACTAAATACTATGAAAGGGGTTTTCTTGACTGCAAAGTCAGAGCGGATTTGGCTTTTAACGAGGATAGAAGCAAAGTCAGAATCACTTTTGTTATCGATGAAGGAACTCAGTACAGAGTAAATGATATAACAATCGAAGGGAATATACACTTTTCCGATAACGAGCTTAGCGACGAATTCAAACTCGAGCAGGACAAATTTTATAACGAGAGAAAAGCCGAGTTCGACTCGAAAAAGATACTTAGTAAATATCGAGAAAGCGGTTTTGTCGAAGTCGAAGTCGAAAAGAAAAAATCTTTCGTGGGAGCCGATGCGGTTGATTTGGAACATAATGTTACCGAAGGCGGACGCTTTACAATAGGAAGAATTAATATCACCGGAAACAAAGAAACACGGGACAAGGTGGTCAGAAATGTTCTTAACGAATATGATTTTGTGCCGGGCAACTGGTGGAACGCCGATATTGCCCGCGGTGATGGTTCGGGTTATCTCGAAAAACTCGTAAGGCGCACAGCCGTTGCGGAATCGGCTACGATTATACCTTCCGGAAGGGAACCGAACTTCAGGGATGCACAGGTTAATATTACCGAAACGCAGTCAGGTATGATTTTGCTCGGTGCCGGCGTCGGAAGCGACAGCGGTGTTATGGGGCAGTTGGTTTTTGAGCAGAGGAATTTCGACATTTCCAACCGACCCAAAAGTCTCTGGGAACTTTTGACCGGACAGGCGTTCAAAGGAGCAGGTCAGAATTTCAGAATAGCTCTGGAACCAGGAACTCAGATGAGTCGATACTCGATTAGTTTTTCAGATCCTTACTGGAGAGATAAACCTATCACTTTCGACATGGCGGCATCGAGTTTTATGAGAGGCTATGAATCTTACGAAGAAGAAAGAATCAAGGGAATGTTCGGATTCGAGAAGAGATATAAGAATAAATGGCGCAGAAGTATCAGCTTCAGAGCCGAGAATGTTGACATATCCGGTATAGATTTTGATGCGCCCCGCGAAGTCAGCAGACACAGAGGTTCTAATATTATTTACGGCTTGCGGTTTGGTACCGGCAAAGATATGAGAGACGATGTCTTTAATCCCAGCAGCGGTTATAGTTTCAATATGGGCTACGAACAGGTTGCCGGCGACCACACATTCGGCATTGTTGATATTGTTTACAGGCATTACAAAACACTGCACGAAGATTTGGCTGAAAATAAAACAGTTTTAGCGGTTAAACTTTTAGGCGCCACTGTGGTCGGCAATGCCCCGATGTTCGAGAAGTTTTATGGGGGCGGTTCGGGTTATTATGGAATTCGAGGTTTCGAATATCGCGGTGTCAGCCCCAGAGGTCTTCAAACAAATGTTCCCAATCCGAGGCGCAAAGATCCGGTAGGCAGTGACTGGATATTCCTTGCTAACGGTGAGGTTACTATTCCGTTAGGAAGTGAGACTTTTGCGGGACTGGTTTTTGTTGACAGCGGTATGGTTGAGACAGGCGGATACAGAGCGGCTGTTGGTGTCGGTATTCAAATACTTATGCCGCAATGGTTCGGGCCTGTTCCGATGCGGTTCGAGCTGGCTACGCCGATAATGAAAGACAGCTCAGATGATACTCAGGCTTTTAGCTTTTCGGTCGGCAGGCTGTTTTAACTTTGTAAACGTTCAGGATTGTACTTGAATAGATTCTTATTTCGTATAACAGAAAGGATATAAAATGAAATCGAGAGCACTAATACTGTGTTGTGCAGCAGTAATAATAGCTTTGTTTGTGAGCAGCGAGCCTAACTGGGCGGCCAAGTCAGATTCCGGCAATCCCTCCGGTATAAAAATCGGCGTTATTAGCATTCGGACTATTTTCGAAAAATGTAAACGCAACGATGCGTACAGAGATACTATGGCTGCTAAGCAGGATAAAATTATCGCTGATTTAGAAAAATTGAGAGCGGAGATTGAAGCTGACAGAGCGGGGCTTAGAACAGTAAAAGCAGGCAGCAGTGAGCATATGGCCAAGATGAAAGAAATTCTGACTAAACAAGCCAGTCTTACAGCTCAACAGGAATTCTACAAACAGCAAATGGCTATGGAAGAGCAGCAGTGGATTGAGCGGCTTTATAGAGATATTGTCCGCATCACCAACGAAACAGCCAAAGAAAGAGGTTTGGACATGATTCTTGATAACAGCGAACCCGAACTGACGGAAACAACTGCCGAAGGGTTGGTAATGAGTATAAGGACGCATAAGGTTTTATTCAGTGCCGGCTGTACTGATATTACAGACGAGGTAATAAAAAGACTGGATGCTATGAACTAAAAATTAATGCGAATCGCAAGAGTTGTTAGGCAAAATGATTACCATTTCACAGCTTGCAGAGAAAATCGGCGCGAACCTGTTGGGTGATGGTTCGGGGTTTGTTAAAGCGGTCGGACCGATTGAGTCGGCTTGCGAAACCGATATTACGTTTATTTCCGATGCCAAACGGGAATCTTTTCTGAAAAATACCAAAGCAGCCGGTGTAATTGCAGCCAAACAGGTCGATGGATTTTCTCGTCCGCAGCTTTTAGTCAAAGATGTTAATATAGCCTTGGTAGAAGCCCTGAAGATTTTTGCTCCGCGGTTAAACTTACCTGAACCCGGAATTGATAATACGGCAAAGGTATCAGATTCAGCCGAAATCGACAAAACTGCGAGTATCGGAGCGTTTGTATTAATTGCCGACGGTGTTTGTATCGGTAAAAACTGTGTTATCGCGGCAGGATGCAAAATAGGACAAAATACGGTTATCGGCGACAACTGCAGGCTTGATAATAATGTTGTTGTGTATCACAACTGCAAGATTGGAAATAACGTTATAATCCAAGCCAATACCGTCATAGGTTCGACCGGTTTTGGTTATACTCAGGTTAAAAACGGGCATCAGCTAATACCTCATAACGGCGGGGTAATTATCGAGGATTTTGTCGAAATCGGTACTAATAGCTGTGTGGACCGAGCGAAATTCGGAAACACAATAATCGGAGCGGGAACTAAGATAGATAATCTCGTTCATATTGCGCATAATGTAATTATAGGAAAATGTTGTTTAATAATAGCTCAGGTTGGCATCGCAGGAAGCAGTAAAATTGGCGATGGCGTTGTTTTGGCCGGACAGGTCGGTGTGGTAGATAACGTTTCAATCGGCTCAGGCACGCTTATCGGCGCCCAAGCCGGTGTAATGCATGATATACCTGCCGGTAAAAAAGCGGTCGGTTCTCCTGCGATTGATTATACGGAAGAACTAAAGCTTGTTGTTTTACGTGCGAAATTACCAAAAATGGTTCAACAGTTAAAAGACTTGACCAGACGGATAGAATCTCTTGAAACTGCAAAAGACGATAAAAAATCAGGTTAGATTGGCCGGCAAAGGTTTGTTCGGCGGCGAGCCTGCCGAGGCGAATTTTCTTCCGGCCCCGGTGAATAGCGGGATTGTTTTTATTAAAACAGATGCTCCCGAACCGGTTCGGATACCCGCGCTGGCGACGAGTGTTGCCGAGCGAGGCCGCAGAACCAGTCTCAAGAGGGGAAGCTACAGCATTGAGACAACCGAACATTGTTTAGCGGCGGTTGCGGCACTTGAAATTGACAATTTAACCATTGAAGTCGCCGGCTCGGAATTACCGGCACCTGATTGCAGCAGCGCAAAATTTTTCAGTATTCTCAAAGAAGCCGGTCTGGTCGAGCAGAACGCCGAGCGCAAAGAGCTTAAGATTACTGAACCAATCAGCATTAACACAGCCGGAGCTTCGATACATGCTTTGCCGAGCGAAGAAGAGGGGCTTAGTATAACTTATGATTTAGATTATTCGATGCACACGGGAATCGGCAGGCAGATATTCGGATGCAGGCTGACTGCGGAAAGTTTCGAAAAAAACCTTGCTCCTGCCAGAACATTTCTGCTCGAAGCCGAAGCGAAACATTTCCAGTCCCGCGGAATCGGAACTCATCTTGGCCCAAGGGATATATTGGTGATAAATTCCGACGGGCCTATAAAGAACAGTTTCAGATTTCCCAATGAATGCGTAAGGCATAAAATGGTTGATTTAATCGGTGATTTGGTTCTTGTAGGCAGGCCGATTAACGCAAGGATTGTTGCTTATAAAAGCGGCCATTCTCTCAATCAGCAGCTTGCACGGAAATTATATGAATTGGCTCGCAAGGCCGAACGTATCGAAAAACTCGGCTCCGATGCTCTTTTGGATATACGCCGCATCCAAAAAATACTTCCTCACCGCTACCCGTTTTTGCTTGTTGATAAAGTGATAGAAATTGACGGTGACAGATATATAAAAGGCATTAAAAATGTTACGTTTAACGAACCGTTCTTTCAGGGGCATTTTCCCGGAACGCCGGTTATGCCGGGTGTGCTTATAGTCGAAGCAATGGCTCAGATATCAGGATTGCTTTTTGCGCAAAAACTCGAACATACCGGTATGCTTGCGGTTTTGCTGAGTATGGACTCGGTTAAACTGCGAAAAGCCGTAATGCCGGGCGACCAGCTTATATTAATCGCTGAAAGCGACCGCGTCGGCAGCCGTGCGGCTCAATGCAAATGCAAAGCTATGGTCGGCGATGCAGTAGCAGCCGAAGCAAATATTAAATTTATGTTAGTGGACGATGAAAAAATATAGTTCAAGGAATGACGAGGAGTTTTTTTGATGTTGGAAATACATCCGAGTGCAGTAGTAGACAAAACAGTAGAATTCAAAGGAAATGTTAAAATCGGACCGAATTGCGTAATAGGAAAAGGAACTTCGATAGGAGACGATTGTATATTCCAAGCCAATGTAGTTGTCGGCGAAAATGTGAAAATCGGCAGCGGCAACAGATTCTTCGCTTTCAGTATAATCGGCGGCAGACCTCAGATATTGGCGATGAATCCTGATGAGCCGGTCGGCGGACTTGTCATAGGCGATAATAATGTTATTCGTGAGCAGGCTACGATTCATCCGAGTATGTACAAAGACCAGTTTACCAAAATAGGTAATGATAATTTTTTGATGATAGGTGTTCATATCGGCCACGATTGCGTGCTCGAAGATAAAATGGTATTGAGCAACTATGTTCAAGTCAGCGGTCATTGTAAAGTTGAAACAGGCGTCTGGTTAAGCGGCATGGTTTTGATTCATCAGTTTGTTACCATAGGCAAATGGTGTTATGCCGCCGGAATGACCGGTATTAATCATGATGTTCCGCCTTTTTTGATTATCAGCGGCCATTATCCTCCTGAGGTTCGAGGGGTTAACGAACGAGGCTTGACCCGTGCCGGATTAAACGAAAAACAGCAAAAGCTTGTGTTCCAAACGTATAAAAAACTGTATCGCAACGATGGACCTTTGCTGAAAAATGCCCAAGATTTAGCACAGCAGGATGGAATCGATGAAAATGTTCGGGCTATGCTGGACAATATTATAAACAGCGCAAAACATCGTTACGGCAGGTATCTTGAAACTTTCAGACACTAATATCGGAGAAAGACAGAATTGGGGAAAATTAACAGTCAAGTCAGAACGGCGGTTATCGGCGCCGGAAAAATGGGAGAAATCCACGCTAAGGTTTACCACCAGTTACCCGACAGCAAATTAACAGCAGTTGTCGATACGGATATCAGCAAGGCAAAAAGTCTGGGCAAAAAATATAAATGTTTATATACGACCGATTGCTCGGAGATACTTGGCGAGGTGGACGCTGTTACGATAGCTACCCCGACAATCAGCCATTTGGAAACAGCCAAGAGATTTATTGAAAACGGCAAAGCGGTTCTGATTGAAAAACCTCTTGCCGCAAGTGTCTCTCAAGCAAGAGAAATTGTCGAACTTGCCGAGAAGCATAATGCAGTTGTCGCGGTAGGTCATTCGGAAAGATGCAATCCGGTTGTTCAGGCGATGAAAAAATTCAATATACAAGCCAAATTTATCGAGGCTCACCGGATAAGCCCTTACCCGTTTCGTTCGACCGATATCGGCGTGGTGATGGATGTAATGATTCACGATATCGACATTATTTTATCGCTTGCAGCCAGCAAACTTAAAAAAGTCGATGCGGTCGGAATCGGAGTGATTGACGAAGAAAAAGAGGATATTTGCAATGCACGTCTTGTTTTTGAGAACGGCTGTGTCGCGAATGTTACAGCCTCGAGATTGGCTCTCAAAACCGAGCGAAAGGTAAGGCTTTTCAGCAGGCAGGCTTATATGAGTCTGGATTACTTCAAAAAAACCGGAACCGTCATCAGGGCTGATACGGATAATATCGAAGTAGTCGACAAAATCCGTAAATTGAAAAAAGTCGGGAGATTCGAGCTTCTCAAAGCCGGCTGGACCGACTTGGTTCACTACGAAAGATTGCAGATTGATGACAGAGAGCCTCTAAGAATCGAACAGGAATCTTTCCTTAAAGCAATTTTAGACAAGTCAGCTAAACCAGAGGTAACAGCACGCGAAGGATTGGCTGCGATGGAATGTGCCGAGATGATTATCAATTCGATTAAACAGCATCGATGGGATTAAACCTACAGCGGTCGACGGAGAATACTCATTACGGTTCTGGCAAGACCTACTTTTAGAGATAATTTCGGGTCGAAGAAAAATCTTTCAGCTGCGTTCATTTTATAATGCGCCGGTTTGTCCGCCGGAATCATTTTAAAAAGCAAAA
>Ga0172382_10008012_pt1 | contig 14860 bp, 13 predicted proteins | sample Leawel138RmetaG_FD_122245 | JGI IMG/M metagenome (GOLD analysis project Ga0172382, IMG submission 122245) | Leachate microbial communities from a municipal landfill in Southern Ontario, Canada - Leachate well 138R metaG | ecosystem: Engineered > Solid waste > Landfill > Unclassified | place...
GACGCCCTTGCGCTGCAGTTCGCGCCTGAGAACCAGGCGGCCCCTGGCGCGCTTGCGGGAGCTCACGTACTGCTCGGCGAAGGTGGAGTCGTCGACTAGCCTCAGCTCGTGCAGGCGTTGCAGTAGCGGTTCGGCCTCAGCGGCGGGCAGGCCGCGCCGCAGTAGCTTCTCCCTAAGCTCAGCGACGGTGTAGGAGCGGCGCGCGAGGATGTACAGCAGGTAGTTCCAGGCGCGCTCCTTGGTGAGCGGCTTGGGTTGACCGCCTGCTAGGCGACGCTGGCTCATCAGCGCAGCACGGCCACCGGGTCGAGTCGGGCGGCCCTGCGCGCCGGGATGAGGCCCGCGATGACGCTGGTGGCCAGCGAGACGCCGCACACCCACAGCACGTCGAACGCCTGCACTTCGACCGGTAGTTGGGTGATGAAGTAGAGGTCGCCGGGCAGCGGGAACGGTTGCAGCCTGAAGTAGGCGCTCACCAGTAGCCCCAGCAGCGCTCCGAGCAGGGTGCCGCTGCCGCCCAGGATGAAGCCCTCGAGTGTGAATGTGGCCAGCACCTGCTTCTCGCTGGCGCCCAGCGCTCTGAGGATGGCTATCTCCTCGGTCTTCTCCGCCACGGTGAGCACGAGGATGTTGGTGATGCCCAGCGCGGCCACCAGCACTATCAGGAACACTACGACGCTGATCACGGCCTTCTGGAGCCGCAGCTGGCTCACGAGACTGCCGAACATGCCCTCCCACGTTACCGGCCTCAGGCCGTAGCGGTCGGCGAGGTCGAGACCCACCGCGTGGGCGCGACTGGGTTCGTCTAGGCGCACGTGGAAGGCGCTGATGGCGCCGTCATGCCCGAGGTAGGCCTGCAGGTTGGCGAGCGACATGTAGGAGGTCACGGCGTCGATGAGTTCGTTGCCGACCCTGAACGTGCCTACCACCTGGAACTCGGCGGTGGCGCCGCTTATGTCGCGCAGCATGATGGTGTCGCCGCGCAGCACGCCGAGCTGCTGCGCTAGTGAGGCACCGAGCACGATGCCGCCCGCTTGCGCCAGGGCGTCGGCCTGTTCCTCCAGCACCTCCAGGTCCAGGACGGCGGTCTGGAGCTGGGGCTCGATGCCGAGGATCTGGGTGAACCCTTGCCGGCCGCTGACGCCGAGGGCGGCGCTGGCTCTGCGGGCGATGAGCGCCTGGCCCGTGAGCACCGGCGCGGCGGCGGTTACGGAGGGCTGGCTGGCGATGTCGGCCAGCAGCTCGCGGTCGTCGGGCAGCGTGTCGCCTGAGACGTAGCTCTGCAGCGTCACCATGGGGGTGGCGCGCAGGGTGCTGCTGATCAGTTCGTCGATGAAGCCGTTGGTGAGGGACAGCGCCACGATGAGCACCATGACGCCGACCGCTACGCCCAGCACGGTGATGCCGGACTGCAGACCGCGGCGCCTGACGTGACGCCAGGCCATGTAGGGCACGAGCGAACGCACCCGGCTAGGTTATCGCGTTAGCGGGAGGCGACGAGCACGGGGGTGGCGTCGAAGTTGGACGCCAGCGTGGGCAGCAGCTCCGGGCCGCTATGGCCGTAGCGCACCAGTTCGACCTCGACCTTGCGCACGCCCCAGTTGACGGCCGTGCTGTAACTCTCGAACCACACGTCGATCTGCTGGCTCTTGCGGGCGTGCATGGTGTCTTCGACCACGAAGAGTTGCTGGTCGTCGAGCATGCCCTGGAACGCGCCTACGCCGGTGCCGGTGTGGTACGCGCCCATGTCGCGGATGCGGACCAGCGAGCCGTACGGCAGGTCGGTGCCTAGCAGGTCGCGGCTCACGGCTACTACACCGAAGCGGGTGCGGGTGCCAGTGGCCGTGATGAACGGCGTGGAGTCGGTCTGGCTCTCGAGGGAGTTGTACCCGGTAGCGCGGAGCACGTAGCGCGGGTTGGCGATGGGGCCCTGAACGGCCGCGTGGAAGTCAGGCAGAACGCGCGTGCTGCTGGTGATGACGGCGGTCGGGTTTAGCTCTAGGGCGACTTCTTCCACCGGTTCGCTCCTGGGAGCGCTGAAAGCTGTGATGAGCGCGGCTAGCACTAGCCCGAGGGTGGCTACCTTGCCGCCGATGTGCAGGAACATCTGCACCTCCGAACCGACGTACTCTAGCAAAGAAACTGTGCGGTATGACACACAGAGGTCACAGCGTAAGTAGCCAAATCGTTAATCGATCTCTCACATGCTGAACATGTTGGCCCTAGCTAAGGCGCGGAACCTGGGCGCTTTTGGGAGCGGCTCGAAGCTCCGGGTTAGAAAGGTAGGGGCCTTGTTCTGGACGCGTCATTCAACCTGCGCGACAACGATGTAGACTCGAATGGGGAGCAGCCGCGTTTGCCCCACTTGACCAGCGACGCGGCCAGAACGGTAGCGCCTTGCCTATGATTCCTGGCCTTCTGGCCATGCCGACCGTACTAGCTAACGCTCTCCTGAGCTTCGTACCGGACGCGAGTGTCGCGGTGCGCGCGAGCGACAGGGTGGGTGTGGTGTCGCCCTTGTTCAACGAGGAGGCGGGCGCCGCAGCGGCGCTCGAGTCGTTGTTGGGGCAGAGCGAGCCCATCGACCAGTTGGCAGTCAGCGTGAACGGCGGCACTGACGCCACCCTTAGCGTGGTCGCTTCCACGTTAACGGCTCACGGCTACTCCCGGGTCTACGAGGCGCCCGCCCCGGACTTCGCCGGCCGCTTCGAGCGCTGGCACCGCGGTGACGGCCCGTCCGTGGTGGTGCTTGATCACGCTGAGCCGATCTCGAAAGCCGACAGCATCAACGCCGTCATAGGCTGCGGCTACATCACTACGGAGCGCGTGCTGGTGGTCGACGGCGACACCATCTTCGCGCCCACGTTCGTGGAGCGCCTGAAGGACCAGTTCTACCGCCTGAGGGTGGAGAAGAGGGACGGTCGCCGGCGTTACGTTATTGAGGACAGCGCCCTGCAGTCCGGCTCGGTCATGTCACTCAGGCCGCCGCAGGGTCACGCCGCTTTTCACATCTCGCGAGCGCGGGAGGGGGAGTACGCCGTTGCCGCGCTGTTGCGTTCCGGTCAGACCGCTCGCATCGGCAAGAGCCAACTGCTGGGGCAGTCGCGGCTATACACCGTGGTCGGTTGCGGCTTCGCGGCGCGCAGAGACAGCTTCCCGATGCCGGCCGACACGCTGACTGAGGATCACGACTTCACGCTGCAGGTTCAGAACGAGGAGACCACCGAGGAGCGCCTGAGCGTGGCGGAGTTGCAGGCGCGCGGTTTCAAGGTGCGCACCAAGACCGGGCTGATAGACGCAGCCGAGCGCTTCGACAAGCACGACGAGGTCATACTGCGGCGCAGCGCCAACGCGCGGTTCGTGCCGGGCGCCCTCATGTTCACTGAGGATCCGCTGACCCTGCCTGGTTACATGCGGCAGGTCGAGCGCTGGAACGGCGGCGGCGTCGAGAACGCCATCAAGCGCGCCCGCCCGCACGCCCGTAAGAGGCTCAGGCCCAACGTGGCGTTCGCCGCCTGGAGCGCTCAGTTCGAGAACCTGTTCGGCATCGGGCTGCTGCTGTTCCTGCTGCCCGCCGCGCTCGGCGTTAACAGCGCGCTCCCGGGGTACGGCACCGCTCTGACCGGCCTGGGCGCCTGGTTGGCTATCGACCTGCTGGTCACCTTGCTGCTCGTGGGCCTCGGCTTCAGGCGCCTGAGGCGCGCGCAGGGCGAACGCGGCTGGCAGCTCGTGAGGCACACCACGGGCGCCACGCTCAGAGCGTCGGTGCCGCTTCTAAGCATGCGACTCTTCAACGCCGTGGCCTACGTGGTTGCGTTCACGCGGGCGCTACCCAAGGCGTTCGCCCCTCCGGAGGTCGACCCGCGCGTCACCATCACGTGGGAGAGACCCCGCGCGGTGGTGCGCAGCCGGTTGGGCGCGCGCGTGGCCACGGTCGCTTTCGGGTTGCTACTCGGCGCCACCAGCGTGTTCTTCGGCGCCTCGTACCTGGCCAACAACGCGCGGCCCGGTTACAAGGCGACGTGGCTGCTCATCAACACTGGCGCGCCCATGGTGGCCGAAGAGCACGTTGACCTGCCGCTCCTCAACGTCGTGCGGCTGGTAGAACCCGCGGCCTCCCTGCCAGCGCAGCTGCCTGCGCCCGCAGCGCCGGACGCGGAGCCCACTGGGGAACCGTTGCCGGACGCGGCGGCTCTGCTAGAGCCAGACGTCCAGGGCGACGACCTTGGGACTCCGCACCTGTCGGCCTACTGTAGCGTGGGGTTCACGGCCTCGCCCGCCGCCAGCCGGCGCCTGCTCAGTGGCGACCCCGACGCTTACGTGCCGCTCACCTACTGGCAGCGGCTCATACTCGCGCGCCTCACGCCGCTGGCGGCGCACCTGGAGGAAGCCGCGACCTCGTACGACGTCCCGCCGCGCCTCCTCTTGCAGATCCTGATAAACGAGTCGTTCCTCGATCCTCTGGCCGTGGGGCCGACCGAAGACCTGGGGCTCTCGCAGGTCACCGGCGACGCCCTGTCGCTTCTGCGCAGCATCTCCAGTCAGCCCGACTCGCGCTTCGCCAACCCGGTCATGTTCGCCGGCGACTTCAACGTGTTCGATCCGGACTTCTCCATCTGTGCAGGCGCCGCCAAGCTGGCGTGGTCGCGCTCGCAGCCGAACGGGCACGACGACCGCTTCGCCTACGCCCGTTACATCAACCCCTTGGAAGGTGTGCGGCGCAGTGGTCTGAACCCGGTGCACGCAGAGCTGGTGGTTGCCCTGGACGGGCTGGTCGAGACGGTGGACGCTCTGCGTAACACCTTCGCGGCGTACCGGCAAGACCCGGACCTTGTGACCGCGGAAGAGCGCGCGCTGCTCGACGTGTACGAGATGGTGGCGCAGGGCGAGCTGGCGCTCAGCTCCGCCTACCTGGCCACGCATTCGCTGATCAAGAGCTTCGGGATCGATGACGGCGACTTCTACCAGCAGATCGGCGAGAGGCTGTACGGAGCCGGTAGCAACACCGTGTTGCTGCCCGAAGCGGACTAGCGCGTTACGGGCGCCCCAGCCAGCTGAGGCGCAGCAGCAGCGCCGCCCGGCGCCTCCTGCCATTCCCGCCACTCGAACCATTGGCGGAACGCCTCTGCGGACGCGTGCGAGCTCTCGATGCGCCAGTCAGTCTCTTTGTCCTCGTTGAACCACACGATGGCCTCCAGCCGGTCGAAGGTCGTGGAGCTCAGCATGTCGGTTATCCAGGCGGCCTTGTCGCCGCCGTGCTCGGTGGAAGCCACTTCGGGGATCCATACGGGTTGCGGGCCGAGCGCGGTGATCCGCTCGTAGCCGCCAGCGAAGACCTGATCGAACGACTGCCAGCCGATGTACGGCCGCGTCGAGCCCCAGTTGTAACCGTCGAGTGCGAGCACGTCGACGTACTCGGTGCCGGGATAGTAGTTCTCCATGCGGTTAACTTCGGTGCGCGGCTCGTCGGTCACGTTGGGGCTGAAGACCCACTTGACGTTGCTTGCGCCCTCCTCCCGAAACAGCGTGACCAGGCGGCGCCACGCCAGCTTGAGGTTCTCCGGGTCGCCGTACCAGGGCGCCCAGTCACCGTTCATCTCGGGGAACGGCCGCACGTACAGCACGCCGGGCGCCTGCGCCGCCTGCCGCGCCCACTGGCGCACGTAGTCGTCGTGCAGCCCGGCGGCTATGTCGGCCACGCTCGGCACTTGGGACTGCCAACTGACCAAAGGGATCCTGCCGTGCTGCAGCAGGTCGTTCACGGGAATCGGGTCGTAGTCGTGGCTCCATGAGGTGTACCAGTGGCCGATGTCGAACTCGCCTCCGACCGTGCCTTCGAGTTCCTTGAAGGCCGCCAGGTCGCTCCAGAAGCCCGTGGGCACGAAAGCGCCCATGAGCGGCTGAGTGAAGGTGGTGGGTGCTTCGAGCTCAGCGGTCATGGTGGAGGAGCAGGCTGCCAGCGTCAGGAGGGTCAGGAGTAGCGCAAGAAGCCGAACGCCGGTCCTACTGGGCGTGCCGCTAGCACGGCGCACCCGAAGACCGCGCCCTCCCAAGGCGCTGCGGTAAGTTCGGCGTAACAGGTTGGCCTCCCACGACGGCCCCGTGGCTCCGAATAACCACCGGCCATCGGCTCAACTGTGAGAAATGATACCTAGGGAGTATGAGAAGCGGCAACCCGTTCGGGCTGAAATCGGGCTCAGTCGGCGGTTGTGTTAAGACCGCTGCTGGCCACGACCGTGCCGGCGGCTAGCGCCTGCTGGAACGCCTGCAGCACGCTGGCGTCGGACGCGATGCGCCAGTCGGCTTCCTTGTCCTCGTCGAACCAGACCAGCGCCTCTATGCGGTCGAAGCCGCTGGTCGCGAACATCTCGCTCACCCAGGCGGCCTTGTCGCCGCCCTCGTCGGACGAGGCGAACTCGGCGATCCACACGGGCTGCTGGCCAACTCTGGTGATGCGGTCGTAGCCTTCCTCGAAGACCTCGGTGAAGCTGCGCCAGGCCGGCCAGTGGACGCTTGAGTCGCCCCAGTTGTAGCCATCGAGCGCCAGCACGTCCACGTACTCGTGACCAGGGTAGTAGTTCTCGAGCCGGTTGGCTTCTGTGCGGGGCTCGTCCATGACGTTGGGGCTGAACACCCAGCGCACGTTGGTTGCACCCGCCTGCTCGAACACGTCGACCACCCGGCGCCAGGCCGCCCGGAAGGTGGCGGTGTCGCCGTTCCAGGGGGTCCAGTTGCCGTTCATCTCGGGGAACGGGCGCACGTAGACGAGGCCAGGTGCAGTGGCCGCGCCGCGCGCCCACTCCCACAGGTAGCCGTCGTAGCGGCCGTCAGCTATGTCGGACACGCTCTGGTTGACAGGTTGCCAGGAGATCAGTGGCCACCTGCCCCCTTCGGAGGCGTCCTTCACGAGCTCGGGGAAGTAGGGGGTGTCCCAGCTGGCGAACCAGTGGACGATGTCGAGGCGCCTGCCGAGCTGCGTCTCGAGTTCTAGGACCGGACCCATGCCCTGCCACACGCCGCCGTACGTGAAGGCGCCGAACTTAGCGCTGTTGCCGAGGGTTTGCAGAGCGGGGCCGGCGGGCGACTTGGGGGCGGGGTCGTACATGGCGACTTGCTCAGCGTCGTTGGCGGAGCAGGCGCCGAGCAGCGCCGTGGTGAGTACTATCAGCAAAGCCTGAAACGTGCGCCCGGCGCGCGCGCGGCTGTTTCGGTTGTAGTTCCGCCTGCTACGCATTTCACCCTCGGACCGGTTGGTGGTCCTGGGGGCGCTCGTCCGACGTGGCCATGGCGCGCGTTACTGGTGCGACAAGTGTCCCGCTGGCCGGTTGCGCTACTCGCTCCACCTGTTCCAAGCGCCCAAATGCAGAACAGGTTTCATAGCTTCCAACGCCCGGGCGAACCCGGGTGCCCGAACCGTTCGGGCGGCGGCTCCTACGTGGGAGGGCCATGCCTGGAACGTTGCGGCTTGTTAGGAAGAGGGGACAACTCGTCCTTGGCCGGTTGCGCTACTCGCTCCGCCTGTCTCAAGCGCCCACGTACGAGACAGGGTTCTCAGCGTTCCAAGCAGGGAACCGAGGCTCCCTAAGGCGAGATAGTAGCACAGGAGCCGGCCGCCCATGTGAACGAACCAACTTGAACGAGCGTTAATGCGCGGTCGATGTAGCATGCGGCTGCCCCCAGGGGCCACCGCTATGACCCAGTCTGATCACCACCAGAACCGGCCTCACGCCGCGGCGCCACTGGCGTCTACGCACGAACTGACGAGCGAAAGGCCCCTGGCGTTCGAGGTCACGGCGCGCTCCGGGGGAGCCCGCGCGGGCGTGCTGCGCACGCCGCACGGGGCGGTGCAGACGCCAGCGTTCGTGGCGGTAGGTACGCAGGCCAGCGTGAAGAGCGCTTCGCCCGACGTGGTCAAGGACACGGGCACGCAGCTGCTGTTCGCCAACACGTACCACCTGTACCTCAGGCCCGGAGCCGATCTGGTGGCGCGGCACGGCGGGTTGCACCGCTTCATGCGCTGGCAGGGTCCCATCTTCACCGACTCCGGCGGCTTCCAGGTCTTCTCGCTGGGCGCCTCCATAGACCACGGCGTGGGGAAGGTGGCGTCCATCTTCCCGGGCGAGGAGCCACAGTCCAACCTGCGCCGGCAGAGCGGCAGCGGAATGGTCAAGGTGCGCGAGGAGGGGGTGGAGTTCAAGAGCCACATCGACGGCTCGAAACACTGGTTCACCCCAGAGAAGTCCATCCAGATCCAGCGCCAACTTGGGGCCGACATAGTGCTGGCTTTCGACGAGTGCACCAGTCCGCTGCACGACGAGGCTTACACGCGCGCCTCGCTGGAGCGCACGCACCGGTGGGCCAAGCGCAGTTACGAAGAGTTCATGCGCACCGGCGCCCTGCACGGCTACCCTCAGGCGCTTTACGGCATCGTGCAGGGCGGCGCCTTCCGCGACCAGCGCCTGGAGAGCGCGGCGGTAATAGGCGGCATGCCGTTCCACGGCGTCGCTATCGGCGGCAACCTGGGCTCAACGCATCAGGAGATGTACGACATCCTCGACTGGACCGTTCCGCAGCTGCCGGAGCCGCTGCCGCGGCACCTGCTGGGCATAGGCGACGTGCCGGGCATCTTCGAGGCGGTGGCCCGCGGCGTCGATACGTTCGATTGCGTGGCACCAACCCGCAACGCGCGCACCGCCACCATCATGATCAGGCAGAGCGATGACGGCCGGCCGGCGCCGCGCTTCCGGCTCAACTTGCGCGGCAAGGCGTTCGAAACCGATATGCGCCCGCTTGAGGTGGGGTGCGACTGTTACACGTGCACCAACTTCACGCGCAGTTACGTGAGGCACCTGTTCCGGGCGGGGGAGAACCTGGGGCCGCAGCTGGCCACCATCCACAACCTGCGCTTCATGGCGCGCCTGATGGACGACATACGTAGCGCCATCCAGCGCGGCACGTTCGACGAGCTGCGGCGCGTGACCCTGGCAGGTTAGCGGCGCTACTGGCCCGGGGTCAGAGGCTGTACTCGATCAGGTCGATGATGGTGCCGTCTTGCGTCACGAAGCGCACGACCCCGACGCCGGGCACGAAGTAGAGCTCCAGGGTGGTCTGCCCGCCGGTGCTGGTGAGGCTGGTCTGGCGGATGAGCAGCGCGTTGAAGCGGCCCGCTGGCGTGGCCACCCCGCGCAGACCCAGGACCTCCGAGTCGAGCGTCAGGCTGAAGCCCGGCAGGTTGGTGGTGCTCGTCCACTTCTGGCCCGGCACCAGCGGCTCGGGCGGGTACACCTGCAGCGGCGGCTGGTACGGGAAGAGCTGCCCACCCGCGGCGGTGCCGTGGCTTATGACGCCCGCTTCCGAGTACTCGAGGTAATCCTCCGATATGGGCACGCCCTCGAAGTAGTGGACCAGGATCCAGACGCTGACGCCGTTCATGTCGCGCGGTCCGGAGAGGGTCTGGGTCTCGCCGGACGAGTAGGTCCAGCTGAAGCCCGGGCCGGCCGGGAAGTAAGCCTGGGCCGCCGCCACCGGCGCGGTTAGCGCCAGCACGAGCGCGGCCCTCAATACGGTCATGTTCACTGGTCCTCCCGACTCAGCTCGGTGGCGCGCCGGGCCGCTTCCTCCACGGCGTCGATGAGAGCGAAGCGCAGGCGGTGCCGCTCTAGCGTGCGCACGCCCGCGATGGCTGTGCCACCCGCGCTAGATACCTCGTCTTTCAGTTCGCTCGGGTGCTTGGTCTCGAGCAGCCGTGCGCTGGCCAGCAGCACCTGGCGCGCCAGGTCGCGTGCCAGCCGCCGGTCGAGGCCGACTCGCACGCCGCCGTCCGCCAGCCCCTCCGCCACGAGGGCTGTGAAGGCGGGTCCGGAGCCTGCCATGCCCGTGAAGGCGTCGAACTGCTCCTCGCGTACGTCGTAAACGCTGCCAACGGCGCTGAACAGGCTGCGCGCCATGTTCACGTCGTCCTGCCCCACTTCGGGCAGCCAGGCGAGGGCGGTGGCGCTCACGCCCAGCGCCGCGCCTAGGTTGGGCATGGCGCGGATGACGCGGCTGGAGCCCACGCGGTTGGCGATGCTCTTGGCCGAAACGCCCGCCATGAGCGAGATGAACAGCGAGTTGCGGCCAGCCACCAACGGGGCCACGCTCGGGAACGTTTGCGGTTTGACAGCTAGCAGCACCCTTTCGGCCATGTGCAGTTCGGCGTCGTCCACCCCACGAACGCCGTAGCGTTCGGACAGTTCGGCCAGGCGCCGCGGGTTGGGGTGAAAGATCCCCACCTCGGCAGCGGCCAGCACCCCGGCGCCCAGGGCGCCCTGCAGCACGGCGCCGCCCATGCGGCCGGCGCCGACGATAACCAGGCGCAGCGGCGAAGATGGTGAGGTCACGCTCGCCATTCTACGTGCGCCTGCCCGCCTGGCGCGATAGGAAAGCCACGACCAGCGCGCCGATCAGGGCGCCAACGGCGTCTGCCGCCACATCGAGCACGTCGGCGTGGCGGCCCGGCACGAAGTACTGGTGGATCTCGTCTGAGATGCCGAAGAGGGTGGCCAGCAGCACGGCCAGCCATGGTCGACCGGTCGCCAGCGTCAACAGGCCGCCCAGGACCGCGTAGGCGCTCGCGTGCCCGATCTTGTCGGCGCCAGCGGGGAAGCGCGCCAGTATGCGTGCGAGGAAGCCGCCCACCGAGGGGGAGCCCGACTGCAGCACCAGGAACGCGCCCCAAAGGGCCGCGCTGAGCCAGCCAGCCACGTTGAGCCAGCGTGGGTAACGGCGCCGGCTCACTTGAGCTGCTCGTTATGTGTAGCTGAAGAGCTCATGCCGGCCCGGCCGCGTCCGGCGTGAGCTCCCCGCGCAGGTCGCGTTGCATGAGCTCACGCGCAGCTGCGGCGTCGTGACCGCTGCCCAGCAGGTAGATCAGCTTGGTAAGTGCCGCCTCCGGAGTCATGTCGGCGCCGCCCACCACGCCGAGGTCCTGCAGCGCCCTACCGGTGGCGTAGCCCGCCATGTCGACCCGGCCGCGCAGGCACTGCGTGATGTTCACGATCACCACCCCGCGTTCGGTGGCCTCCGCCAGGGCGGCTAGCAGCTCGCGGTCGCGGCTGGGTGCGTTGCCGGTGCCGAAAGTCTCTAGCACGAGACCCTGGAGGGGCTCCTGCAGAACGTGGCGCACGAAGCGCGCGTCGATGCCGGGGAAGAGCCTCAGCGACGCCACCGTGACGTCCGCCAGGGGCGGCACGCGCAGCGGCCCCGCCTGCGGCGGCCGGGGACCGCTCGCCCTGAGGGCTATATCTACGCCGACCTGCCCGAGCGGCGGCTCGTTGGGCGACTCGAAGGCGTCGAAGCCGCTGGCAGAGACCTTGGTGGCGCGGCAGCCGCGCAGCACCTGCCCTGAGAAGTAGACGCACACCTCGTGCAGGTCCGTGCGCGCCGCCAGTTGGAGGGACGCCACCAGGTTCTCGCGGGCGTCCGAACGCACCTCGGCTAGCGGTACCTGCGAGCCGGTGACGATGACGGGTTTGCCGAGCCCCTCGAGCAGGAACGACAGGGCCGAGGAGGTGTAGGCCATGGTGTCGGTGCCGTGCAGCAGCACCACGCCGTCGATCTGGTCGTAGCGGGCGGCTATCTCGTGCGCCATGCGGCGCCAGTCGGCGGGGCGGTTGTCGGCCGAGTCCAGCAGCGGGCCCCACTCCACCAGGGTCACCTCCGGCATGCTCGGGTCTTTCAGTTCGGGCATCCGGGCTAGCAGGTCGGCGAGGTGGCCCTGACGCGGTTCGAAGCCGCGTGGCCCTCGGTGCATTCCGATGGTGCCGCCCGTGTGGGCGAGCAGGACTCTACGTGACACGCCGGATTGTACCCGTGCCCGACCGCGCGACTGACTCTCAGCGGATGCCGGGTGGCACTTGCGCCGGCGGCGGCTCAGGCAGGTTGGCGGGCATGGGTACGCCGTCCATGCGCTTGACCATGCCGTTCTCGTTGCACCCCACGTAGAACGGGCAGCGCAGGCACTCGGACCATACGCGGGGGTGCAGGTCGCGCGTCTTGTCTATCAGCGTGAAGCCGCAGCGCTCGAAGAACGCCACCTCGTAGGTCCAGGCGAACAGGGTGGGAACGCCGACGCGGCGCGCCTCCTGCTCGCAGGCGCCCACCAGCGCCTTGCCGACGCCGCGCGCCGTTACCCCCTGCGCCACAGCCAGGCCGCGCACCTCGGCGATGTCGCCCCAGAGGATGTGCAGGGCGCCGTTGCCAGCGAACTCCGGGCCGTTGCCCTGGTCTATCTCGGCCACGAAGAAGTCGCGCAGGTTCTCGAAGATGTTCTGCATGGGCCGCACCAGCATGCGGCCCTGGCTGGCCCAGTAGCCGATGTTCTCGAAGATGAGCGGCACGTCTTCTGCGCGTGCGGCGCGCACGCTGACGCTGGCGCTCGTGGCGAGCGGCGGGCCCGGGTCGGCGCGCCCCTGCTGGCGCGGCGAGCTCACTGGACGCCTTCGGCCCGCAGCGCTGCCGCCTCCGCCGCCAGGTCCTTCCGCACGGCGGTTATCTGTTCCAGCACGCGCGTTCTGGCCGGGCCACCGTAGCTGGCGCGTGCGTTAACCACCTGCTCGAGCTCGAGCGCCTGGTACACGTCTTCGGCTATGTGCGGCTCGGCCGCCTGCAGCTGCTGCAAGGGGAGCTCCTCCAGCGGCACGCCCAGTGCCAGCGCCTCGCCTACCAGCCGGCCGACCACGTGGTGCGCCTCGCGGAACGGCACGCCTTTCCTGGCGAGGTAGTCGGCCAGGTCCGTGGCGTTCGAGTAGGCGGCGCCGGCGGCGCGGCGCATGGTCTGCGCGTTGACCCGCATTGAGGGCAGCATGCCGCAGTAGAGCCTCAGCGAGTCCTCGGCGGTATCGAGGGCGTCGAACAGGCCCTCCTTGTCCTCTTGCATGTCCTTGTTGTAGCTCAGGGGCAGGCCCTTCATGACCGTCAGCAGGCCCATCAGCGCGCCGTACACCCGGCCGGTCTTGCCGCGCACCAGCTCCGCAGCGTCGGGGTTCTTCTTCTGAGGCATGATCGAGCTGCCCGTGGAGTAGGCGTCGGAGAGCGTGATGAACCCGAACTCCTGCGAGGACCACAGGATGAGCTCCTCGCTGAGGCGCGACAGGTGCATCATCAGGATCGATAGTGCGGCCAGCGCCTCTATGGCGAAGTCGCGGTCGCTTACCGCGTCGAGTGAGTTGGCGGCCACCTGGCTGAAGCCGAGCAGCTGGGCGGAGCGGTGCCGGTCCACCGGGAAGGTCGTGCCGGCCAGAGCGCCGGCGCCGAGCGGGAGTACGTCGGCGCGTTTCAAGGCGTCGTTCAGGCGCCCCTGGTCGCGGCGCAGCATCTCCTGGTACGCCAGCAGGTGGTGCCCCAGCCGCACCGGTTGCGCCACTTGCAGGTGGGTGTAGCCCGGCAGCAGCACGTCGATGTGCTCCTCGGCCAGGTCGGTGAGCACGGTCCGGAACTCGAGCAGTAGCCCGCGCAGCACCGCGCCGCGCCGCCTCAAGTAGAGGCGCATGTCGGTGGCTACCTGGTCGTTGCGGCTGCGGGCCGTATGCAGCTTGCCCCCCACCGGCCCGATGCGGTCGGTGAGGAGCTTCTCGAGGTTCATGTGGATGTCTTCCAGCTCTACCGTGTACTCGAGCCTGCCGGCGCGTGCGTCCTCCAGCAGGTCGTTCAGGCCCGCCACGATGGCGGCGCCCTCGGCGGCGCTGAGGATGCCTTGCTCGGTGAGCATGGTGGCGTGCGCTATGGAACCGACCAGGTCGTCGGTGGCCATGGCCTGGTCGACCCCGATAGAGGCGTTCATGCGCTGCACGAGGGCGTCGGTGGGCTCGGCGAAGCGGCCGCCCCACATGCGCTCTTCAGGTTGGTCGCTGCTGGTTGACTGCTTGTTGGTGTCGTCCTCTTTAGCGCTCACGTTAATCCAGCTCCTGCTGCTGCCACATGCCGCCCACGCGCTTGCGCAGCTCAAGCTCGTTGTCGCCGACCGGCCTGTAACCCAGGCGGCGGTAGTAGGAAAGGGTAGAGGGCGCCTCGACGGAGAGCGCGAGGAACGCCACGTTCTCGCGGATGGCGCCAGCCTCGAGGGTGGTCATGAGCCAGCGCCCGAAGCCCTGGCCGCGCTGGTCGGGGTCGGTCACTATGGGCTCCACGCGCCAGCCGCCGTCCTCCTCGCGGTAGCGCAGTGCGGCCAGGGCGGCTCCACTGGCGTCTTCCAGCAGCAGCGCGCGTCCGGACGCCAGCCACTCGCGTAGGTCGGCTGTACCGACGCCGGCGCCGGGCCGTGCGCGGGCCCACAGTGCGGCCAGCCTGCTGGCGTCGGCGCTGGTGGCGCCCCGCATGCGGGGCGAAGTGAAACCGTTGCCGGGTCGGCTGGGGAGGACAGCGCTCTGCGCCACAGTTGGCCCGCCGCCTAGTGGGTGGGCGCCTTGGAGGCGCTGAGCTGGTTGCGGATGCGGAGGCGCAGGGCGTTGAGCTTGATGAAGCCGTCGGCGTCTGCCTGGTCGTACACGTGGTCTTCCTCGAAGGTAACGACGTCCTCGCGGTAGAGCGAGTTGGGCGAGCGGCGGCCGAGTACCGACACGCTGCCCTTGAACAGCTTGACGCGCGCTTCGCCGGTTACGGGCTGCTGGATGTCGTCGAGGAGCCGCTGCATGGCCTCGCGCTCGGGGGCGTACCAGAAGCCGTTGTAGACGGCCGCGGCGTAGCGGGGTGCCAGCTCGTCGCGCAGTTGCAGCACTTGGCGGTCGAGCGTGAGCGACTCGACGGCCTTGTGGGCGTGGAAGAGCAGCGTGCCGCCCGGCGTCTCGTAGCAGCCGCGCGACTTCATGCCAACGAAGCGGTTCTC
>Ga0172382_10008016_pt1 | contig 14857 bp, 13 predicted proteins | sample Leawel138RmetaG_FD_122245 | JGI IMG/M metagenome (GOLD analysis project Ga0172382, IMG submission 122245) | Leachate microbial communities from a municipal landfill in Southern Ontario, Canada - Leachate well 138R metaG | ecosystem: Engineered > Solid waste > Landfill > Unclassified | place...
GTTAATTCAATATCTTTTATATAACGATCTCTAATATCTCCAGGTATATTCTTATCTCTAAATACCTGCATAGAGTTTTCCATCATACGCTTAATTCGACTAATATTATCTTCATACATTGGAAAATAATATTGCGATAAGCCTAATACCGGAAATGCAAGATTTGCTAATAGCTTATTGTATGCTGAGTTAACACTAGCCATAATTTTAAGAGTAGTACTATCTTTAAGAATCTTGTTCATTACAAGACCAGTACTACCAGATTTTTCTATGAATTCGATAACCTTAACTAATCCAGAACTTAATGGACCATTCATACCATGCCGGCTAACGAATTCGTCAGCGCGTCTTTCGATTGTATAAACACTTCTTCTAGTCTTTGCTTCATCTGTTACTTTATTTTTAAAGTTTTGTGAAGTATATCCGACTTCTTTAAATCCAATTATAATACTAGCAATCATTGTATTAGCAAGAAAAAGTATTGGTAAACCGATTATTAATAGGAATGTTAAATGTACTTTAATTAAAAGACTTGCTATACTTGATAATATTGCAGTAAATTTATTATCATCAAATAACGAATCATCACTAAATATTTCAATTACTGATCGAAGAAGCTTAGCGATACTAATTTTAAATTTACCATCTAATTTAGATTTTGGACTTTCGATATGATTGAGTAGTGTAGTTAAAATAGATTTAGTATTAGCAGCATTGAGGGTAGTATTATTTAAAGCATCAAATATACCCTTAGTATGCTGACCTATATACATCAGATCACCAGCATGTTCATTGAGTGTGACCACATGGCCTATCTCATGCATCATGATAGCGGCGATCTCTTCCCCAGTCAAACTCTTACATCCTGGTACTACTTCATGTGCAAAATATGCAGCACCAATATCAAAAAAGAAATCTATAGCTAATGGCTTACCACTAGGTAAAAGCGGCTTTTTAAATTTACCTTTTTCTAAATCTACGTTATCGGCCATATCTAGAATATATTGAATTCTTTTTTCTGATAGATCAGTATAGGATACTTCGCCTACTTGAGTAGTGTATGTATCGATAGTCTGTTTAGTTTGACCCATGGACAAATCTACCCCAAACATACCTTGTGCCAATGTAGGATCAAGTAACCACCATTTATTTACTTTTAGATTTACATTATCTAAAATAATTTTATCAATCTTAGGAATTACTTTATCTTTAAAGTATTTAGAGATATCCTTATATCTTGATATAGTACTATCATGTGCAGATTCATTACTATCATATTCTTCAATATAAGTATATACATCTTGAAAACATTGTGATAGTTCTTTACCTAATTTAGAATTAGATTGAAACTTAATAACTTCAGTACCTATATGCATGTTAGTCTCCTTAAAGCTGATTAATGAAATACTTATATTATGTTTAAGGTATATAAGAAATATATGAGACAGGTATGGGGATATCCCCATACCTGTCTCATAAGATTATACTTTAGGGCATTTCGCCAGCAGTAGGAGCATCATTGCTAGAAACAGTATCAGCCTTCTTACCAGAGTAAGCATTACCGATAGAGATAACGGTAGATACATACCGGCGAGATAGAGCATCTAGAGCCTTAGCACCACCAACAAAAAACTTGGCAGCTTTTACAGCCTTCTGAGCATCAGCCTTAGAAGCTTCGTCGGCCTTAGAAGCAGCCTTCTTAGCTTCGCTTTCTTCTTTCTTTAATTGTTTTACAATTCGATCAATACCAGCCATCTCCTTACATACAGTAATAGCAGCATCAATAGCGGAAATGATACTAGACTTACCCCAACCGAGCTCGCCCATGGTCTTTTCTTCGGCCTTAAAGACTTCCTTATCAAAAACGAATCTGACCTTTTCGCCTTCGCCTTCGACCTTAACACCAGGAACCTTAATATCTTCAGGATCAGTAGTATCAGAGCCACCAAGAGTTTTGATGAGCTTTATGATGCTTTCCTGAACAGTCTTCATAGCAGCAGCAGAAGGAAGCTTGACCTTCTTCTTATCCTTGGGTAGATCGATAGCATTTACCTTCTTCTTCAGGCTCTCTAGAATAGAAGCATTCTTCATAAAGAGTTGCTTTACTAGAGTGAAGAACTTGGCAATCTTTTCACCGATAGACTTAAACCAGGCGATAATGGCGTCATACCACTTCTTAAGAGTCTCGCCGATAGCTTCGGTGGCAGCTACAGCATTGGCATCATTGATCGGTACTACATCGAGAGACTCAACGGCGGGCAGACCATCGATGTACTTATGCAGTTCACCCTTAGGATCAGCGGCTAGCATGATAGACTTACAAATACCATGTTCAGCGATGACAGAATTTAGAGCTTCTAGGCTAACAAAAGCATCTTCTAGAGCTTCAAACTCTGTCATAGACATATCGATGTCAGCCTGTAGAAGTTCAGCCTCTAGGCTAAGAGACATTACTTCATCGATTTCATCGAAGGACATAGCTTCGAGATCAGCAGCTTCTTCAACAACCTTATTTAGATTTTCCAGACTAGCAAATAGTGACATTCTTTTTTCTCCTTAAGGATTTTTACGCGTATGATCAATAAACAATTACGTAATAAATTAATTTAATATTTAGCAGCACTTAATATATGTTTCAACTAGATTACCAAGATGTACACTTTTAGTACGTGAGATATCTGCTTCATACATATATTTATTTACTGCTACCATAGCCTCAGTCGGATCTTCAGATAGTTTAATTTTTGAAGCATCCAACCTATTACAACTATATTGTGCGTCAGATAAGAGTTCAATCAGCCCTTCTTTTGTAAAACCAAAATCATACATAGTTTTAGTTACCATGGGCATTTCAAAATTAAGCTTATTATCATCGGTAAGTGGATAAGAGGTAAAACTCATTGCTTTTAGTCTAGCAGGAATTCCCTTGACGGGGTTGCTCAATTCCTTCTTTACTTCAGCAAGTCGTTTATTAATACGATCAGTAAAATCATTATGTAATTTAATATAATCAGCGAATAGATTCCTTATAGTATTATTATGTTCAATATTAATATTCTCTTCTGATAGAAGAATACCATCAATCATCTGGTTAAACTCTTCTTGATATTTTTCATTACTAGCAACAAAATCATAATTATCGATATCTAAAAGATATGATTTATTATGATGATCAAAGATGTAAGTCAGATTCTCATTACTTGAGATATAAGCTATTACACCTTTGGTAAGATGGAGATTCTTTAGAGCCTTTATATTAATAAAAAACTCTTTGAGTTTTTTAAAATCTCTAAGCTTTTCCATCAATTCACTTTTGATTTCAGACAAGTCCGTCTGCATAGTTAATGCTAGCATCGATTGCTCCTCTTATTGTCCCTTTATTTGATAACATTAATGCACTAGGATGAAAAGAGTTTTTTAATAATTGAGTAGAAATCATTAAAAACTCTTTTCCTTCATCAGAGACAATAGGTTCGGTTTGGTCGTTATATATCTTGCTAAAAAATAATGTTGGAAAGTTAGTTAAACCTGCACATATAATGGTTTCATTACGTAAATGTAACCTATCATAAAATGATATAGTTTTTACTTTATCACGTCTACAAATATTAGGATATTCTTTCAAAGTCTTAGGACATATCAATTTTGTTAAAATACAAAGTTTATCATAGGTATCAATTCGTGAATCATATAGAAAATTTTGTAATTTTATAGATGAAACATTAGCGGTGATTAAATTGGTAGAATCTCTATCTTTTAATACTGTTCTAATATTAAGGATATCATCTGAATTAATATTAAAATCTGCATATGTATTTATTTTAGAAAATAATCTGTTTAACAAATTTTTAATTGAGTTTGGAACATATATCGTAATATTATCACTATCATCAGTATTGTATTCTAAATATCGATACATCAAATCAGATAGTGATTGAATAAATAGCTTTTTTCTAAAAGCTAGAAAATCAAAATATATTTTTTGGTATTTATATGCTTCATTTATATCAAATGTATCAGCTCCAGTTCTGCCTGATACTAAATCATACATCTTAAAAATAGCTGGACTAAAAGTATGATCAGCTGATCTTTTATATAGCTTAAGTCCTTTTTTAATTGTAGGAAATAAATAATGATCATTTAAATGTAGTATATTATCCATATATACTACTCCTAATCTTCAGTTAGATATTTATTTATTCTTTCATCTACTTTTGCAATTTCATCATCATAAGCTTTAATGATGTTAGCTAATTTAATAGCTTCTGGGGAATTGGGATCTTTTTCAGCTAAACTATATTTTAAGTTAGCTACATGAGCTTCTGCCCACTCTTTAAGATTAACATCTTTGATATGTTTATAATGCTTAAAGTCATCTCTGACAGAGCCTATCCATACAAAGATATCAAGCATGAAACTACCGAAATATACAGTAGTACTCACATTACGATTTAATGCATTAGGCTTTATAAATCTATCAATAGTCTGACCAGCAGAATATAGTAATAAGTTACTATTCTTCTTTTTAATATTATCTATTTCTGCTAAGAAACTATATCTACCTTCTTTCTCACAAATCATATTTACGATCTCTACAATATTATCTCTATTCTTTATTAGATATGCTGTACGATATCCAGGGATAGTAGATTCATTAATATTACTAAGTACTACAGAAATCTGTGCCCAATAATAGCCCAGATAAGTACCAAACATTTCACTCTGCCTTAGTATACCTAATAGAGCTACGTGAGATAATCTGATATTAAAAATAGTAATAGCAGATTCTACTACTAGATTATCAAGATTCTTAAGTAACTCTTCTTGAATATCAATAAACTTTTTATTAGCTTCTAATAAAGCACCAAATGCTTTTGCATTCTCTTTTTTCTTAGCACCAGCCGAATATCGCCCTACTAATTCCATAGGGATATTCTTAGATTTTAATTTACTATCTTTAGCAGCCTTAATATAGTTATTATAGATAGATTCTCTTTCTTTTGGAGTAAGGTTTTTAAATGCATTATTAAGGATTTTATGTGCAGAGATATTAGTTACTAAAATAGTACGAAAATCTTCTTTATCTAAAGATTTTATCTTAGCCGAATCTTTAATATATTTTCCTACTTTAGCACCAAGTTCTGATAATGTAGACATAGTCATTATACTCCTTTAAAACTTAGGTGCTTGACCTTGTTGGATGGCTGACATCAGTTCGGCCAAGCTAAGCTTTTCTTGCTTAGAGCTACTAATCATTTGATTATAAGTATATTCACACTTAGCATCTAATCCATTGATATACATTGTAACTCTATTGTACATAGGATCAATAGTAATTACAAATAAAGCATATGCTCTAGAGAAGAATTTCTGTCTTTCCGTAAATCGATCAAACTTAATATTATTATCTAAACAATATCTATCAAATTTTTGCTTATCAAATATTAAAATAGAGTTAGCTATATTCTTTTTATCCTGTACAGACTTATTTGCTTTTCCAAATATATTAGCGACATGAGTAAAGAAATTACTTCTTTGTCTATCAAACATATCGCGTAAGTCACCAGTCTTATCTTTCTTAAGTGCAGCTTTACGCTTAATTAATATATCCATTTGTCCAACAAAGTCTTTCCAGAAATTGATTTCTCCAGTTTTATATTGGAGCCATCTTTTCTGAATATCCATAGAAATATTAACAGCTAGAAATTGTTCCATTACTTGACCAGGAATAATTCTGGGTAGAAGCTGTACAAACATGTTTGTACTAAAACTGGCTTTTCCATCAGGATGTAAAAATACGATCTCTATTAGTCTACCAGAAGGTAGAGATATATCTTTAAAATCTACAGGCTTTATTGTTCCTTTAGTAGGTAACTTCATAGGAGATGCCATAGTTACTGTGGTATTACTAAACATCTCAGTAAAATGTTTATCTATATTATCAAATTCAAGATATTCATCACCGACAAAACTTTCAGTAGAGACTACAGATAAGAGATCTCTGACTCGTCTATTTTCACCAACATACTGGCTAAGCTGTGCAGCTACAAGAATGTATCCTGCATACATATTGTGAACATTTTTTAGTACATCAGATAAAATAGATTCATCAACTATACTATCTTCAATATATACTCTACTACTAGCAGTATATTTTTGTGCTTCTTGTGTAATACTAATTACATCTGCATCTCTGATCATTAGACCAACAGCATCAATTAGTGCGCTAATATTTCCAGACATAAAAGCTCCTTTAGAATATTACTTTAAATAAAAATATGTTACTAGCCTTAATAATAAAAAACTTAGTTCCTATAAAATGGATATGGGATAGTTTAATTTTATTACAGTATATTGCCATGCTATAATGGAATAATAAAGGTTTTTTATCTTAAGGAGTTTACATATGGCTCGTATTACAGAAGATGATATCCAAAGGATATATCAAGCAGCAAATGAGCAGATATTTAAAGGTGCCGGCTATGGAAGTTTCTATGGTCAATACCAAAGAGTAATGAAGAGCTTCGATAAGTTTGGTAGAAATCCATTACCAAACAATGCTGATCTAACTGGATTTACATTTATCACAAGACCAAAGTTAAATCTATCTACTACTTCATTAAAACAAGATAGAACTCTAATGGCTCTAAGTACTACAGATCCTAACTCATTAGCCTTTGCTATTAGATGTTATCTAGATACTAATTTTGCATCTAGACCTGATATCTCTGGCTTAGCTAAGTATAGTGCTTTCTTTGAACACAGATCACCTTTTATAATTCCATTATCAAATTGTCTTAGTAGTATTAGTGGGTGGCCAGATCCGGTAATCGATACAGAGACTACAGAGGGTGGCTTCCATAGTGAAAATTTAACATTTGCTAAAGGATCTGATAGATTAGCTGGATCCTATGATCTTACATTATCATTTAGAGAAATCCAAGGTAGTATTATTCTATCTATTATTTATACCTGGTTAAAATTTATTGATCTAGTCACTAAAGGTAATACTGTAGCTTATCCAGAAGATATCGATGCTAGAAGATTATGCTACACGTGCTCTATCTATAGATTTGTAGTAGATCCTAGTAAGCGGATTATTACTAAGTGGGCCAAAGCCACTGGATGCTTTCCGAAGTCTATACCACTAGGAGCAGCATTTAATATAAATGAAAATGAAATCTTTATTTCTTCCATGGCAAACTATTCGATACCTTTTACAGTGAATAAAGTAGAATATATGGATCCGATTATCTTTAGAGATTTTAATAGATTATCTATCAAATATAATCCTGATTTACATCCCAATTATAGAGATAAGAAAGTCGTACAAGTAAAGCATGTAGCTGAATATAACTACTTTGGCTTACCTTATATTGACACAGATCAAGGTCTAAATAGAATTAATTTCTATGCGTATAATAGTGAACTAGAAGATCATCTAGCTAAGGCTATGTATGATCTAGAACAAAAAATAGCTTCATAGGGAGTATAACTATATGTTTGATGATAATTCACTACCTAGTACTATATTAAAAAACCCTATGCTTTTACATCATAAGATACTAGAAGAACTCCATTCTAGATTATCAGATGATGCTTCAGATTTTATCATAGCTGATCCTAATAATTCATTTAATTTTCTATTAGAAGCTAGTTCGTCTATGACTGCTAATAGTATAAATTATATGGAAAAATCTTTAGAATCAGTATATCCCAAACGTGCTAAGACTACAGAAGATCTATATCGACATATGTCTGATTTTGATTATGTTGGATTATATAGTACTCCTGCTAATATTACATTGAAATTAGTTTTAGATAAGAAATATCTAATTGATAATGCAATACAGTATAATGATAATTATAATAAAGTAATTATTCCTAGTGATACTATTCTTTATGTAGGTAAATATACTTTTGGTTTATATTATCCAATCGAAATTCAAATCAATAGAAATACAGATAGTATAAACGTAGTATATGATACTACTGAAACTAATCCGCTATTTACTTTAACAAATAATACATTAATTAAAACTGAATTTAATTATAGAGAATTAGAACTAATTTCAATACTGATCCCTGTATATCAATTTACTAAAGAGATCATTACTGAAGATGTAGTAGCTGCAGAAGGATTTAATAAAACATATTCATATTCTGATAAGTTCTATGCTATTAGAGCATATAGTGTAAAGGATAATATATATACTGAACTTAGTTATACACTATCTGAAGAAGTTTATGATGTTACAGATCCGACACTTAAACTTAAGATCATTCCCGAATCAAATCAATTAAACGTATCACTTCCACAAATATATTTTACTAATAATAAAATAGGTAATAAGATTGAATTAGAAATATTTACTACTAAGGGTGAATTAAACGTAGATATTAGTGAAATTCCAGAGACAGCCATCAAAGCTAACTTTGCATTTTCTGCTAGACGTACTACAGAATATTCTACTATTTTATCTAATGTTCCTACTATCATTCTTACTCCAGAAGAGACAGTAATTAATGGTGGTACTAATGGATATACATATGAACAATTAAGATCCTATATTATTAATGATACTTTACATGAAAGTGTACCTGTTACTCCTATTGAGTTAACAAACTATTTTGAGAAAAAAGGTTTTTCAATTATTAAATATATCGATAATGTTACTGATAGAATCTATTGTGCATATAAGGTACTAAAAGATACTAGTGGTTCATTAATTCCCATTACTTCTACTACATTATTAATTAATTCAGAAGTTATAAATTCTGTAGATACTATTATTAAAAATATCGATAATAGTATTACCATATTACCTACTACCCTATATGAATATTTTGAAGATTCTGATACTTGTATACCACTATCTACTATAGACTATAATAATCTAATAGCAAAAGATCAAGATAGTCTTATAGAAGATATAAACTCACATACATATACAAGATCTCCTTTTCATGTTCGTTTAGTTATGGATGATAAATATCCACTAGCTGAATCTTTTAATCTGTTATCTCCTAAAACAAAAGACCTTACTTTTGTTGCTGATAACGTTACTATGAGTGCTCAGATGGTAGCTGTCGTTACTTATATCGAGCATATGGATGAAGGTACAGGTGGATATAGATTAAGGATAGCTGTAGAAAAATCTACTGATTTTCAAAATATCCCAGAAGAAGATATAGTCGTATATATGTCGTTTACTTCTCCTACTGGTAGTAAAATAGGTAAGCGTATGACTTATCTAGGTACTGCTAATAATTTAGAAGTGTATGAGCTTATATGCGAAACAGATTATCATCTAACAAAAGAATATAGAATTGGAATTACATCATTAGAAGTAAATGGTGTTCAACAATCTCAATATCTAGATCTTACTTCTACAGCTGATATTATCTTTCTAATTAAACCAGGATACTTTGATGGTGTAGTCCAAAATAATGATATAGTCTATGATGTACCTTCGGCATATGGTTCTTATATTGGAGTAGTAAGGCAAAAGGCTACATTTGAATTTGGACAAGTATTAAATGTAATTTTAAATGATGTAAATGCTATATGGTCATCTGAAGAATATGCAGTGTATGAATCTGACGTATATTATACATATCCAGAGGATGTATATGAAGTAGATTCAGATGGTGCTTTAGTAGTAACTATAGTGGATGATGAAGTAGTGTTAAATAAATTACATTCGATGGGCGATGTAGTTCTTGATGATTATGGTGTACCTATGATTAAGCATAATCAAGGTACTATTAGATTTGATTCTAATGGTGATCCTATACCTTCTAAGAATAGAGAACTAGAATATTATGTAAATATGTTTCAGATAGATGCTAAGTTATATTTTTCAGAAGATCCTATTGCCATTAACTATGTATCTAATTTACCTACAGAGATAGTATCATATTTAGATATCATAAAAGACGCATCTGCTGATCTTTTAGAAAGAACTGAATTATACTTTAGACCTATAAGGACTTTGGGTCTAGGCACATTTAATCTTGGTGATAATAAAATAAATAAATTACCACTAGATATGGCATTTAATCTTAAATGCTTTGTACCTAATTTTGTATATACAGATTCTTCACTACTTGAGATGATTCGTGAAACTGCAATCGATGTAATAGAGAATGCTTTAAATAATACAACTATATCTCTAACTGCAATAGGTACTACTCTACAGACTAAACTATCTGAATATATTAATTCAGTAGATGTAGGTGGTATAAATGATTCTATTAATCTACAAACAGTTACTATATCTGATACAGATGCTAGAGCATCTATTAAGCAATTATTATATGTAGGTGCTAATGGTAATACTCTTATTAAGAAAGATGTAGCCATAGAGTTTATATTAGCTGAATAAAAAAATAAAATATTTATAAAGAGAAAAGTAGGAGAGGGTCCACTTGGACCCTCTCCTATTATTATCAGGCGAGTGATTTTATCCTGATGTTGTCCAGGATACTCCGGGCCTCTTCCATAGAGCCGGTGTATGAGACATTGTCGCCATGCTGATCGAGGGTTGTTATTCTACTAAATAATATATATTTAAGTAGAATTCAACAGCATGCATTATTTCTGAAGTAAAAAAGCAAATGCCTCTTTTTCTGTATAAAAGAAATATCTATTTTCAGAATAATAATTTCTATCACCTATAGGCCTGACCGTATATCCATCTTCACCATTAGGACCATAATCTTTAAATAATTCCCATCCATTATGCGTAGCTAAAGGTAACATAGAGATAGCTACTTTTTCTTTTCTTTTAATAGCAGCTCTAGCTTTACTACCAGCACCTTTTCTATCCATAAAAAATACTCCTTGTTTAAAATATAGTACTAGGTAGGAAATCCCTACCTAGTACTATATAGTTATTATTTAGTATTTTAACCAATTGTTTAACATGATGACATGCTGTTTAGAAATAGTGATATCTGTATCTACATTTGGATTATGTGTACTAAGCATTCTATTGCTTGGATGAAGTGTTTGGAATTTCGGTACTTCATCCATTTCATATAATGCAATACAGTTTACTTCATCACCATCAAAATCACAGTTAGGAGCTTTAAGTATCATAGGAGAAATAGCAATTGTATTATCATCAATACTTACTAAACTATCATCAGCTGGAGCAATAGTCAACATCGGTTTATATTTAGTCATAAACAAAAGCTGAATCGCACCATGTTTAAGTGATGGATTTCGATTCATTAATGTTGGAAATCCTTTATAAGGACATTCTCTTAGTAGCTCTTGAAGAATCAAATCGATTTGATGATCATATCTATTAAGAGCTTTTACACATCTAGCATATGCAGCTTCCATAGAAGCTCCATATTTGAATACGAGCTTATTAATAATCATCAGTAGATATGTATTAACAATAATCTTCCATGGAACATGGATTTCGTCACCAATATGTTCACCCATAATAGGTACAATAACTGTTCGATATGTACCATGGAATCTAGATCCAAATATATGATGTCGAATATGTCCATACTTTTGTGCTAATTTAGAATCAATCAATGTATCTAAATAGTTGATATATGAATTATAAGCTTTTAATACAGTCTTTTCAATTCTTACCGGATTTACATGTGTAGATTGTTTAGCAAATTCAATATTTGCCAAATCAATAATAGCTTCTAGAATATTCTTAGAACTATTATCTGTATACTTTAAAGTAGGGCCGCTTCTTGAAATTGGATGTAGTTCATTAGATAAGATCGGAAGTTTAGTACAGAATAATCTATCTTTATAAAGATCAATAAACATTTTAATATATGGGACTTCTTTCTTTTTTGATGTCTTAGGGTGTACATGGAAAAAGAAATCTAAAATATAATTGATGTTTTCATAGAAATAATTAAACCCATGACCAGTAAAATGTCCAACCATATCTTCTGGATATTCTTCATCTGGATTTAATATCACATTAAGATAATACCCTTTTTCTTTCTTACTACCTTTGGATAACCAAGATGATAGAATAAAATAAAATGTAGGATGAGGTACAGCTTTAATCTCTTCGGGTATACTGATCCAGACTTTATGTTGTAGATTATGTACAAAACCTGTCTTTACTATTCCATTACAATAAGGACACTTAGATCCTTCATGATAATTACCCTTTAGAAAACCACAATCACATTCAGCCATAAACCCAATGTCACCGGTCTTATTGTCCGTATATACTAATTTAGTAATAGCTTCAGAAAAATTCATTTCAGAAAATGAGATATGATTAGCAATAATAGCATTAGGATTTTCGGCAAACATCTTGTCAAAGTTTTTAATACCAAATTTTCTAAATGAAGGCGCAGAACCTATCATAGTAAATTCAGTAGTCATGCCCACTCCTAAAGGAATAAAATTATGTAACGACTATTAAGATGTATACTATATATTTTAATTTATATGGTATCTAGTACCATACAAACAATTATGATTTATGAAAACTAAGATCTATATATATAAAATACCATTTACCTTCAAGATAAAGAGGATCACTCATAAGCGTTGTTAAGTCTACAGTAGGAGAAGGAATTGGATCTCCTGGGTCAAGAAACAATTCAACAGCTTCTTGTACATTATTAATAGCTTCACCAAGCGTATCTCCACTAGTAAAACATCCAGGAAAATCAGGAATAGTTACACCATAAGCAGTATCGTCCTCATAATGAATACAGATAGGATATCGAATGATATTTTTAGTCACGATCAGTCTCCTTCTTCTTTTAAAGAATTATAAATATTTCCGACTCTATGACATACTTTAGCCTCTTCCAAAATTTCCTTAACTTTATTTAAAACTTCTTTCATATATTTTTCATTATTTATTTCTAATACCCATCTAACATTTTCTTTATTATCAGAAATATTATCATATTCTACATTAAATCCAGATTCATTAAATGTTCTAGAATCATCTTTTAAAACACCTATAATGAGATAAGATCCTTTTTCCATTACTATAACTCCTTTTTTATAATTTAATGGAAAATATCTATTATGATAATATATATCTTAAAATGTAAACAAAAAATATAGATGAGAGGGAGTTTCCCTCTCATCTATATCTCTATAGTTCGTATATCATCGTATTCTAATGATATCTTTAAAATGTCTTTATCCAATATATATTCTTCACTTTCTGGATTATTTTCCAAAGCAGCCATACAGACATCATACGATGGGTCTTCTATAAATTGCAAAGCTAATCCATTTTGCTGCACTGCAGCCATGCAGATTTCATGAGTTTGATGTTCTGAATATACCAAAGCCATCCCGTCTTGCCGCACTGCAGCTAGGCAAAGTTTAGGAGTCTGATTTATTACATACTGTAATAAAAGTCCACGCTGTTTTACCATCATCATACATACTTTAGGATCAGACCAATCTATGTCAAACATAGTAAAACTCCTTTATTTATTTATATTCAGTAGAATAATATATACTTGAAAATATTTAGGAGTAGCTCATTGGAGCTACTCCTAAATATATTTATTTTAAGAATCTATGTAGAAATTGAAGGTAAAGATAATGGTGTAATAGGTATAGGTCCAGATTGATTAGGAGTCGGTATATTTGAACAAGAAATAATACCACGACCTATAGTTAAAATTAATCCCATTTCAAAACGGATTTTATTAATTGTACCAAAAATAATATTATTAAAGATACTAGCAGTATCTTTTGCAGTATTAATAGTCTGTTTAAATCTAACAGCATTATTTTCTGTTAACTGACTAGTAGCTACGATACCACCTAACTTACTAATAACTTCTTTAGATTCATCAGCAAGTTTTGTAATATCTCGCATACACTGAACATGTTTTTTACAATCTTGAATAGAAACTAATGCATTCTGTTTTGACCAACCTAGATCATGTATAGAATCTTTTTGTAATTGGTTTACTACAGATACTGGTGTTTTTGTTATACTACCATCATCATTTAATTGATAACCTAATACTAATAATTCATCTTTATAAGAAGTAAGTTGCTTCTTTATAATAGCTTTATATTTAGATTCTAAATATACATTATTTTTTATCTGATCTCTAGCTTCAGATAATACTTCTTGGGGTTTTATACTAGTCTTAAGAGTATCAGTACATAGTGTATCAATAGATCTAGAAAAAGTAGCATAATCTTTATAATCTAAAGATCTGATTTCTCTAGTTTTCATTTTTATTGAATTAATAACTTTAATACTATCTAATTTATTATAAAGATTAGTTAATATAAATTCATATTTAGAAATTACTTTTCCTAATTGTTGTAAAGCAGATACTACTTTAGCAGTAAAATTACTTACTACTTTTACAATAGTAACTTTCCATTCATTTACTACATCTAGTATACCCTCTAATGCTGCATAGTATGCATCATTTCTAATAAATGTAGTACCTAAAGATTCTACACTAGGAAGAATATCATATGATCTTAATAATCCTTTAGGATCTAATAGAGCTACATTTTGTTTAGTTAAACCATATTGTTCTATATTAGTGTATATATCTAATACATATAGGTATTCATCTAATTGCTTATCTACTAACACAGAAGCTTCTTCTAGATCATTTAATTCCTGAACAAGAACAGAATCATCTTCAAGATAATCTAAATATACAGATGATATAGAAGTATAAGTTTCTAATTTAGAAAGAGTATTGTACATATAAAGTTCTCCTAATTTTTTATTAGATAAAAAATTGTACATATCTATATGATGGTCTAGGGGGATCTTTTGGATCCCCCTAGATATTTATAATTTTGAAATTAATGACAAAGTACGATCATGATCATCTACTTCTTTTACTA
>Ga0172382_10008017_pt1 | contig 14857 bp, 15 predicted proteins | sample Leawel138RmetaG_FD_122245 | JGI IMG/M metagenome (GOLD analysis project Ga0172382, IMG submission 122245) | Leachate microbial communities from a municipal landfill in Southern Ontario, Canada - Leachate well 138R metaG | ecosystem: Engineered > Solid waste > Landfill > Unclassified | place...
CTGGTGGACGACCTGATTACCATGGGCACCCACGAACCCTACCGCATGTTCACCAGCCGGGCCGAGTACCGCCTGTTGTTGCGGGAGGACAACGCCGATCTCCGCCTGACCCCCAGGGGCCGGGAGCTGGGGCTGGTGGACGACCACCGCTGGCAGCGTTTCAGCGCCAAGCGGGAGGCCATCGAGGTGGAGCGGCAACGGCTGCGGAGCACCTGGATCCAGCCCACCAGCGAGGCGGCCAAAGGCTTGAACGCCATCACCGCCAAGCCCCTCAGTCGCGAGTACAGCCTGTTCGAACTGCTGAAGCGACCGGAACTCAATTACAGCCTGCTGGCGGATCTTCAGGATGGACCTGTCGCCGATCACCAGGTGGCCGAGCAGATCGAGATCGAAGCCAAGTACGCCGGTTATATCGAGCGCCAGCGGGAGGAGATCGACCGCCTCCGCCACCATGAAAACACCCCCATTCCGGCGGACTTCTCCTACGACGAGGTCAGTGGTCTCTCCAACGAGGTGCGTCAGAAGCTCAATGCCGCCCGCCCGGACACCCTGGCGCGGGCGTCCAGAATCCAGGGGGTCACCCCGGCGGCAATCTCGCTGCTGTTGATCCACCTGAAGAAGCAAGCTGCCTTCAAGACCCGCAACCAGCAAACCGCCTGACGCCGTGGATCGGGAGAAACTGGAAAAAGTCCTCAGTGACGGGCTTGCGGACCTCGCCGTGGAGCTGCACAGCCAGCAGCGCGAGCAGCTGCTGGACTATCTGGACCTGTTGCAGCGCTGGAACAGGGCCTACAACCTGACGGCGGTCAGCGAGCCCCTGGCCATGGTGGCCTATCACCTGTTGGACAGCCTCGCCATCCTTCCCCACCTGCGGGGACACAGATTTATCGACGTGGGCACCGGCCCCGGGTTGCCGGGGATTCCCCTCGCCATCGCACTGCCCGACCGGGAGTTCACCCTCCTCGACAGCAATGGCAAGCGGGTGCGTTTTTTGTTCCAGGTGCGCACGTCACTGGGGCTCCGCAACGTCCATGAGCTTCACTCGCGGGTGGAGGACCTGCCCGCCGGCTCGGGGTTTGACGGGGTGATCAGCCGGGCCTTCACCAGCCTCGGGCAGATGGTCGACAGCACCGGCCACCTGCTCAACCAGCACGGGGTTTGCTACGCCATGAAGGGCCGCTACCCGGAGAAAGAGTTGAGTGAATTGCCAAAACCCTATACTGTCACGGCTTGCCACAGACTGAGGGTTCCCGGCGTGGACGGTGAGCGCCATCTGCTGGAAATTGGTAATTCTCATACTGGAAAATGAATTGAGCCGGATTTATACAATTGCCAACCAGAAAGGTGGCGTGGGTAAAACCACCACCAGTGTCAATCTGGCGTCCTCCCTGGCCACCTATGGCAAGCGGGTGTTGCTGGTGGACATGGACCCCCAGGGCAATGCCACCATGGGTTCCGGGATCGACAAGAACAGCCTTCAGCACTCCATTTACGACGTCATCGTCGGCAACACCACCCCGGACCAGGCCATTCGCCGCAACGACGAGGCGGGATTCGACATCCTCCCCGCCAACCGGGACCTGACCGCCGCCGAGGTGGAACTGCTCAATCTCCCCGGCCGGGAGAGCCGGTTGCGCCACGCCCTGATCAGGCTGGCCGGCAACTACGACTACATCATCATCGATTGCCCGCCCTCCCTGAGTATGCTCACCATCAACGCCTTGGCTGCCTGCCAGGGGGTGATAATCCCCGTTCAGTGCGAGTATTACGCCCTGGAGGGCCTGAGTGACCTGGTGGGCACCATCAACCGCATCGCCAAGGTGGTCAATCCCAGCCTGGAGATTTCGGGCATCCTGCGCACCATGTACGACCCCCGCAACTCCCTCACCAACGAGGTGTCATCCCAGTTGCACAAGTATTTTGGCGACAAGGTTTACCGCACCACCATTCCCCGCAATGTGCGCCTGGCGGAGGCCCCCAGTTACGGCAAGCCGGCCAATATTTACGATCGCACCTCCAGGGGTGCCATTTCCTACCTGGGGCTGGCGGGGGAAGTCATCAGGCGCAACAAGGAGCGCCCGCAGGCGGCGGGATGAGGATTGACTGACATGTCGGGAAAACGCAAAGGTCTAGGCCGCGGTCTGGATGCCCTGTTGGGGGGATCCCTGGACACCAGCGCGGCATACAACACCCCGGAGACCCAACCCCAAAGCGAGGATGGGGCCCTCAGGGATTTGCCGGTGGACGTGCTGCAGCGGGGCAAATACCAGCCCCGCCGGGACATGCACCCGGAAACCCTCCAGGAACTGGCGGATTCCATCAAAACCCAGGGCATCATGCAGCCCATCGTGGTCAGACCCATCGGCGGTGACCGCTACGAGATCATTGCCGGTGAGCGCCGTTGGCGGGCTGCCCAGATGGCCGGTCTGGAGGCTGTGCCCACCCTGATCCGGGATGTCAGCGACGAAGCCGCCATCGCCATGGCGCTGATCGAGAACATCCAGCGGGAGGACCTCAACCCCATCGAAGAGGCGGTCGCCCTCAATCGCCTGCAAAAGGAATTTGGCCTCACCCAGCAACAGGTGGCCCAGGCGGTGGGCAAGTCCCGCGCCACCGTGGCCAACCTGATGCGCTTGTTGGCCCTGGAGGAAGATGTGCGCACTATGCTCGAGCGCGGCGACATCGAAATGGGTCACGCCCGGGCGCTGCTGGCCCTCGACGGTCAGGCCCAGGTGGACGCCGGGCGCACCGTGGCCGGCAAGGGCTTGACCGTGCGCCAGACCGAGGCCCTGGTGAAGAGGCTCCTCACCCCTCCCCCGGCGGGGAAGCCGGCGGCGAGCGCGGATCTTCAGCACCTCCAGCAGCGGGTGGCGGAACAGGTGGGCCTGCCGGTCCAGGTTCAGCACAATGCCGCCGGCAAGGGCAGGGTAACCATTTCGTTCAGCAAACTGGACGAGCTGGAGGGCCTGCTGGACCGCCTCAACATCTCCCGCGCCGGCGATTGATAGGGGCCCGGGTGGGGGTCCTGGGCACCGCCTTGAACGGATGGGACTTTTGGCGCCGGACTTTTGTTGAATATGGGGGATTAACCACCTATAATTGCGCCCGCTTTGAGGTTGGCTGGCACGGGAGTAGGTCCGCAGGTGGTGGAATGAGCACGATTGCTAGACCACCGCTACACAGGGTAGCGCTCCTTCAACTGGTATTTGCTGCTGTCATCGCCGGGTTATTGACCATCAATGGGCTTGTCCTCGGCTACTCATTTTTGCTCGGCGCCCTGATTCAGATTGCGGGCAGTGCATATTTCGCCAGGCTGGCCTTCAAGTATCAGGGCGCCAGACAGGTAACGACGGTGTTGCAGGCCATGTACCTGGGGCAGTCGGGAAAGATTCTGCTCACCGCAGTGTTGTTTTCCAGCGTCTTTATTCTGGTCAGGCCCTTGAATGCACTTTTTGTTTTTCTCGGCTATGTGGTCATGCTGATCACCCATACAGTTCTGGTGGCCAGGCTGTATCGGCCGGGAAACCATTTTGGCAACAGACGTTAACGAGACACCGATCTATGGCAGGCGAAACCCAGACGGCGACAGAGTACATCCAGCACCACCTTCAAAATCTGGTCTACGGCAAGCACCCTGACGGCACCTGGGGTTTCGCCCACTCCTCCCAGGAGGCGGCGGACATGGGGTTCTGGGCGTTTCACGTGGACTCCCTGGGCTGGTCCTTCGGCCTCGGCAGCCTGTTTTGCCTGCTGTTCTGGATGGCCGCGAGAAAGGCCACCACCGGCGTTCCCGGTGGTTTCCAGAACGCCATCGAATACATCATTGAATTCGTTGCGGGAACCGTAAAGGACAGCTTCCACGGCCACAGCAAGGTGGTGGCACCCCTGGCCCTGACAATCTTTGTCTGGGTGTTCCTGATGAATCTGATGGATTTGATACCCGTCGATCTGATTCCCTATGCCGCCCAGTTGTTCGGTCAGCATGTCCTCGGTATGGATCCCCACCATGTGTACTTCAAGGTGGTGCCCACCACGGATGTCAACATCACCGCAGGCATGGCCCTCGGGGTATTTGCGCTGATGATTTTTTACGGCTTCAAAATCAAGGGCGTGGGCTATGCCCGGGAGTTTGTCCTCCACCCCTTCAATCACTGGGCCTTTATTCCCGTCAACCTGTTTATGGAAGTGGTCGGCATGCTTGCCAAGCCCTTCTCCCTGGCCTTGCGACTGTTCGGCAACATGTTCGCGGGAGAGATGATCTTCATTCTTATTGCCACCATGTACAGCGCCGGCCTGATCCTGGGTATCTTCGGCGGCTTCCTGCAACTGGGATGGGCAATTTTCCACATTCTGATTATCACCCTGCAGGCCTTTATCTTTATGGTCCTGACGGTGGTGTATCTGAGTATGTCCCACGAAGACCACTAAATTTTCAACCTTTAACCCTTAAAACGCTCAACACTAGGAGACAACTATGGAACTCGTCATCATCGCTGCAGCCATCATGCTTAGCTCGGCCGCCATCGGCGCTGCCCTCGGCATGGGCCTTCTCGGCGGAAAACTGATCGAAGGTACCGCCCGTCAACCGGAACTGGGACCCATGCTGCAGGGCAAGATGTTCCTGCTCGCCGGTCTGATCGACGCCATCCCCATTATCGGTGTCGGTATCTCCATGTACCTGATCTTCGTTGTAGCTCCCGGCGTCGGTGCGTAACTCACTGCCGTCACTGGATAGCTTACCTACCGAAAATCAAATTGTGAGGTTAATGGCGTGAATATCAACATGACGCTGTTTGGCCAGATGGCGACTTTCGCCGTCTTCGTGTGGTTCTGCATGAAGTTTGTCTGGCCGGCGCTTACCCATGCGTTGGAAGAGCGCAAGAACAAAATCGCTGATGGTCTCGACGCCGCTGATCGCGCCATGCGCGACCTCGAACTGGCACAGGACAAGGCGACTGAGCAACTCAAGGAAGCCAAGAAAGAGGCGGCCATTCTCCTTGAGCAGGCCAACAAGCGCGCCAGCCAGATCGTGGAAGAGGCGAAGGACCAGGCCCGCACTGAAGGTGAGCGTCTGCTGGCCGCAGCCCAGGCGGAAATCGAGCAGGAACTGAATCGCGCCAAAGAAGAGCTGCGGGGCAAGATTGCCACCCTGATCTTCACCGGTGCCGAGAAGATTCTGGAGTCCTCTGTCGATGAGAACGCCAATCGGGCACTCGTCGACAAACTGGCCGCGCAGCTCTAACGGGGTTTTACCATGGCTGAATTGAGAACGCTGGCACGACCCTATGCCAAGGCTGTCTACGAGTATGCCCGGGCCGGGGGCACCCTGGATCAGTGGTCCTCAAGCCTTGATCTGCTGAGTTCCGTGGTGAGCGAGGGGACTGTTCGCAAGTTGCTCGACAGCCCGGAACTGTCCACTGGCCAACAGGCCGCCGCCATCGCCGATCTCTGTGGCGACGAACTGGACGACAAGGCCAGGAACCTGGTGGCCCTGCTGGCGGAGTACCGCCGTCTCCCCCTGTTGCCCTATATTGCCCAGCAGTACCGGTTGCTGAAGGCGCAGCAGGAAAAGGCAGTGGATGTGGAACTGATCTCCGCCGCCGAGCTGGACGACAACCAGCGCCAGCAATTTTCCCAGGCCCTTTCCCGGCGCTTGGACAGACGGATCAATATCAGCGTCGCCATCGACAAATCGTTGATCGGCGGTGTCGTAATCCGCACCGGGGATACCGTTATCGACGGCAGCATCCGCGGCCGTTTGACCAAGCTTGCCCAAGCACTAAATTCGTAGGATCGAGGAATCGTCCATGCAGCAATTGAATCCATCTGAAATTAGCGAAATCATCAAGCAGCGCATCGAGCGCCTTGATATTTCAACCGAAGCCCAGAACGAAGGCACCATTGTCTCCGTCTCCGATGGTATCGTGCGGATCCACGGTCTCGGCGACGTGATGTACGGTGAGATGATCGAGTTTGACGGCGGCCTCTACGGCCTGGCCCTCAACCTGGAGCGGGATTCCGTGGGCGCTGTTGTCCTCGGTGACTACAAGGGCCTGGTGGAGGGCAAGAAGGCCCGCTGCACCGGCCGCATCCTGGAAGTTCCCATCGGCCCCGAGCTGGAAGGCCGGGTGGTGGATGCCCTGGGTAACCCCATCGACGGCAAAGGCCCCCTCAACACCAACCTGACCGACGCCATCGAGAAAGTGGCTCCCGGTGTTATCGAGCGGAAGTCCGTCGACCAGCCGGTGCAGACCGGCCTCAAGGCCATCGACGCCATGGTGCCCGTCGGCCGCGGTCAGCGGGAACTGATCATCGGCGACCGCCAGATCGGCAAGACCGCCATCGCCATCGACACCATCATCAACCAGAAAAACACCGGCATCAAGTGTGTTTACGTGGCCATCGGCCAGAAGAGCTCCACCGTTGCCAACATCGTGCGCAAGCTGGAAGAGCACGGCGCCATGGGCCACACCGTGGTGGTCGCGGCCACCGCCTCCGATCCCGCCGCGATGCAGTACCTGGCCCCCTACGCCGGCTGTACCATCGGCGAGTACTACCGCGACCGCGGCCAGGACGCCCTGATCATCTACGACGACCTGACCAAGCAGGCCTGGGCCTACCGCCAGATCTCCCTGCTGCTGAAACGCCCCCCGGGCCGTGAAGCCTACCCCGGCGACGTCTTCTATCTGCACTCCCGCCTGCTGGAGCGCGCCTCCCGGGTCAATGCGGAATACGTCGAGAAATTCACCAAGGGTGAGGTAAAGGGCAAGACCGGTTCATTGACCGCCCTGCCCATCATTGAAACCCAGGCCGGCGACGTGTCCGCCTTCGTACCCACCAACGTGATCTCCATCACCGACGGCCAGATCTTCGTTGAATCCAACCTCTTCAACTCCGGCATTCGCCCCGCCATGAACGCCGGTTTGTCGGTATCCCGGGTGGGTGGTTCCGCCCAGACCAAGATCATCAAGAAGCTCGGCGGCGGTATTCGTCTGGCCCTGGCCCAGTACCGGGAACTGGCGGCCTTCTCCCAGTTTGCCTCGGATCTCGACGAAGCCACCCGCGCCCAGCTGGAACACGGCGAGCGGGTCACCGAGCTGATGAAGCAGGCCCAGTACTCTCCCCAGAGCGTAGCCGAGATGGGGGTGGTGCTCTACGCCGCCAACGAAGGTTACCTGAAGCCCCTGGAAGTGAAAAAGGTCGGAGATTTCGAGGCCGCACTGCTTTCCTACATGAAGGCCGAGCACGGCGACCTGATGAACCAGGTCAACGCCTCCGGCGACTGGAACGGCGACATCGAGGCTGGTTTCAAGGCCGCTCTCGACAAGTTTGTCGCAACCCAAACCTGGTAAGGTGGCGGCAGTGACCGTCCACCCCCTCAGGAAACCGAAAGCGGAGTAGGCAGACAGCTTATGGCAGTCGGAAAAGAAATCAAGACCAAGATCACCAGTGTGAAAAGCACACAGAAGATCACCAGCGCCATGGAACTGGTGGCGGCCAGCAAGATGCGCCGGGCCCAGGAGCGGATGTTGCTGGGCAAGCCCTACGCCACCCGCATGCGGGCGGTGATCGGCCATATCGCCAACGCCAGCTCCGAGTACCGCCACCAGTACCTGGAAGAGCGGGAAACCAAGCGGGTGGGCTTCATCGTGGTGTCCACCGACCGCGGTCTGTGCGGCGGCTTGAACATCAACCTGTTCAAGGCTGTGGTCAAGCACATGAAGGAGTGGCAGGAAAAGGGCGTCGAGATCGACCTGTGCACCATCGGCGCCAAGGCCACCACCTTTTTTGCCGGCCTCGGCGGCAATATCACCGCCACGGTCCGCGACCTGGGTGACGAGCCCTCCGCCGCCGACCTGATCGGCAGCGTCAAGGTGATGCTGGACGCCTATGACAAGGGCGCCATCGACCGGCTGTTCCTGGTGAACAATACCTTTGTCAACACCATGACCCAGCGCCCCGATGTACTCCAGTTGCTGCCCCTGCTCCCGGAAAAGGACGAGAAGTTGTCCCACTACTGGGACTATATCTACGAGCCGGATGCCGAAGGCCTGCTGGATGAACTGTTGACCCGCTACATGGAGTCACAGGTCTACCAGGGGGTGGTGGAAAACAACGCCTGTGAGCAGGCCGCGCGGATGATCGCCATGAAGAACGCCACGGAAAACGCCGGCGACCTTATCGGCGAGCTGCAGCTGATCTACAACAAGGCCCGCCAGGCGGCGATCACCCAGGAGCTGTCGGAAATTGTCGGTGGTGCTGCTGCCGTATAGGGCAAGTGACCATGGTCATCAGAGAAATTTGCAAGAATTCAAGAGGAAGCGGAAATGAGTAGTGGACGTATTGTTCAAATCATCGGTGCGGTGATCGACGTTGAGTTCCCCCGGGATCAGGTACCCAGCGTCTACGACGCCCTGGTCGTAGACGACAAAGGCCTCACCCTGGAAGTGCAGCAGCAGCTGGGGGACGGCGTGGTGCGCAGCATCGCCATGGGCGCCTCCGAAGGTCTGAGCCGCGGCCTCACCGTGGCCAACACCGGCGCTCCCATCTCCGTACCCGTGGGCCGGGGCACCCTGGGCCGTATCATGGATGTACTCGGCAACCCGGTGGACGAAGCCGGCCCCATCGACTGCGATCAGCGGGCGCCCATTCACCGCGCCGCGCCCACCTACGCCGAGCAGTCCTCGGCGGTGGAAATCCTCGAAACCGGCATCAAGGTAATCGACCTGATCATGCCCATCGCCAAGGGCGGTAAAGTGGGCCTGTTCGGCGGTGCCGGGGTGGGCAAAACCGTAACCCTGATGGAGCTGATCAACAATATCGCCGTCCAGCAGCAGGGCCTCTCGGTGTTTGCCGGGGTCGGCGAGCGCACCCGGGAGGGCAACGACTTCTACTACGAAATGAAGGAAGCCGGTGTTCTCGACAAGGTGGCCATGGTCTACGGCCAGATGAATGAGCCCCCCGGCAACCGTCTTCGCGTCGCCCTGTCCGGCCTCACCATGGCGGAGTACTTCCGCGACGAAGGCCGCGACATCCTGATGTTTGTGGACAACATCTACCGCTACACCCTGGCCGGGACCGAGGTGTCAGCGCTGTTGGGCCGGATGCCCTCCGCGGTGGGCTACCAGCCCACCCTGGCGGAAGAGATGGGCGTGCTCCAGGAGCGCATCACCTCCACCAAGACCGGCTCCATCACCTCCTTCCAGGCGGTGTATGTACCAGCGGATGACCTGACGGACCCCTCCCCCGCCACCACCTTTGCCCACCTGGACGCCACCCTGGTACTGTCCCGCTCCATTGCCGAACTGGGTATCTACCCGGCGGTGGACCCCCTGGACTCCACCTCCCGCCTGCTGGATCCCCTGGTGATCGGCAACGACCACTACGATGTAGCCCGGGGTGTGCAGACCGTGCTCCAGCGCTACAAGGAGCTCAAGGACATCATCGCCATCCTGGGTATGGACGAGCTCTCGGAAGACGACAAGTTGGTGGTGGCCCGGGCCCGTAAAATTCAGCGTTTCCTGTCCCAGCCTTTCTTTGTGGCGGAAGTGTTCACCGGCAGCCCCGGCAAGTATGTGTCGGTCAAGGACACCATTGCCGGCTTCAAGGGCATTCTCAACGGTGATTACGATCACCTGCCGGAGCAGGCGTTCTACATGGTCGGCGGCATTGATGAGGCAGTCGAAAAAGCGGCCAAGTAACACCACCGCGAAAAGAGGCTAGTATTATGGCTATGACTGTTCACTGCGATATTGTAAGTGCCGAGGAATCCCTGTTCTCAGGGTTGGTGGAAATGGTTGTCGCCACCGGCGCCCTGGGGGAGCTGGGGGTGAACTACGGCCACGCGCCCCTGCTCACCAGCCTGGTGCCGGGCCCCGTGCGCATCATCAAGCAGAATGGCGAGGAGGAGATCTACTACCTGTCCGGGGGCTACCTGGAAGTCCAGCCCCACACCATCTCCATTCTCGCCGACAGCGCACTGCGCGCCGACGACCTGGACGAGGCGGCGGCCCTGGAGGCGGTCAAGCAGGCCCAGCAACACCTGCACAACCAGAGCGGCGAGTTCGATTACTCCCGCGCCGCGTCCCAACTCGCCGAGGCGGCGGCGCAGTTGCGCACCATCGAGGAAATTCGCCGCAAGGCCAAACGCTAGCGGGCGGCGTTTGTAACATACCCGGATTCCGGCTATGGCAATGTCGTAGTGAACGGGCACCGGGGTGTGTGTGCGGAACCAGGGCGGCCAAGGCTGCCCTTTTTTGTGGGCAAAGCCGAGGCAAATGCCGCTGATACCGGGCTTCGGATCGGGCTAGAATGGCTGCCTAACGAGGAGGGATTCATGACCGTCGATGTTGTTATACTGGCCGCAGGCAAGGGCACCAGAATGAAATCCGCCCTGCCCAAGGTGCTCCACACCCTGGCGGGCAAGCCACTGTTGGGCCATGTGCTGGACACCGCCCAGTCCCTGCCCGACTCTGCCATCAGCGTCGTCATCGGCCACGGCGGCGAGCAGATCCGGGAAACCTATGGCCAGCGCCCGCTGCACTGGGTGCGCCAGGAGCAGCAATTGGGCACCGGCCACGCGGTTCAGCAGGCACTGCCCCAGCTGCGCCCCGAGGCCAGGGTGCTGGTGCTGTACGGCGATGTGCCCCTGATCAAGGCCGCCACCCTCCAGGCCCTGCTGGCCCTGGTGGACCACCGAGCCATGGCCCTGCTCACCGTCAACCTGGCCAATCCCCAGGGCTACGGCCGCATTCTGCGGGACCGGGCCGGCGACGTGGTGGCCATTGTCGAGGAAAAGGACGCCCGTCCCGAGCAGCTCGCCATTACCGAGATCAATACCGGGGTGATGGCCTTTCCGGCCGGCAAACTCGCCGCCTGGCTGCCCCGGTTGGATAGCAACAATGCCCAGGGTGAGTATTACCTCACCGACCTGGTGGCGGTGGCCCGCGCCGACGGCTGTGAGGTTCGCGCCCTCCAGGGGCAGGATGCCGTGGAAACCGAGGGGGTCAACAGCCGCGGCCAGCTGCACCAGCTCGAGCGCCACTACCAGCGGGGTCTGGCTGCCGAGCTGATGGCCCAGGGGGTCACCATCGCCGATGCCGACCGCTTCGACTGCCGCGGCCGGCTGACCTGCGGGGAGGACACCTTCATCGATATCAATGGGGTTTTTACCGGCGAGGTTGTCCTGGGTGCCGGGGTGAGCATCGGCCCCAACTGTGTGATCGGCGACGCGGTGATTGGCGACCACGTGACCATCAACGCCCACACCGTGATCGAGGGCCCGGTGACCATCGAGAGCCGCGTCAGCGTGGGCCCCTATGCCCGCTTGCGCCCGGGGACCGTGTTGCGCAGCGGTTCCCGCATCGGCAACTTTGTGGAGACCAAAAAGTCCGACATCGGGCCCGGCAGCAAGGTCAACCACCTCAGTTATATTGGCGACACCAGCATAGGTGCCGACGCCAATGTGGGCGCCGGCACCATCACCTGCAATTACGATGGCGTCAACAAGTTCAAAACCCGTATCGGCGACGGTGCCTTTATCGGCTCCAACAGCTCCCTGGTGGCCCCGGTGACGGTGGGCGCCATGGCCACCGTGGCGGCGGGCTCCACCATTACCCGGGATGTGCCCGACCAGCAGTTGGCGGTGGCCCGGGGCCGGCAGAAAAACATCGAGGCCTGGCAGCGCCCGGGCAAACAGCAAAAGGACTGATTTATGTGCGGTATCGTCGGTGCCATCGCCCAGCGCAACGTCACGGAAATTCTGGTGGAGGGTTTGCGGCGCCTGGAGTATCGGGGCTATGACTCCGCCGGCGTCGCCATCGTCGACGGCCAGGGGGCTCTTCAGGTGCGCAAGACCCAGGGCAAGGTATCCGCCCTGGAGGCGCGTCTCGGGGATCTCGCCACCGCGGGCCAGCTGGGGATTGCCCATACCCGCTGGGCAACCCACGGGGTGCCAAGCGAAGTGAATGCTCACCCCCATGTGTCCGGCCGCTTTGCGGTGGTCCACAACGGCATCATCGAGAACCACCAGGAACTGCGCCGGGAGCTGCAGGCCAGGGGCTATGAATTTGTCTCCCAGACCGACACCGAGGTCATCGTTCACCTGATCCACAGCCTGGCGGCGGAGCAGGCTGACCTGCCCCAGATTGTCAGGGCCGCCATCGCCCGCTTGGAGGGCGCCTATGCCCTGGCGGTGATCGATGCCGCCAATCCGGAGGTGCTGGTGGGTGTTCGCCACGGCAGCCCCCTGGTGCTTGGGGTGGGCATTGAGGAAAACTTCCTGGCGTCGGACCAGATGGCCCTGCGCCAGGTCACCGACCGCTTCGTGTTTCTCCACGAGGACGACCTGGTGGAGGTGCGCCGCCGCAGCTACCGCATCGTCGGTGGCGACGGCGTCGCGGTCAGCAGACCGGTGACCCGGATCGAGGGCGGCACCGGGGAGAGTGACAAGGGCCACTACCGCCACTTCATGCTCAAGGAAATTTACGACCAGCCGGAGGTGATCGCCGCCACCCTCCAGGGTCGCATCGGCGACAACCACGTGCTGTTGGAGGCCTTCGGCCAGGCTGCCGTGGGCTTGCTGGCGGAGGTGGCTAATGTCCATATCGTCGCCTGCGGCACCAGTTACCACGCCGGCCTGGTGGCCCGATACTGGATTGAGGCCCTGGCGGGCATTCCCTGCCAGGTGGAGGTGGCCAGTGAATACCGCTACCGGGCGGTGGTGGTGCCGGACAAAACCCTGTTTGTGTCCATTTCCCAATCGGGGGAGACCGCGGACACCCTGGCTGCCCTGCGCTCCGGGAGTGGCGCCGGATACCTGGGGTCCCTCACAGTGTGCAATGTGGCCAACAGCTCCCTGGTGCGGGAGTCGGACATTGCCTTTTTGACCCACGCGGGTCCGGAGATCGGTGTGGCGTCCACCAAGGCCTTCACCACCCAGCTGGTGGCCCTGCAGATCTTCGCCATCGCCCTGGCCAAAACCCGGGGACTGAGCAGCGAGCGGGAGCGGGAACTGGTAACCGCCCTCCACAGCCTGCCCGCCCTGACCACTGAGGTGCTGAAGCTGGACAAGCAGATCGAGACCCTCTTCGAGTGCTTTGTCGACAAGCACCACGCCCTTTTCCTGGGCCGGGGCGATCAGTATCCCATCGCCCTGGAGGGCGCCCTCAAACTCAAGGAAATTTCCTATATCCACGCCGAGGCCTACCCCTCCGGCGAGCTCAAACACGGGCCACTGGCACTGGTGGACGACGATATGCCGGTGGTGGCGGTGGCCCCCAACAACGAGCTGCTGGAAAAGCTCAAGTCCAACCTGCACGAAGTCCAGGCCCGGGGTGGCAAGCTCTATGTCTTTGCCGATGCCGAGTCCGGGTTCAGCAACGAGGGGGGGGTCACGGTGATCAATGTTCCCCATGTGCCCAAGAGCCTGGAACCCATCGTCTACACCATCCCCCTCCAGCTGCTGGCCTACCATGTGGCGGTGCTCAAGGGCACCGATGTGGATCAGCCCCGCAACCTGGCCAAGTCGGTGACAGTGGAATAGGGACACGGGGCGCTTCCATCACCAAATTATCAGTAATTATCAAATTGATAATTTTGCGGTTTCAACCTGCGCAAGGATTGGAGCAAAGACTCAAGGATCTGGTGTAACCACCTGCACTCAAGAGTCGGGCTTTTCCCCCACCTGAGATCAGGGTAAGGTATGGCCTACCCAACTGGTCCCCCCTTCGTTGCGGGTTGGATCACCGTCGGCCACAGAGATCGCGGCCAACCATTGCAGGAGTCGACACCATGAAGCGGTTTCACAATATTCTCCATGTCGGCCAGGGCGCCGGCGACAATACCCAGAGCCTGAAGCAGGCCCTTAGCCTGGCGCGAAACAACGGTGCGGCGCTGACCCTGCTACTGGTTCACCCGGAGTTTCCCAAGGACTTTGACGACTACCGGGATGACCACGAAAAATTCCTGGTGGAGCAGGCGCACCAGCAGATCGCCGCCATCAAGGCCGAGCTGGGGCTGGGGGACGATCTGGCGGCCACCATTCAGGTCGTCAGCGGCAAGAATCCCGCCACCCAGATCATCCGCCATGTCCTGCGAAACGACTGTGACCTGGTGGTCAAGGACGCGGAACACACCGAGGACCGCAAGGGGTTCAAGGCCATCGATATGGAGCTGCTGCGGGAGTGCCCCTGCCCGGTGTGGTTGAGTCGCCCCATTGCTCGGTCGCGGGAGGATATTCGCGTCGCGGTGGCCATCGACCCGGAAAGCGACGAGGCCGTGGGCCGGGACCTGGCCCTCAATCTGCTGCGGCTCTCCCGCGCCCTGGCGGACACCTGTAGCGGCCAGCTGCTGGTGATCTCCTGTTGGGACTATGTCTACGAGGACTATCTGCGGCGCAACGCCTGGACGCGAATTCCGGAAGAAAAACTGCAACAGGCGGTGAGATCGGTCCAGCTCAATCACCGCGGGGCACTGGATGCCCTGCTCCACGAGGCGGGAGTCGGGGACAACACCCAGATCCTTCACGTCAAGGGCAGCCCCGAGGACCGGGTTCCGGTGCTGGTGGCGGACAAGGGCGTGGATATCCTGGTGATGGGCACCGTGGCCCGCACCGGGATTCCCGGTTTTATCTTTGGCAACACCGCCGAGAACCTGGTGCAAAAGGTCACCTGCTCACTGATGGCGATGAAGCCCGCCGGTTTTGTGTCCCCTGTGAAGGCCTACTGAAAAATCGAGTCTGGACCATGGACGACGCCACAGCCCGGGACCTTCCCGCCAGCGCCCATCTGCAGCCCGCCGCCGAGGTATTGGTGCAGCTCGAGTCCTCCGTTGCGGGCCTGAGTAGCGACGAGGCCGC
>Ga0172382_10008019_pt1 | contig 14849 bp, 10 predicted proteins | sample Leawel138RmetaG_FD_122245 | JGI IMG/M metagenome (GOLD analysis project Ga0172382, IMG submission 122245) | Leachate microbial communities from a municipal landfill in Southern Ontario, Canada - Leachate well 138R metaG | ecosystem: Engineered > Solid waste > Landfill > Unclassified | place...
GATGGTGTTCGGTGCGCAGGATTACTCCATGCGCATCTGGCTGCGGCCCGATCGCATGGCCCAGCTCGGCATCACCACCAGCGACATCGCCGCCGCGGTGCGCAGCCAGAATGCGCAGAATGCCGCCGGCAAGATCGGCCAGGAGCCGGCGCCGGCCGGCCAGATGCTGGTCTACACGGTGACCGCCAAGGGCCGCCTGCTGACCCCGGAGCAGTTCGGCGACATCATCATCCGCGCCAGCGGCGCGGAGGGTGTGCTGCGGCTGAAGGACGTGGCGCGGGTGGAGCTGGCGGCCTATAGCTATGACCAGACCGCCACCGTCGACGGCCAGCCCAGCGTCGCCCTTGGCGTGTTCCTGCAGACCGGTGCCAATGCGCTGGATGTGGCCGAGCGGGTGAAGGGCAAGCTGGAGGAGCTGAAAGGCCGCTTCCCCTCCGGCGTCGACTACATGATTCCCTACGACACCACGCGCTTCGTCGCTGCCTCCATCGATGCGGTGCTGATGACGCTGCTGGAGGCCGCCCTGCTGGTGGTGGCGGTGGTGTTCATCTTCCTGCAGAACTGGCGCGCCACCCTGATCCCGATGGTAGCGGTACCGGTGTCGCTGATCGGCACCTTCGCCGGTCTGTACCTGTTCGGTTTTTCCATCAACACCCTGACCCTGTTCGCCATGGTGCTCGCCATCGGCATCGTGGTCGATGACGCCATCATCGTGCTGGAGAACGTCGAGCGTCACATGACCGAGCACAAGATGCCGCCATTCGAGGCGGCGGTGACGGCAATGCGCGAGGTATCGAGCGCGGTGGTCGCCATCGTGCTGGTGCTGTGCGCGGTATTCGTGCCGGTGGCCTTCCTCGGCGGCATCGCCGGCGTGCTGTACCAGCAATTCGCGGTCACCGTCGCCGTGGCGGTGGTGATCTCCGGCATCGTGGCCCTGACCCTGACGCCGGCGCTGTGCGCATTGATCCTCAAGCCCAGCCACACCGATTCGCGCCTGTTCCGTCCCTTCAACCGCGCCTTCGGCGGCCTCACCCGCCTCTATACCAGCACGGTGCGGCACATCCTGCACCACCCGTTGATCGGCGCCGGTGCGCTGATCGTGGTGATCGCCCTGACGGCGGTGCTGTTCCGCATCGTGCCGGGCGGCTTCGTCCCGGCCGAGGATCAGGGCGTGGTGATCTCCGCGCTGATGCTGCCGGACAGTGCCTCGCTGCAACGCACCAATGCCAGCGGCGCGCAGCTCAGCCAGATGTTCGCCAGCAATCCGGCCACCAACCACATCTTCGTGATCAGTGGCCGCGACATCATCGGTGGCGGCAACAAGCCCAATGCCGGCACTGTGTTCACCTCATTCACGGACTGGAGCGAACGCACCATGACGGCCGAACAGCTGGCCGGCCAGTTCATGGGCATGGGCATGGGGCTGGCCGACGGCATGGCGCTGACCTTCAACCCGCCGCCGATCCGCGGCCTCGGTTCCGCCGGCGGCTTCGAGGTCTATCTGCAGAATCGTGTCGATGGCGACCCGATGAAGCTGCATGAGGTGGTGCAGGGGTTCATGGCCGCCCTGCAGGCGCACCCGGAGTTCACCCGCATCAATACCTTCTTCCGTCCCACCTCGCCCCAGCTGTTCGTCGAGGTGGACGAGGCGAAGGCGCTGTCCCTGGGCATCCCGCTGGGCAGCATCTACGAGACGCTGCAGAGCACCATGGGCGCGCTCTACGTCAACGACTTCAACATGACCGGCCGCGCCTATCGCGTGCAGCTGCAGGCCGAGCCCTCGTTCCGCATGAAGCCGGACGACATCGGCAAGGTCTACGTGCGCAGCAGCACCAGCGGCGCGATGATCCCGCTCGCCGCGGTGATCCGCATGCAGGACGTCATCGGACCGGAGCAGGTGGAGCGCTTCAACGGCTTCGTCGCCGCCAAGATCATGGGCTCATCCAAGCCCGGCATCAGCTCCGGCGAGGCGATCCGCATCGTCGAGGCCGTGGCGGCGCAGAGCCTGCCGGACGGCTATACCCTGGCCTGGTCCGGCGAGGCCTACCAGCAGCTGCGCGATGCGGGCACCTCCGGCCCCGCGCTGCTGTTTGGCGTGCTGATGGTGTTCCTGATCCTCGCCGCGCAGTATGAGAAGTGGTCGCTGCCGCTGGCGGTGATCCTGTCGGTGCCGTTTGCCCTGATGGGGGCGCTGGCACTGGTGTTTGCCCGTGGCATGCCCAACGACATCTACTTCCAGATCGGGCTGGTGGTGCTGATTGCGCTGGCGGCGAAGAACGCGATCCTGATCGTCGAGTTCGCCGCGCAGCAGTATGCCGAGGGTCGCAGCGCGGCGGAGGCCGCCCTGGAGGCGGCGCGCCTGCGCTTCCGTCCCATCGTGATGACCTCGCTGGCCTTCGTGCTCGGTGTGGTGCCGCTGGCCTTTTCCTCCGGCGCCGGCGCGGCCGCACGCCAGTCCATGGGTACCGGCGTATTCGGCGGCATGCTCGCCGCCACCTTCATCGCCACGCTGTTCGTGCCGCTGTTCTTCAAGTGGCTGGAGCGCGGCACGCAGGTAATGCCGGTGGGCGATGTGGAGATCGAGCTGGATGCGCCGGAACGCGATGCCTAGCTGACAAGACCGTGGGCTTCAGACAGCAACAGGCCGCCGTCCCGGCAGGGACGGCGGCCTGTTGCATTTTAGCGGGTGCTTCAGCCGGCGGAAAAAAACAGCGCCAGGGTGCTGCGGCGGCGCTGGATGAGGCGCTGATACAGCTCATGGGCCCACTGCTCGTCCGCGTCGTGACTGAAGGGGTCGAGATTGGCGAGGCCGTCGTGCAGGTGGTTCAGCTCCTGTTCCAGCCGGGCCTTCAACTGCGTCAGACCGGTCTGCAGTTCCTGGTGAACGCTATGGGCATCCATGCAATTTCTCCTTGTCCATTGTGTGGACATAGCCTGACAGGCGGCCGGCGCAGCCGCTGTAGGAAAACTCCTATATTGCTGTAAGTCAAATCAGGAACCACCAATAGACCAGCACGTTGAGGGCGGTAAGCGGGATGCCGACGCGGGCGAAGTCAAGAAACGACACGGTGGCGCCGTGACGTTCGGCACTCTGCACCACGATGATGTTGCTGGCGGCGCCGAGCAGCAGCAGGTTGCCGGCCACGGTGCTGCCCGCTGCCAGGGCCATCAGGGTGGCGGTGTCGGCACCCCCGACCAGCGGCAGGTACAGGGCCACCAGCGGCACGTTGGAAACAAGCTGGCTGAGCAGCACGCTGATGCCGAGCACCGTGCCCGGGGTGTGCAGGTCGAAGTCCGCCGCGGTCATCTGGCGCTGGAAAAATCCGCTCTGCCACACGGCAGCCATCAGCACGAACATCGCCGCGAAGAACACCAGCGTCGGCCAGTCCACCCCGCGCAGGCTCGTGCCGAGCTGACGGCTGAGCAGCAGCGGAAGTGCAGCGAGAAGGGCGATATGGCTCAGGCGCAGCGGCAGCTCGGGCAGCAGGAAGGCCAGCACCACCTTCAATCCGATCAAAGCCAGCAGCAGCGCCAGGGCCAGCTTCACGCGGCGCGTCAGCGCGGCGTCGCCCGGCGCCACGGCGCTGTGCACCAGCGGCGTGCGATGAAATTCAGCACGGAACATCCAGCGCAACAGGGCGTAGGCCAGCAGCAGGTTGAGCAGGGTGGGCAGCGCCAGGTGGCGGGCGAAGGTAATGAATGGACTGTCCACCCCGCCCCACAGGGCGATGAGCAGGTTCTGCGGATTGCCGATGGGGCTCATGGTACTGCCCAGGGTGACGGCGAAGCACAGTGCCAGCAGCAACAGGCGCGGCGCGATGTTGTGCTCCCGCGCCAGCCGCAGCACCAGCGGCGTGCCGATGATCGCCAGGGTGTCGTTCATCAGCAGCGCCGAGCCCAGCCCGCCGCCAAACAGGATCAGCAGTACCAGACCGTCGCTGCTGCGCGCCCGGCTGAACAGGCCGTAGGCCAGGGCGTAGAGATAGCCGCTGTGCACCAGGGCATGGCCGATGACGAACATGCCGAACAGGAACAGCATCACGTCCCAGTCGATGGCCTGCAACGCGGCCGGCGGGGTGATCTGGCCGGTGAGCAGGACGGCCAGCGCACCGCCCAGCATTGCCTGCCAGATGGCAATGCGGAAGCGGCCGATACGTCGTGCCGCGATGATGACGAAGACGGCCAGGAGGACGAACAGCGACAGGTTCAAGGGCGCATACCAGGCAGACCGGGTGGCGCGTAATGTAGCGCGAATGAAACGGTTTGCGCAGGGGGCGGGGAAGGAAGGGGGCGCGCTGTGCGCCGCCCTTCCGGCAAGCCTGGGGCGAGATAGAAACGGGGCGGTGGTACTTCGGGGCCGCGGTTCAGTGCAGCGCCAATCCCGGGTGGTCGAAATACTGGGTGTAGCTGGTCAGGGCCGCGGCGATCCTTTCCACACCCTGGCGGCGCGCCGCCTCACCCTGCTTCCCTTCCAACAGATCGGTCCCGGCGATCATTTCGCCGATGATGGCGTGCAGCGCCGCGTCGGCAGCGGGCTCCAGCTTGCAGTTCTGCACCATGTATTCGATGTTGCTGTGTATGCCGTGGCTGAGCGTGTTGTAGTCGGCATTGGCGGCGGGCTGGTGCAGATGCGGTTGCATCAGTTCGACGATGCTGTGCATGGCATGGCGCAGCGCTTCGTCGGTGGCCCACTTGTTGCCGTCATTGAGGCTCAGCGCAGCCTGGGACGCATGACTGTCGTGGCCTGCATGGTCATGGGCGCGCACTTGCTCGCGGTTTTGCAGCGGTTGGTGTTGTGACACGGCATCGTTGTGGGCATGTTGTTGCGGTTCGTGATCGCTGCAGCCGGACAGGGTGAGGGCGGCGGCGCCAAGAAACAGGGCGGCTTGGATGGAGCGCATGGTGGAAGTTATTCCTGTGATGGCAATGATGGTGTGTGTTTGGTGTTTTGCGTACGCCCTGTGGAGCGTGCTGCACTCGGAAAAGTTCCCTACCTGCGGCGACAGGGCACGGGAAATGGCAGTGCCGGGCGGATGAATTGTGTTATCGCAAATTGGTGCGGCTGCACTCAGCCGCCACCTTCCTCTTGCAGCCGCTCCACCCACAGGCGCGTGGCCCCGGCAACCGCGGCAGGCATGACCATGAGATTGACCAGCGGGATCAGGGTGGCCAGCAGCACGGCGCCGCCGAAGCCGAGGCCGAGCAGCGGCCGGCCGCGCAGGCGCCGGCGCTGGGCGGCAAAACGCAGGCCGTGGTTGCCGAGGGGGTAGTCGAGGTATTGCAGCGCCAGCATCCAGGCGGAGAACAGTGCCCACAGCAGCGGCGCGGCGAGATTCAGCAGCGGCACCAGGAACAGCAGACCGAGGGGGATGGCCCAGAGCAGGAAATAGCCCAGCTTGCGCAGCTCATCGAACAGCGCCTGGGGCGCCTCGCGCAGCGCCTGACGCAGGCTGCCGCCGCCGGGGGGCGCGGCGCCGGTGAGCAGCCGTTCCACCGCCTCCGCCAGCAGACCGTTGAACGGCGCGGCGATGAAGTTGGCGACGAGGGTGAAGGTGAAGAACACGAGGATCGCCGCCACCAGGCCGAAGACCAGCCACAGCAGCCAGGCGAGCCAGGCCAGCCATTCCGGCAGCGTCGGCAGCAGGCTGTCCACCAGGGCGCCGAACTCGCCGGCGGCAAGCCACAGCAGCAGGCCAAACACCAGCACGTTGACACCCAGCGGCAGCAGTACGTAGGGCCACAGGGCGGGGCGCAGCAGCAATTTGAAGCCGGCCAGCAGGTAGCCGAAACCGGACAGGGGCTGGTGCAGCGGTTCCATCAGTATCTCTCCTTGTGTACGTCAAATGCCCGGCGCGCCAGCAGGGCGGCACCGTAGGCGGCCTGGGTATGCCGCGGCGCAGGCATGGGCACCTGCAACAGCGCCTGGCGCAGCGCGGTCCACGCCGCATTGCGCGCCCCGCCGCCCACGGTGCGCAGGCTGACGGGCCAGGGGGCGCCCAGCTCTGCCAGCACCTGGTAGCCGCGCCGTTCGATGCGGGCGATGCCCTCCAGCAGGCCCTGAAAAAATACCGCATCATCGTCCGGCCGCGGCATCAGTCGCGGCGCCAGGGTCGGGTCGCAGACGGGGAAACGCTCGCCCGGCGCCGGCAGCGGATAGTAATCGAGTCCGGTGGGCCGCTCGGGACGCAGCCGCGGCGTCAGCACCTCCATTTGCCCGTCGCTGAAGAACTGGCGCAGCACGGCGCCGCCGCTGTTGGAGCCGCCGCCCACCAGCCAGAAATCCCCCAGGGGTTGGCTGTAGACACCGTATTCCGGGGCATGGATCGGCCGCTCACTGATCACCTTCAGCACCAGGGTGGAGCCCAGCGAGGTCACCGCCTCGCCCGGCCGCGCCGCGCCGGTGGCGAGGAAGGCGGCGGTGCTGTCGGTGGTGCCGGCGCTGAGCAGAGTATCGAGTTTAAAACCATAGCGTTGTGCCAGGGCTGGAGCTATGGGGCCGATGGGTGTGCCGGGCGCCACCACCTGCGGCAGCAGATGCCGTGGCACGCCCAGGGTGTCGAGCCAGTGCGGCCAGCGACGATTCACCGCGTCGTAACCACTCTTCAGACTATTGTTGGCATCGCTGATGCCCCAGCGGCCGCCGAGCAGGCCGTTGAGGTAGTCGGCCTGGGTAAGCAGGTGGGCGGCCCGTTCCGCGCCGGGCTGTTGCAGGAGCCACAGCAGCTTGGCGAGGCCCGAGGCGGTGCCGTGGGCGGCGGACTCGCGCGGTGCCACGGCGGCGATGGCCGCCGCCCCGGCGGTGGCGCGGCCATCGCTGTACATCAGGGCCGGGCCGAGCGGTGTGCCCTGGGCATCGGCCAGCAGCACGGTGCCGGAGGTGCCGTCCACGGCGATGGCGCCGATGTGCCCGGCGGGCACGCTACGGACCAGCTGGCCGAGCAGGGCATCGAGGGCCGCAGACCACAGCGACGGTTCCTGTTCCACCGCCGCCCCGTGTCGCGTGGGCGGCGGCAACGGCCGGCTGACCTCGGCGTGCACCGTGCCGTCCGCGGAGATGGCAAGCGCGCGGCAACCGGAGGTGCCGAAGTCGATGCCGACGGCCAGTGGGCGGCCGGTCAGCGACATGCACCAGCGCCTATGCTTGTATCAGTGGAGTTCATGAGGAGACAGATGATGACACGCATCAGGATACTGGTGGTATCGACCGTCGTGGCGTTGAGCGCCTGTGCCACGCCGGTACGGGATGAAAGCGTCGCCGGCTATCGTCTGCCGGTCGGGACTGCGGTGGTACTGCATCAGGAGCTGGCGCTGCCTGCGGGACACGCCCGGGTGTTTCTGCAACAGGGCAGGGTGGTGGCCAAGCATCATCTCGACGCCTACCGGCCGCACTGCAATTTCGAGCAGCGGGCAGTGAGCGACGGCACGGCGGCCATCGCCGCCGATCGCTACACCATCACGGCGGTGAGCGAGGGGGAGGATTTCATCGTGCAGCGCCGCTCCTTCACCTACGCCGCACTGCGCCTGGCGGACGACGATAACAGCCCGTCCCAGGTCAACCGCTATTTCCATTTCACCCTGGCCGCGCCGCGCCAGCCGGGCGTGATGCGCCTCACCTGCCACGGCGGCTTCGACCTGCCCGGGCGGGCACAACTGCCCACCCTGGCGGACATGCGTGCCGCCCTGGGTGGGGTGGCGACGGTGGCGTTGCCATGAAGCCGCCGGCCACGGCCTGTCGCAGCGGTGCAGGGAACCGGGAATAGATTCCCGGTCTCCGCGGCGAACTGGTTTGGAACGCCTGTGGGGGGTAAGCGGTTAGGGCAGGTGCACCGGCTGCGGCGGGTTCCAGTCGGCGGCGCGGTGTTCCACCACCACGGTGGTCCAGATGCCGCCGCGCACGTTGAACTTGCCGGTCAGGCGCATGAAGCGGGGCTGGGTGGCGCGCACCAGGTCGTCGAGGATGCGGTTGGTCACCGCCTCGTGGAAGGCGCCTTCCTCGCGGAACGACCAGACGTACATCTTGAGGGACTTCAGCTCCACGCACTTCTCGGCCGGCACGTAGTCCAGGTACAGGGTGGCGAAGTCGGGCTGGCCGGTCTTGGGGCACAGGCAGGTGAACTCGGGGATCTCGATGCGGATGGTATAATCCCGGCCCGGCATCGGGTTGTCGAAGGTTTCCAGGTCCTTGCTCGGTTGGGTAGGCATGGCGGTGGCTTTCATGGTAGCTTTGCGGGCCGGCGATTCTAGCGAAAAATGACCGGAATGGCATGCGCAATCGTCCCGCATTCCGCATGTGGCAGGGAGGCCCCGGGCACTGACGCCCCACCTTCCGTCTTATTGTTTTCCTTGCTTTCCAATTGGTTAGGCTGACACAGACCCAATAATTATGCGCCTGAGCAAGATCAAACTGTCCGGCTTCAAGTCCTTCGTCGACCCCACCACCATCCCCCTGCCCAGCAATCTGGTGGGCGTGGTCGGGCCCAACGGCTGTGGCAAGTCCAATGTCATCGACGCCGTGCGCTGGGTGATGGGCGAAAGCTCCGCCAAGCACCTGCGCGGCGACTCCATGGCGGACGTGATCTTCAACGGCTCCACCTCGCGCAAGCCGGTGGGGCAGGCCACCATCGAACTGGTGTTCGACAACAGCGACGGCCAGCTCGGCGGCCAGTACGCCCAGTACGGCGAGATCTCCATCAGCCGCACCGTGACCCGCGACGGCCAGTCGATCTATCACCTCAATGGCAGCCGCTGCCGCCGCCGCGACATCACCGACATCTTCCTCGGCACCGGCCTCGGTCCGCGCAGCTACGCCATCATCGAGCAGGGCACCATCTCGCGCCTCATCGAGGCCAAGCCGGAAGAGCTGCGCATCTTCCTGGAAGAGGCGGCGGGCATCTCCAAGTACAAGGAACGCCGGCGCGAGACCGAGACGCGCATGAAGCACACGCGCGAGAACCTCGATCGTCTCAACGACCTGCGCGAGGAGCTGGACAAGCAGCTCGCCCATCTGCAGCGCCAGGCACGCACCGCCGAGCGCTACAAGGAACTGAAGCAGGAGGAGCGTCTGGTCAAGGGCCAGTTGCAGGCCCTGCGCTGGCGCACCCTCGACGGCGAGGCGCGCCTGGTGGAAGGACAGATCAGCGAGCAGGAGACCGGCCTGGAGGCGCAGCTGGCGCGCCAGCGCAATGCCGAGGCCGGCATCGAGCGCCTGCGCGAGGAGCATGTCGAGGCCACCGACACCTTCAACGGCGTGCAGAGCACCTTCTACAGCGTGGGCGCCGATATCGCCCGTCTGGAACAGTCCATCCAGCACTCCCGCGAACGCCGCCAGCAGCAGCAGCAGGACCTGAACCAGGTGGAGCGCTCCTGGAACGAGGCGCAGGCCCACATGGAGTCGGACCGGCGCAAGATCGAGGAACTGGCCGCCGCCCTGAGCGAGCAGGAGCCGGCGCTGGAGACGGCGCAGCAGGAGGAGCAGCTCAGCACCGCCGCCCTGGCCGCGGCGGAAGAGGGCATGCACGCCTGGCAGGGGCAGTGGGACGAATTCAACCACCAGGCGGCGGAGTCCTCGCAGACCGCCCAGGTGGAGCGCGCGCGCCTGCAGCACCTGGAGCAGCAGGCCAACCAGCAGCGCCAGCGCCTGCAGCGGCTGGAGGAGGAGCAGAAGATGCTCTCCACCGACACCCTGGAGGGCGAGGTGGCCATGCTGCGCGAGCAGCAGGCGGAGGAGGAGATGCAGACCGCCGGCCTGCAGGAGCAGGTGGGCGACTGCCTGGGCCGCATCGGAGCCCTGCGTGAACAGAACAACGACACCTCGGCCGAGCTGGACCGGCTGCGTGCCGAGCTGCACAGCCGCCGCGGCCGCCACGCCTCGCTGGAGGCCCTGCAGCAGGCGGCGCTGGGCAAGCGCCAGGGCGCCGTCACCGCCTGGCTGGAGCGGCAGGGCCTGGCCGGTGCCCAGCGCCTGGCCCAGGGCCTCACCGTGGACAGCGGCTGGGAGCGCGCGGTGGAAACCGTGCTGGGCGCCAGCCTGGAGGCGGTGTGCGTCGAGGGTATCGACCCGCTGGCCGAGGTGTTGCAGGGGCTGGAGCAGGGCTATCTGACCCTGTTCGATACCCAGGCCGGCGCTGCCGCAGGCAGCGGCAGCCTGGCCAGCAAGGTGCAGGCACCGTGGAGCCTGGCCGGCCTGCTCGGCGGCATTCATGCCGCGGAGAATCTGGCCGAGGCCCTGGCCCTGCGCCCGCGCCTGGCCGCCCACGAATCGGTGATCACCCGCGACGGCCTGTGGCTCGGCAGCAGCTGGCTGCGCGTGGCGCGCGAGGCCGACGAGCATGCCGGCGTGCTGCAGCGCGAGCAGGAGCTGCGCGAGCTGAACAGCCTGCTGGCACAACTGGACCGGCAGGTGGGCGAGACGGAGCAGCGTCTGGTCGATGGCCGCGAACAGCTGCGCCGGCTGGAAGAAGAGCGCGAGAACCTGCAGCGGCAATTGAACGAGGCCAATCGCCGTTCGGCGGAGCAGAAGGCACAACTGTCCGGCAAGCAGGCGCGGCTGGAGCAGATCCGTCAGCGCCACGAGCGCCTGCAGAGCGAGGCGCAGGAACTGCAGCGCCAGCAGCAGGAGGCCGAGGCCGAGATGGAACAGGCGCGCAGCCGCCTGCACCAGGCGCTGGAACTGATGGAAGAAAACGCGTTGCGCCGCGATGACCTGTCGCGCGAGCGCGAGGAGCGCCGCGGCGCGCTGGAGCAGGCGCGCGAACAGGCGCGCACGGCGCGCGAGGCGGCGCACGGCATAGCCCTGAAATTACAGGGCATGCGCACCGAGCGCGCCAGCACCGAACAGGCGCTGGAGCGCATGGAAGGACAGCTCGCCATGCTGGCCGAACGGCGCGAGGAGCTGCGCCTGGTGCTGGGCGAGGGCGATGCCCCGATCCAGGCCATGGCCGAGGAACTGGCCGCCCATCTCAACCGCCGCATGGAGGTGGAGAAGCAGCTCGCCGAGGCGCGCAAGCGCGTGGAGAACATCGATCACGAATTGCGCCGGCTGGAACACGAGCGTCTCGCCACCGAGCGCCAGGTACAGGAGGTGCGCTCCGCCCTGGAGCGGCTGCGCATGCACGGTCAGGAGCTGAAGGTGCGGCGCCAGACCCTGCACGAGGCGGTCACCGAGGCCGGCTTCGAACTGGAGCTGCTGCTGGGCGAGATGCCGGAGCAGGCCGACGAGCGCAGCTGGGAGCAGCAGGCGGAGGAACTGGGGCAGAAGATCCAGCGCCTCGGCCCCATCAACCTGGCGGCCATCGAGGAATACGAGCAGCAGTCCGAGCGCAAGAATTACCTCGATGCACAGAACAAGGACCTGGCCGAGGCCCTGGAGACGCTGGAAAACGCCATCCGCAAGATCGATCGCGAGACGCGCACCCGCTTCAAGGAAACCTTCGACAAGGTCAACAAGGGTATTCAGGAGAAGTTCCCGCGCCTGTTCGGCGGCGGCCATGCCTATCTGGAGCTGACCGGCGAAGACCTGCTCGACACCGGCGTCACCGTCATGGCGCGCCCGCCCGGCAAGCGCAACAGCACCATCCACCTGCTGTCCGGCGGCGAGAAGGCGCTGACCGCCGTGGCCATGGTGTTCGCCATCTTCGACCTCAATCCCTCGCCGTTCTGCATGCTGGACGAGGTGGACGCACCGCTGGACGAGGCCAACGTCGGCCGCTTCTGCAGCATGGTGAAGGAAATGTCGGCACGCGTGCAGTTCATCTTCATCACCCATAACAAGGCGACCATGGAACTGGCCACTCACCTCACCGGCGTGACCATGCATGAGCCGGGTGTGTCGCGCATGGTGGCGGTGGATGTGGATGAGGCGGTCGAACTGGCGGCGGTGTAACCGTTATGGATGCCTTGCGTGTAAGTTTGCTGCTGATCGGCGTCGCGATCATTGCTGCCATTTACCTGTGGGACCGCTGGCGCCGGCGCCGCGCCGAGCGGGACGAGCTGCTTGATGTGCCGGTGATGCAGGATAGTGAGGCCGGCATGGGCAATGACGACGACTGGGACGTCATTCCGCTGCTGCGCCACGCGGTGCGCGGTGTGCCGGTGGACGATACGCATCTGCGAGAATTTGCCGGCATCAATGGCCGCGAGACCAGTGTTGTGACGGACGAGGCCCTGGAGCCTCTCCGTACAGCCACCAGCGAAGACGACGCGCCATCTCCGGCGGAGCAGCTGCTGGTGTTGAGTGTCATTGCCCAGGAAGGCGACATGTTTACCGGCCCGACCCTGTCCGACCTGTTCGAACAGCTGGGGTTGCGTTACGGCGACATGCAGATATTCCACCGTATCGATGACGCCAGCGGCGAACCGGTGTTTAGTGTGGTGAGCATTATCGAACCCGGTCATTTTGAATTGGAGACCCTGCACGAACTGCGCACGCCGGGGCTGGCGCTGTTCATGCGTTTGCCGGGGCCGGAGGACGGGCAATCCGCCTTTGAGGATATGTATGCCACGGCCCAGGCCCTGGCTGCTGCCCAGGAAGGACGCATCGGCGACCAGGCGCGCAACCTGCTGACCGATGCCGCGCTGACGCAGATGCGTGCGCAGGCGGCCCGTTACCGCGCCGCCTGAACATGGGTGCCATTCCTCCTGAGGTACAGCAGCGTGCCACGGAGCTGCGTGCTGTCCTCGCACATCACAATCACCTCTACTACGTGCTCGATGCCCCGGAGATTCCCGACGCCGAGTACGATCGCCTATTCCGTGAACTGCAGGCGCTGGAGACGCAGTATCCGGACCTCGCCACACTGGATTCACCGACGCGGCGCGTCGGTGGCGTTGCGCTGGAGCGCTTCGCGCCGGTGCGCCATGCCGTACCGATGCTGTCCATCCGCACCGAAACCGATTCCGGTCCCGACGGCGCGCGCAATTTCGATTCCCGTGTGCGCCGTGAGCTCGGCCTGGGTGCCGCCGATGTGCCGGTGGAATATGCCGCGGAGCTGAAGTTTGACGGCCTGGCCATCAATCTGCGCTATGAACACGGCGTGCTGATACAGGCGGCGACGCGCGGTGATGGCGAGACCGGTGAGGATGTCACGCAGAATGTGCGCACGGTCGGTGCCGTGCCGCTGCGCCTGCGCGGCATCGAGGCGCCGGTAGTGGAGGTGCGCGGTGAGATTTACATGCGGCGCGACGCCTTCGAGCGCCTGAATGAACGCCAGCGCGCGGCAGGCGAGAAGACCTTCGTCAATCCGCGCAACGCCGCCGCCGGTTCCATCCGCCAGCTCGATCCTTCCATTGCCGCGCGCCGACCGCTCAGTTTCTTTGCCTATGGTCTCGGCGCAGTTGACGGCTGGGCGGTGCCGCCGACGCACAGCGCACTGCTCGATGCCCTGCAGGCCGCGGGCCTGCCGGTATGCGATGAACGTGCGGTGGTGCAGGGGGCCGAGGGGCTGGTGGCGTTCCATCAGCGCATCGCCGCGCGCCGCGATGAGCTGCCCTTCGACATCGACGGCGTGGTGTACAAGGTGAACCGCCTGGCCTTGCAGCAGCGCCTTGGCTTCGTCACCCGCGAGCCGAAGTGGGCGGTGGCACACAAGTACCCGGCACAGGAGCAGCTCACCGTACTGCGCGCCATCGACATCCAGGTAGGGCGCACCGGCAAGCTGACCCCGGTGGCCAAGCTGGAGCCGGTATTCGTCGGCGGCGTCACCGTCACCAATGCCACGCTGCACAACGAGGACGAGGCGCGGCGCAAGGATGTGCGCATCGGCGATACCGTGATCGTGCGCCGTGCCGGCGATGTGATCCCCGAGGTGGTGGGGGTGGTGCTGGAACGGCGCCCGGCGGATGCGGGGGCGCCGTTCGATCTGTATGCGCAGTTGCACGGTGAGTGCCCCGAGTGCGGCAGCGCCATCGCCCGCGAGGAGGGCGCCGCCGACTGGCATTGTACCGGCGGCCTGTACTGCCCGGCGCAGCGCAAGAACGCCATCCTGCACTTCGCCGGCCGCCGCGCCATGGACATCGAAGGGCTGGGCGACAAACTGGTGGATCAGCTGGTGGATGGCGGCCTGGTACACGATGTGGCCGATCTCTACGGATTGCGCACAGGACAACTTGAAGGACTTGAACGCATGGGTGAGAAATCTGCGTTCAACCTGATTGCAGCGATTGGCAAAAGTCGTGACACAACATTGGCACGCTTCCTGTTTGCCCTCGGCATCCCCGAGGTGGGCGAGGCCACCGCCGCGGCGCTGGCGGGATATTTTGGAACGCTGGAGGCCCTGCAGCAGGCAGCGGTGGAGTATGCCACCGCATTGGCGCAGGACGATGATGAGACAACGGCAGCGCGCGCGCGCCGTCTCAGGGAGCAGGCTTTACAGCAGGTGACTGACGTTGGTCCGGAGGTGGCGGAGCGTATTGCCACCTTCTTTTCCGAACCGCACAACCTGACGGTGATCGCGCGTCTGCGCGCTGCCGGTGCACAGTGGCCGGAGGTGACGGTCGAGCACGGTGCCCGGCCGCTGGCCGGTCAGACCTTCGTGCTCACCGGCACACTGGAGACCTTGTCGCGCGATCAGGCCAAGGAGCGCCTGCAGGCACTGGGCGCCAAGGTGGCGGGCAGCGTGTCGAAGAAGACGGATTACGTCGTCGCCGGCGCCGAGGCCGGCTCCAAGCTGACCAAGGCGCAGGAACTGGGCGTACCGGTGCTGGATGAAGCGGCGCTGCTGGATATATTGAGGGCTGAGGGCTGAGCGCAGGGGACTGAGGACTGGGGACTGGGGACTGGGGACTGAGGACTGAGGACTGGGGACTGAGGACTGAGGACTGAGGACTGAGGACTGAGGACTGAGGACTGAGGA